>Ga0153996_1000532_pt1 | contig 17183 bp, 22 predicted proteins | sample TSNC080MetaG_FD_104728 | JGI IMG/M metagenome (GOLD analysis project Ga0153996, IMG submission 104728) | Attine ant fungus gardens microbial communities from North Carolina, USA - TSNC080 MetaG | ecosystem: Host-associated > Fungi > Mycelium > Unclassified | place: USA: North Carolina, Lumber...
AAACAATCTATGGTAAAATGTTATAATATGTGTTATAAATATAAATGCATATTGATTTTTTGCATTTATTGTGGAAAGGACTGTTAACAATGAGTGAAGAATTAGAGATTAATTTGTCAGAACTGTTTACTATAATAAAAAGAAAAATAAAACTAGTTATAATTGTAACAATTATTTGTATAATTATATCTGCACTAGCCACTATTTTTTTAATTGATAAAAAATATCAATCAACCGCTCGTGTGTTACCAAAACCCCAAGTAACAGATGGATTGGTTGATTACACTCAAATAAATGCTAATAACTCTTTGGTAAAGAACTATGTTGAATTAATAAAAGGATCAACTGTTTTAGATCAAGTCGATGCTAATCTAGGACTGAATCCAGGATTTGCTTCTAGCACTATTAGTGTTTCAAATCAAACAAATACTCAAATTATTACCGTATCAGCAAGAACAACTAATCCTGAATTAAGTCAGAAGATTGTGGAAGAAACAGTTAATGTTTTTATTGTACAAATACGTGATACATTAGGTATTGAAAACATTGCAATTGTAGATAGTGCGAAGGTAGCAACCTCTGCTGTTTCTCCTAGTTTAAAATTAAATTTGGTTATTGGTGCGGTTATTGGTTTATTTATTAGTTTGGGATATATCTTTATTAATTTTATCTTAGATACCAGAATTCATAACAAAGAAGAAGCTGAAAATTATCTGGGAATACCGGTTTTAGGTATTGTTCCTGATTTTGAGAAATAGCCTATGAATTTTATAGACTTACATGGACACTATGCTTGGGATATTGATGATGGTATAACTTCAAAAGAAGATGCTTTAAAAGCATTACAAAAAGCAAAGGCAAATAATATTATTGGTATTGTAGCTACACCACATTTTATTTGTGGAAAGAATACGACGGATGATATTATTAGATTTAAAAACAGGATTCGCGAACTTAGAAAATTAGCTGAACCTTTAGATATTTATATCTTTCAAGGGTGTGAATTATTTTTAAATGATCAGTTAAATAATAATTTAGACAAGAAATTATTTATTCCTATTCAAAAAACAAAATATATACTTTGTGAAATTGATGTTCGTAAAGATATTGGTTCATCTGAAGAATTAGAAGATTTTCTTTATGAAATGATTATCAACGGTTATAAACCTGTCATAGCACATGTTGAAAGATATTTTAAAAACAAGATTGATCTTGAAAGAGTTGCAGAATTAATAAATATGGGTTGTGTTATTCAGATTAATTCGACTAGTATATTATCATCAAATAAATCAATAGTATATAAAAATGCAATCAAATTACTAACTAATAATTTAGTGCATATTATTGCTACGGACACACATACTCCTGAAGGGACAAGAAGTCCAAATTTACTAGCAACATATGAGTATTTAAGTAGAGAATTCGATAAAGAAAATTTAGAATTATTATTTTATAAAAACCAATTAGCTATATTAAAAAACGAAAATGTTATTCAAACACTGTTTGAAAAAAAGGGATTAATGAATAATCTTTTAAGAAAGGATAGAAAATAATGGCAAATAAAAGAAAAAACGAAAGACAAGTTTATAATATATTAAACTTAAAAAACAAAAAACATTCACAATTTGATTTTGCTGAAGTCTATCGACACATACGTACGAACATTGAATATTCAACAGTAGATAAAGATATATGTACAATAGCTGTCACTTCAACACAACCAGCAGAAGCAAAATCAATAACAGCATTGAATCTTTCAATCATTTTTGCTACTAAATATAAGAAGGTATTATTAATTGATTGTGATTTAAGGAAATCTCAATTACATAAATATTTTAAAATTTCAAATAAAACTGGATTGACTGATGCCTTAATATCTTCTTCAAAAAACAAAGTAATTGAAAGCAATCATTTTCAATTAATTGATGATGAATCCTTTGCTGGACCTTTAACAATTTTAACTTCTGGAACAAGTGTTCCCAATCCTACTGAAATATTAAGTTCTACAACATTTAAAATTTTTATTGAAACCTTAAAAAGACAATATGATTATATCATTCTAGATTGTCCACCTTCTTCAGTTAGTGACATTATTCCTATCGGTAATATTGCTGATGGAACATTATTTGTATGTTCTGCATTAGATACAAATAGAAAACAAGCAAAAGCTGCTGTCGATTTTTTATTACAGAATAATGTGAATATTCTAGGTTCAATACTAACAAAAGCAGAAGGAAGCAGTAACCATTATGGATACTATTATTAGAAATTTAATAAACATACGACGAGATTAAAAAAGCTCAATTATCAATCGATATTTGAGTTTTTTTATGTTTCTAATTATTAATATAAGTTTTATATGTCACGCTAATCGAATTAGCATCTTTTTTATTTTTCTATTTTTTTCACTTCTTCAATACCTCGAATATAAGGGTTCCTAATAAAAGCATAAATTAATTGTGCCGTCATCAAACACCAAATAACAGGTTCACAAATAATCACTCCAAAATACCCCAATTTAGGTATAAATAATATTGAGAAAATTACCTTTCCAAAGAACTCAATAACACTAGATATTAATGGTACTATTTTTTTACCTAATCCTTGTAAAGAATTTCTTAAAATTAACAAAATACCCAATACTGCATAAAAAGGTGAATTTATTAATAAATATTTAGCAGCATTATCTAATACAACACTTTCGCTAGATCCTGAAATTAAGATTGCAAGGCTTCGTCCTAATACGCTCATTAGTCCAAATGAAATAACTCCCCATACAACAACTATGATGGATGCTATTTTAATGCCTTCAATAATTCGATTTCTTTGATTTGCTCCTTTGTTTTGCGAAACAAATGTACTAGTAGCCATAGCAATCGTGCCACAGGGCATCATACAAAAAGAATTTATCTTTCTAGCAGTTGTATGGGCTGCAATCGTTAGTTCTCCAAATCCATTAATCGCTTTTTGTAAGATGACAGTTCCACTTGAAACAATTGCCATCATGAGTCCCATTGAAAATCCTTGTCCTAATAATTCTTGATACAATGATTTCTCATAAGTGAAATGTTCTTTCTTTGGTATTAATATATTACTCTTTTTTAAAATATAAAACATACATAATACAGCACTAATCGCTTGAGCTATTACGGTTGCTATAGCAGCTCCTCTAATTCCCATATTAAATTCAGTAATAAACCAAATATCTAATACAATATTAATTAGTGAAGAAATAATTAAGAACACTAATGGCATAAAGCTATTCCCAATTGACCTTAATAGACCTGCACATAAATTATAAGCAAACATAACCCCAACAAATAATGTAATTGTAGAAATATAAGAATATGATTCCTTAATAATCTCAGCAGGTGTGTTTAATAATTCTAATAATGGATATAAAAACAATTGTGATACTATCATAATAACAATGCTAAGTGAAATTCCTATAATTATCGATCCTGCCACTGATTTCTTTAATAGTGTTTCATTTTTAGCACCAAAATTTCTTGCTACTACAATGCTTAATCCATTACCAACTCCTAAAGCAAACCCAACTAATAACTCATAGATTGCACCACATGCACCTATCGCTGCTAGAGATGTATCTCCTAAATAATTTCCAACAATCATCGTATCCATAGTGTTATAGAATTGTTGAAAAACATTTGAGATAAATATTGGTAAAGCAAAAATAACCAATGCTTTCAATATCTTATCTTTAGTCAAATCAACATTTAACCCAAACATTATATTCCTTCCTCCCAATTTGATAGAAATCTCTATCCTATAAGAATTATTCTCTCCATCTACTATACATCAATGTGCAGTATTATCTGTATGTTTTTTAAAATCTGAAAATAAAATATAGGTTAACTACTTAGTCACCTATATTTTTTATTCTTTATTTAAAAAATAGATTTTCCACTTTAAATACAGTGATATTTGCTCCCAATTCTCGATAGGACATTTGGCTTCCTTCATTCTTCCTTCAACAAACAGATATTCCCTAAATCTAATCTTAAAACTGACAGTATTTTGAAATTTTGATATTGTCTCCTCCTCTTTATACAAAGTAAATAATTATAAATTATGAATCCATTTCGACACTTTATCCTTCGCATTAAAAACTTGACTTCCCGTAATTGCAAAACCATTTAAAACAATAGAGTCTTTACATAATTCTTTTAAATCAGATTCACTTCTTCCCATTCCACTACCTTCATGAGTACAAAATGGCATTATAACTTTATCCTTCAAGTCATAATGCCTTAAAAATTCAAAGACTGCCAAAGGCATTGTTCCCCACCAATTTGGATATCCTACAAAGATGACATCATAGTTATCGATAGTATCCATATACCTACTAATTTAGGATATATTTGCTCTTGTAATTCTTTTTTTGCAATCACTGTTGTTTCGTGATATCCACTAGGATAATTTTCTTTTGTTTTTATTTCAAATATATCAGTTGTAATCAATTCTTGAATATATGAAGCGATAATACTAGTATTTCCTACTTCTATATTTTGTATTTTACCTTGAACGTAATTTTCACCTGTTTTTGAGAAATAAACAACAATATTATTTGTTTCATTAAAATTCATTTTACTCACCTTATATATATCATATCTCTTTGAGTTGTATCTAAGTCAACATTAAATTTTGAACTTAACTTATCATAAAACTATCAATCTATATAAAGCTTGATATTTACTCATAAAACCCATTATAAAAAGTTTCAACACTATAAGCCATCCTACTTCCTGGTAAAACACTTTCTAATGAAATAACAACAAACTTATTATTTTTAACACAGTCTAAGGTTGATAACGCTGGGTTTGATTTTATCTGATTAATTTTTTCTTCTACTGAAGGTGTATCATAATCATGAATGATAATTACATCAGGATTTCTTTGAATAATTTCTTCATAACTTACAGTAATCCATTGTTTATTCGTAATATCATTAAAGATATTTATTCCACCTGCTTTTTCAATTAATAATGATTCAAAATTACTTCCACTTGCAGTGAAGACTCCATCATTTCCACTATCATACACTAAAACTTTTATTGGTTCTTTGTTTTTGGTACTAGCTACAATCGCCTCTATTCTACTTTCTTGATAATTAATAAATTCTGTAGCTTTATCTTCTACATCAAATATTTTTCCTAAGTCTTCTATTTCTTGATAAATTTCTCCAAATGTAGTTGCACTATTCATATAGACAGTAATACCAAATTGACTTAACTCATTAATGTCTAATCCAGAATCCCCAAACTCCCAATCAATACCATAAATAAAATCCGCTCCGCTTGTTACTACTGCTTCTCTTGTTGCTGAACCATAATTAATTTCTGGAATAGCCTCATAAGCTTCCTTGTATTCTTCTAATGCTCCTCTACTATGGTTATTTAATGTATTTCCTATAATTAAATTCTCTAATCCTAAAGCAATCATTAATTCTGTACAATTTGGTCCAAGAGTTACTATTTTTTGTGGAATTCCTGCTATTATAACTTCATGTCCATAATTGTTATATGTCATATTAGTGTCTTCTTTATTGTTTTGATTAGGATTGCTACGACAACCTGTTACAAATAAAAGAGCTATTAATACACTTACTATAATTTTCTTCATTTAATTTGTCCTCATCTTATTTATTTAAATAATTTGGAATATAACTCACATAAAGCTTTTTTGTTGTTTCTTGCTTATATACTTTAACATCAACTTTATATATTTCTTTTATATTTTCTTCTGTCATTACTTCTTCTACACTACCATCTTTTATAATTTTTCCATTGTCCATTAATATCAATCGATCACAATATAGAGTTGCTAAATTTAAGTCATGTATTGCTGTGAAAACCGTCATATTCATATTCTTTAATAAATCAAATATTTGCATTTGATATCTAATATCTAAATGATTTGTTGGTTCATCTAAAATCATGAAATTTGTATCTTGAGCTATCGCTTTTGCTAGTAAAACTCGTTGTTGTTCTCCACCTGATAAGTATGCGTAATTTTCCTTAGCTTTATCTTTCATCCCCAAATAATCTAAACATTTGATAATGAAATCATGTTCTTCTTTTGTGTCTATATCGAATAATTTTTTATAAGGATGTCTTCCCATTGCAACAATTTCTTCGACGGTAAAATCAAACACAATAGTTTCATTTTGAGATATCACACTGATTTTTTTAGCAGTTTCTTTATAAGATAAATTTTGAATATTTTTATCTTCGAAATAAATATCTCCATTTTTAGGTTTTAATGTTCTGTAAACATTTTTTAATAATGTCGATTTTCCACAACCATTTGGTCCTATTAATCCAACAAATTCTCCTTTATTTATTTTTAAATTTACTCCATCAATTACTAAATTTGTTGGATAAGAAAATGCTAAATCTACGATTTCTAACATTTTTATCACCTACTTCCTTTATATTCTTTTCTTAAAAGAAGAATGAAAATAGGTCCACCTATAATAGCCGTTAAAATACCCACTGGTAATTCTTCTGGAGCAATAATTGTTCTAGCAATGATATCAACAACAACAACTAACATTGCCCCCAGTAAAGCTGAGATAGGTAATACTTTTTTATGATCAGAACCAACGAGCAAGCGTGTAAAATGAGGCACCATTAACCCTATAAAACCAATCGTTCCACTTACGGAAATAACAACTCCTGTCATTAGAGAAGCAATTAAAATTAACAATTTTTGAATATTTTTAACATTAACACCTACCGTGATAGCATTTTCTTCTTGAAACAACAAAACATTTAATGATCTATGATGAACCATTAACACTATCATACATAAAAAAAGAATAATGATTGGTAAAACTAAATAATCCCATTTAGCACTAGCTAAACTGCCTGACATCCAAAATGTTGCATTGTGTAAACCTAATGCATTCGGAGCACTTAAGGTAATAAATTTTGTAATACCATCCATAATCAAAGATATGGCAACACCAGACAATAATAGTTGGGATATATTAATTTTGCCATTTGTTCTGGATAAACTATAAACAAATAGGATAGTTATTGTAGCACCTAAAAAAGCACTTATCGGTAATGAGAAAGTCCCAAAAACATTAAAAATACCAAAAATCATTCCCAACGTGGCAAAAGCACTTGCACCAGATGAGACTCCAAGAATAAAGGGATCCGCTAGTTTGTTTCTAATTAATGCTTGCATAACAACACCAACGACAGCTAAACTCGCACCAACTAAAGAACCCAATACTACTCTTGGTATTCTCAAATTAATCACAATATTATATTCCATTAAGCTATAGTTATCATTAAGATTTAATCCTATGTTAGATAATAGAATGTTAATGACTCTATCAAAGCGGATCGTTACTGCTCCTATTCCGATTGAAAGAATCATTATTAAAACTAAGAAGAATATTGCAGCGATTAAATAATACTTATATTTTATCTTCATTCATCTTCTCCTACTATTTAATTAGCTTGTATAACTCTTTTATTGGTATATTATTTTCTATCGATATTCTTTTCAAACTCTCAAATTCAGGATATAAAAATGTTTTACCATTATGATTTGCTTTTTTAACTTCTATTTTTCCATACTTTGTATCAATCACCTCTTTGATTCTTGATAATATAACTCTATCAACAGAATAATAACGAATTCCTATCGTTGTTGTCTCTTCAAAAAGAATATCCGTCATTCTCTCTAAATCCTTCTTAAAACAAATAATACTTAATTTATAAGCCGGTCTAGATTTCTTCATAAAAATTGGCGAAAAATAAGCATCTAAAGCTCCTTTATCGATTAACTTATCGAATGTATATCCTAAAATTTCACTACTACAATCATCAATATTCGTTTCAATAACAACTACATCCTCTTTTTCTTCATTAATTTCACCATAAGATACTTTCAAAATATTTGGTATTTTCAATTCCTTTGTTCCTGCTCCCCAACCAATTTTCTTAACATTCATTGTTGGCATAACACCATAAGTAGAAGCTAATTCCGCAATAATTGCTGCTCCTGTCGGCGTTACCAACTCTGTATCGATATCAATTTGTCTTGTAACAACTTGACTTGCAGCAAAAATCTCACTAGTTGCTGGTACTGGTACAGGAATTGTCCCATGAGCACATTCAATAAATCCATATCCATCATTTACAACACTACTATAAATGATATCAGGATTTATTTTGTTAATTAAAACTGCAGTTCCAATGATATCAATAATTGAATCAATAGCCCCTACCTCATGGAAATGAACATTTTCTAATGGTTCGTTATGCACTTTACTTTCTGCTAATGCTACTCTCATAAAGATACGTTTCGCTAACTCTTTTGCGTTACTATCAATATCACTATCTTCAATGATTTTATTAACATCAAATAAATTTCGGTGTACATGATGATGTGTGTGTTCTTGATGATGATGATCATGATCATGTTCTTGATGGTGATGATCATGATTATGATGATGTTCTTCGATGTGCACATCAACATGTGTAGCTGTTATTCCATTCTTTACAACCTTGTCTATATGTAAATGATATCCATCTACTTTTAGTTTCTTTAATTCATTAGATAAATACTTTTCATCGCCCACGATTTCTAGTAAAGCTCCTAATGTCATATTTCCACTGATTCCACTATAACACTCAAAAAACAATGCTTTCATTCTTCTTTTCCTCCTAAACAATTAATAGAATGAGCCATATAGCCTGCTCCAAATCCATTATCAATATTTACAACACTAACTCCACTTGCACAACTATTCAACATGGTTAATAAAGCACTTACCCCTTGAAAACTAGCACCATAGCCAACTGAAGTTGGTACTGCGATAATTGGTGCACTCACTAAGCCACCTACAACAGAAGCTAGTGCACCCTCCATTCCTGCAACAACAATAATGACACTTGCTTCTCTTATTTCTTCTAATCGATTAAATAAACGATGAATTCCAGCTACTCCAACATCATTAATTAATTTGACTTTATTTCCTAAATATTCAGCAACAATACATGCTTCTTTTGCTACGGATAAATCACTTGTTCCAGCACTTACGACAATAATCTTACCTTTATTTAATTGTTTTATTTCTTGAAGTAATAAAAATGTTTTCGCATCTTTATCATAACTAAAGTTAGGATATATGTTCGTTAAATATTCAAATTTTTCTTGATCAACTCTTGTCACTAGAATATTCTTGACATCATGGTTTAGCATATTTTCTATAATTCCAGCAATTTGTTGTTTTGTTTTACTTAATCCATAGATTACTTCTGCTACACCTGTTCTTTTTTCTCGATTAAAATCAATGGTAGCATAATCGATTGGATGATCAATCAATTCTTTTGCTGTTTCAATGCTTATCGTTCCTTGTTTTACAGCTTCCAATATCTCTATTATTTTCATAAAATTGCCTCTTTCTTTCTTTTATATAAAAACGAATACAATCATTGATAGTTTTGATTAGTTTCTACTAATAACCTCAACTTCATGTATTCGGTATATTATTATATTCATTTCTATTCTTGTATTAATAAATTGATAAGTTCATCTATGTATTCAGCGATTGTTTTACTTGTTATCCCAAGAACATGAGCATTACATTTACTAATTGGAATTAAGTATTTGATTGCTTCACTTTCATTAATTGCTTTCGCCATTTCAGGAGAAATCTCTCCATACATAGAATTTGCAAAACTAATACCAATAGGTCCAATAATGATCTTTGCATTTTTTGCATTATAAATGATTGCATTTTCTCCAGTTGCAATGACATCCGCACCACCTTTTTTAAGATTATTGGTAGCACTACTATTTGTTCCAACCCCAATCACAACTACTTCTTTCATATTTGCCTTAATAGCTTGAATGATAAGTTTGCCAATACCTCCACCTTGTCCATCAATAACAACAATTTCTTTAATCATAGCTTCCACTCTTGATTCCCTCTAAATCTAACGTTATATAACGAAATCCTAACTCCTTGATTTTGCTTACTAATTGTTCATTTTGATATACTTTATCAAAATCTTCTTTATTAATTTCAATTCTAGCTAGTTGTTCTTGAACTCTAACTCTTACTTGAAGAATTCCGATTTCATGAAATAAAGCTTCTGCCTTATCAACTAATTCGAGTTTCTCTTTTGTTAATAATGTTCCATAATCAAATCGTGAAGCTAAACAGGCATTTGCTGGTTTATCATATGTACTAATGCCCATTTCTTTGGAATAATATCTAATTTCTTTCTTAAACATTCCACATATTGCTAAAGGAGAAATAATTCCTAATTCTTCTAAAGCTTGATTTCCAGGACGGTAAACTAATTCATCATCTTTATTCTTACCATCACAAACAATCGAAAAGCCTTTGTCATTTGCTTGTTTTATTACGTTACTCATAATCATTTTTTTACAATGGTAACAGCGTTTTTTATCATTATGTTTAAATTCTTCGACATCAAATACATTGACATCTATTTCAATATAATATTGATCTTTTAATAATGCTCTTGCATTTTCAATGTCCTCCTTGGACATCATATCACCTATACATACAACACATAAAACATTCTCTTTCCCTAATGTATTAATCGCAACATTCATAAGGAAATTAGAATCACAACCACCACTATAGGCAATTGCAATTTTTTCATAGGACTTTAATAAGCCTTGAAGCTTCTCTATCTTTTCCATGATTTCCTCCTTATCATGATTCTAGCACTTAAAGTGCACTATAAGTCAAGAATAAAAATTAACTTTTTTGTAAATTATAGACTGTAACATCCGTTGACATCGGTACAGAAGATAAAAACATGAAACGGACTGCTAACCTGACATAGCACCGCCCAGTGGAGATGGGCATCATTTTTATATGGCAACCACCGTAAAGCCCAAAATCCGCAGGCACCTTACTGATAAAGCATTTCCAGTATGTCACGCTAGGAATTACTTGCCGCTTCGTTCGGAGTCGGAAATAGAGCAATTTTTTACTATAATTTATACACACAATTCTTTACAATTAAAACGAAACTTGAAAGGAGTATTTAATTATGTATTTATTTGAAAAATTTGAAACTGGCAAACTAGCGTTACCTTCTGGTTTAATTAATTTTGAGTCTATCGCATGGTCGCCACACGCAAAGTTTGAAGGTGTGACATTAAAACATCTTATCACTTCTAAAGATACCAACGGAGCATTTAGTTATCATCTTGTTCGCATAGAACCAAACAAAAAAATCGGTAAACATATCCATGAAACACAATTAGAAACACATGAGATAATAGCTGGTAATGGTGTATGTGTCAATGACGGAAAAGAATTATTATATGATGAAGGCATTATTTCTATTTTCCCAGCAGGCATAGAACATGAGATAATCGCTGGCACAAGTGGCTTGTATTTGTTTGCGAAATTTATGCCAGCGTTGTGTTAGTATAGGCTCTGTAATCTTTTGAAGGATCGCTTATATTCAGACGGAGTAATACCAACTATATTTTTAAAACATTTAATAAAATGGCTTTGATCGTAAAAACCCAAGCCCGTAGCAATAGATGTCAAAGGCTCACCATCTTCTATTAACCGTTGTGCCTTACGAACTTTGTTTTGCAATTGGAATTTATGTGGTGTCATTCCGATGATTTGCTTAAAGCGTTTGATGTAGTGATATTTGCTGAAATATATACTGTCGGCCATGCTCTGCACACAGATGTTATTTTCGGGATTTTTCCACAAGATGTAAGCACTTGACATAATGTTGCTGTCAAATGGTTGGAATGGCTCGCAATGATAAAGAGCTTCTATTGCATTTGCTAATAATGCAGGATTAACAGTTAGGAGCGATTGAGAAAGAATGTCGATAAGCATATTGAAGAGATTATTTGGTTTATTTTTTGACACAAGGTCTTTATGAATACATAGCGATAACATATTATAATTTTCAGGTAATAATAGCCCATGTATTTGATACGGCCTTATCACAAAAAAACTATCAGAAGAAAAGAAGGCTATTTGTTCATCACATTTGAGAGTAACTATTCCCTCAATAATTAAGCCTATAATATATACAGATACATGATTATGTTCATTGTATGTAATCGATTTATTTTTGAGATGTATAATCTCAAGATATTCAGAGCGGTAATAGATTGTATTATTCATATAGCTCACCTGCCTACTTAATTGTACCATCGCAGACTTAATTGGTAAAGCAAAAACCGCCGCTCCAGACGATAAAGAAAAAAACCGTGCGGTGGCGGATTTCTATCCCTGCCTGTTTGGCTTACTTGTGGATATTCTGTCCACAAGCGGATAGACGGCAAAAACGGACGGTTTAATTACCGTCTGTTTTTTTGCACTGCACACATTTCGCCTTTTGATACTTTCACAAGCACTCAGGCTATTTCAATATACATTGCCTGCACCTGTTCGCTGCAGGATTATATTATATAAACGTATTCCGCAACTATTTTGTGCAGCCGCGTTATTTGCTTCTCTTTTTTCAGATAAGCCCTCCCTCTTGTGGACGTTTTGTCCACAAGTATACGGCGGTTGCCCCGGTTATCCCGCTGTGCTCAACTCGTTTGGAAAATCTGATTTTTTGGATCGTCTTTGTACCGTTGTCCCCCAATGTTATCATAAATCAATACTTTTACATCTATTTATTATTTGCTTTATGATAATTATGAAGTGCCACTTTCAATTTACCATTTGCTTGCACTAATAAAGTAGCACTTACTACCATGTCTACCAGCAAATTGGAATATGCCTTTCCCATACAAATCATGGAAACTGTTGAAATCATATTTAAAATATATATCACAATATTGACTAATGATTGCGTTTTCATTACATGAAATAGAAGCAGTTGAATCTCCTATACTCCTAGCATATTTTAATCCACCAATCACATAAGGCGTTCTTGTACTTGTAGCAATACCAATCACCATATCATTCTTCTGTAAATGAATACTTTTTAAATCTTTGATCTTCTTCGTTCATTAGTTGTAGTATTTCAAATATTGATAACTCATCCAATTTCATTGATTTTATATTTCTACTTTCAGTATTTAATTTTTCTAACATTGATACTAGCCTCATCTTTCTTTAATAGTATATCATATTTTTTATCATTTCAGCACTATCCTTAAGAAAATAAAAGCATATAGTAAAGTAATGATTAAGGAGGTGGGCTTATGATAGTAGAATCTTTTTTATTGGCATTAGCTATATCGTTTGATGCTTTTTTAACAGGATTTGCTTATGGGTCAGACAAAATAAAAATTCCTTTCAAAAGTAATCTTGTAATTAATCTTATTTGTAGTTCAACACTTGCATTTTCATTAGTATGTGGATCATTTATTACAGCATACTTACCAACATCGTTTACTAAAATAGTTAGTTTTTTTATACTTTTCTCTATAGGGCTAATTAAATTATTTAATAGCTTCATTAAAGAAAAAATAGTAAAACAAAGAATTAATAAAGAGATACAATTAAAATTTAGTAACTTAAATTTAATATTACATGTCTATGCTGATCCGAAAGTAGCTGATGTTAATAATTCTAGACATTTATCGATAAAGGAAGCAATTTCTTTAGCAATCGCAGTCTCTTTAGATGGGTTATTTGTTGGTCTTTCTTATGGATTTAATAAATCAAATATTCTAATAACATTATTATTCACTTTTACTCTTGGTTTTTTAGGAATTATATTTGGAAGTAACTTAGGTAAAACACTAATAAAAACCACTAATAAAGATTACTCCTTTATCAGTGGTTTACTACTGGTATTTTTAGCAGTATCAAAATTATTGTAATAATAACTACTCTCTTTGATTGACTTTTATTTTTTTATTTGTCTTATAATCATAGATATCATTAATAATCATTCTTAATACTGCGATCAATGGAACTCCAATAAACATTCCAATCACTCCTAAGAAATGACCAAAGAAGGTTATGGCAAAGATAATCCAAAAAGCACTAATACCTAAAGAATCGCCTAAAATAGCAGGTCCTAATAATAACCCATCAAATTGTTGTAAAGCAAAAATGAATAATCCACACCATACTCCAGCCATTGGACTAATTGCAAAGAATGTAATAATCGTTACTGGAATACCACCAATAAACGGTCCAAAATATGGAATCATATTAGTGACTCCAACAATTAATGCAAATAAGACTGCAAACCGATTTCCCATCAAGGTAAAGCCAATTAAAGCAATAGCTCCAATAATTAATGAATCAATTGCCTTACCAACAATAAATTTAGAAAAGATTTCATGAATCTTTCTTGCATAATAATGAATAAAATCAACGCTCTTTTGAGAAATAAATAACCTAGCAAATTTATCAACATAAGCTAATAAATGTTTGCGATCAAATAAAATATAAGGACAAATGACTAATCCCATTAGAATAGATAATAATAATGAAATAACATTGTATCCTGAGGTAATCGTATATTTAATATATGACATTGGATCAAAAGAAATTGAAGAAATTGTATTTGTTAGTAATGTAGAAATACTTTCACTAAAATAATCCAATAAATAAAGAATATCTTTATTCTGTGAAACAGATAAATAATATTTTTCGATATTATTTGCTAACTCTGGCAATTTAGTTACAAAATCAGTTAAATTCGCAGCCAAAACTGGAATCAAATAAACCAAAGAAATAATCAAAATAAGCAAAAAGGAAAAGTAAGTAATAGATACGCTTAGTGATAATTTCTTTTTTCTTACAAATGGAAGTTTTGATTTTCCCAATTTAGCTTCAAAAAACAAGCAAATAGGATATAATAAATATGCCACTACTCCACCAATAATAAAGGATTTTAAAACACTTGCTACTGTTTTGACAAAATCTAAAACCAAATACAAACTGTCGAATACTTTATAAAAAACTATAAAGGCAATACCTAAAAGTAATATCCAACTATATTTCTTAAACATCTCGCTCGTACTCATAATCAGCTCCTAAATTTTTAATAAATATTTTTGCTGTTCCTATATTTGTTGCAATAGGAACTTTATGAACATCACATATTCGAATTAAAGCAGTTACATCTGGTTCATGTGGTTGCGATGTTAATGGATCTCTTAAAAAGATGACTGCATTTATTTTTTGTTCTGCAACCAACGCCCCGATTTGCTGATCTCCGCCATATGGTCCAGATAACAGGGGAAATATTTTTAAATTAGTATGTTCTAATAATCGTTTACCAGTAGTTCCTGTAGCATAAAACGTATACTTTGAAAGTATTTGCTCATTTTCTTTGATAAAACTAACCATTTCATCTTTCAAATCATCATGTGCAATCAACGCAAATATCATATTATCACCATCCAATCTTTGTTTTATTATATCATAGAATTAATTGAAAACAGCTTTTATAGTAAAAAAATCATTACTATTGTAATACTTATTATCAAGATGTTTTGACTTTACTATATTTTTTTATTATAGTACATAGTAATAGGAGGAATATGAGATGAACGATAAAAAATGTGATAATTTTATAATCTATTGCATTGCCATCCCGCTTATCACTTTATTATTGTTATCAAATGCTTTTTTAAACAAAACAATATTACCTACTTAATTAATCATAAAAAAATGGGGATGACAATGATACTCTATACATGTATGGTTCTTTATTTTTTTTATCGAGTGATGTCTAAATACTTATATACCCAGAATTATTTTAAATTATCCTACTTTATTTTTATAGGATTTGTCTTTTTATCACTACTTTCTCCATATCATAGTCCAGGCTCATTTCATTCAACGTTTCATGTTGTGTTATCGATAATGACGTGTATTTATTATATACGAATCATGACACAACTTTTAAAGCAAATTTCATTTATTAATTATCATTATTTCTTACATTTTTCATATCAGTATTTTTTATTATTGAGTTCTTGTATTGGTGATTTTTATTTGTTTGGCTGCATTAATTCTTTTATACAAGGCTTATTTATTATAGGTAATTCCGTCTTCTTATACCAGATAAAAACTAAATTGTGATCAAATAAAAATAGGAACTATTAAGCTCCTGTTAACATTTTTATGACAAAGTATCCAATAACTAGTATTCCTAAAGCAATTCGATAATAACCAAATACTTTAAAATCTTTTTTCTTAATATAGCCTAATAAGAATTTAATCGCAAGAATCGATACCAAAAATGCCGTTACCAAACCAATTAATAATATCAAAATTTCATTACTTGTAAAAGCAAATCCAAATTTAACTAATTTGACTAAGCTAGCTCCAAACATCACAGGAATTGCTAAATAAAAAGTAAATTCAGTTGCTGCATAACGAGATACTCCAATTAACATTGCTCCTATAATTGTTGCTCCTGAACGACTTGTTCCTGGAATAATTGCTAATACTTGAATCAATCCAATCATTAATGCTGTTTTAAAATCTAAGTCTTCTAAAGAAGTGATTTTTGGTTTTTTATTTGTGTTCCTATTTTCAACAACAATAAATAAGACACCATAAACGATTAACATTAATGCAACTACTTGCCAATTATAAAAGTATTTATCAAACCAATCATCAAATAATATACCAATAATACCAGCTGGTAAGCAAGCGACTATAATTTTCATCCATAATACAAACTTACTAGTAATAATAAATCCATTCCCATTATTTGAAAAATTAAAGGGAAACAGTTTTTTCCAAAATACAAATACAACAGCCATAATGGCACCTAATTGTATGACAACAAAGAAAAACTCTTTAAATTCAATTGATATATCTAGTTTAATAAATTCATCAACCAAGATCATGTGTCCAGTAGAACTAATAGGTAACCATTCTGTAATTCCTTCGACAATCCCTAAAAAAATAACTTTCAATAGTTCAATTATTCCCATATTTACCCCCTTAAAAAATGGTACGCCCGACAAGATTCAAACTTGCAACCTTTAGAGTCGGAGTCTAATGCTCTATTCATTGAGCTACGGGCGTATAGACCATTTTTTATTATATCATGAAAAAAATAATAGTGAAATAAAAAAGGTCAAAAATAAATTTTGACCATAATCGAAAAGCAGAATAGACCGGTTCTGCTTTTTTTGGTACAATATAACTATAAAGGTGGTGATTTTTATGATCATTACTAAGGTTTCTA
>Ga0153996_1000533_pt1 | contig 17155 bp, 15 predicted proteins | sample TSNC080MetaG_FD_104728 | JGI IMG/M metagenome (GOLD analysis project Ga0153996, IMG submission 104728) | Attine ant fungus gardens microbial communities from North Carolina, USA - TSNC080 MetaG | ecosystem: Host-associated > Fungi > Mycelium > Unclassified | place: USA: North Carolina, Lumber...
TCTCAACCAGTTCTGATATAAAGCCGCTCTTATCAGCCGCCCTGCTTACAGCAGCCAGCAGCTTAAGCAGCAGGTCATCCTTGTTTTTATACTCTAAAAGTGCATTCTTAAGCGGAGTGTGAATCGCCTTCCTTCCTTCTTTTCCAGAGGTACTGTAAGTTGCAAGAAACGCAAATGGATGATTTTCATCTGATTGATTCTCAACCAGATGAAAGAACACTTTACCGGCCACATTTAAATCCGGATCCTGCGCTCTTAAATAGTCCGAAACGCTTTCTTTGCTCTTCCCAATCTCTTCTTTAAACACATCCGACAGCATATTCCATATCTCATTAATCCAACCATAAGTGATAAACTCACCACCTATGACATAAGGAACACAGTCAAGAAGCATCCCTGAAGTCTCTAAACCAACCGGTTGTGGGATCCGCGTGACCTCAATGTCCGGATCAGAAGCCAGGCTTTTTACAAATGCAGCTGCCACCTTATGAAGGAACGCCAATGACGGCGCCATCTCCTTTAATGAATTCCTAAAACCAAAGCGATAAAGCGCCATGGCATGATTTTCTTTAAAATCACGAATCAGACCTTCGTCATAAAAATATGATTTTGAACTGGTCATTTCCGTGTCCAGAGTGAAGAAATTCTCTTTATATATTACAATCATCTGTTTATTGGTTTCCGGCATCTGGGTTCCCCCCTTTTTTTTGTAATTATACCGATAATTAGTTGTGATGTAAAGCAGTACTTTTCCCTTTTATTTTATTTTTGCCGTTCTGCGCGAGCCTTTCCGCCGCGGCTGGTGCTTTTACCATTCGGTCATAAACAATACTCCATATGGCAGTTAAAACGGGGCTCTGCATAACATTTTATCATAAGCCCCCGCTAAAATCCATCTTTTATCCTACATAATAAACACCACAATCAAGACCACCGACTTTTAATTTGCTTTTTGTTGTGATATACTTTAGTCACATTCAACGAAAGCGGGTGATTTATTTGTATTATATCCAATGCAAATACTTAAAACGAAGTATCTTCTCGACACAGTATTTTGACAGCTGATTGTGCCGAGTATTTGCAGCTGTCTAAGATGCTGTGCTTTTTCAAGCTATATAAATTTTGAAAAAAGAAGGAGCAGCAAATCATGGACTACGAAGAACTAAAGAATAAATGGACGAAAGAAGAGCAGTATGCTTTTCAAGGATGGGACTTCTCTCATTTGCGATCCCGGTGGGAGCATGGACTACTGGATTGGGATTATAAATCAATTGTCAAGGAATACCTTCAACCCACAGACCTTCTTCTGGATATGGGAACCGGCGGCGGCGAGTTTTTACTTTCCCTGGAACATCCATATGAAAATACATCGGTAACAGAAGCATGGCCGCCAAATATTCAGCTGTGCATGGAAAAACTTAAGCCACTTGGCATTCAGGTCTGTCCGGTACAGGAAAACAACCCTCTGCCAATTACTGATAACTACTTTGACATCGTGATTAACCGTCACGAATCATATGACTTGCATGAGGTCAGACGTGTTTTGAAACCGGGCGGTGTATTCATTACCCAACAGGTCGGTGGTACAAACTGTATTATGCTTGAAACGCACATTAACCTTGAAGCTCCTGTTCCGCAAGCTTTTTCCCTGGAAACAGAGCTGCCTGCATTCCATAACTGCGGTTTCGCAGTGAAATACTCAAATGAGTGTTTTCCCCGATTGAAATTCTTTGATGTTGGAGCTATTGTTTTCTGGGCTAAAATCATTGAATGGTCTTTTCCGGAATTTTCTGTGGAAAGAAATTTTGACAAGTTATGTACTCTCCAGGACGGCATCAATCAAAATGGAGCCGTTTCTGACTTAGAACACAGATTTGTGATTGTAGCGCAAAAAATAAAGTAATCATCCTGCGGGGCTGCCGGGTACGATCTGATTTCCACCTGGTCAGCCCCATGATTACTCCTGGCAATGCTGGTTTTCATTAACTATCCCTGTGTTTCTATATTAATACGGATTTGCTGCATCGTTTTTTCCGTATCCGCTAACGTATTAGCGCAATCCCGCAATGTTGCCGAGTATTGGCTCATGTCGCAGTTATTGTTTTTGTACTGCAGCATGTGTTCCAGACTTGCCCAATAATCCATTGCGATTGTCCGCAGTTGTATTTCTACCGGCACATTTTCATGTTTGTTCGATAAAAATACCGGAACTTTGATGATCAGGTGTAAACTGCGATAACCGTTTTCTTTAGGATGCTTAATATAATCCTTTCGTTTGACCAGTGTAATGTCTGACTGTTGCAGGAGCAATTTTTCCATTACATAAATGTCATCAATATAATTGCAGATGACCCGTATCCCCGCAATATCCTGTACATGCTCCCGTGCTGAATCCAAAGTGAGAGGAACACCATACCGCTGCATCTTATCAACAATACTTCTGATTCCTTTTGTCCGGCATTCAAGATGATGAATCGGGTTGTGACTATGGCGGATATGAAATTCATCATCAAGTACTTCCAGCTTTGTGCTGATTTCTTTCATAGCGCCGTTATATATCTGTATAAGTCCTGCAAACTCTAATATGAATGATCTTGGGTCGTCAAAACCTTCTATTACAAAATTGTTTTGAAATTCCCCAAATTGTTGTTGAAAATCCGGGATATTGATTTGCATTTTTCGTTCAAGTATCATTGCTTGCCGATACCCCCTTGCCTTTATTTCTCGCTGATTTCTTTAAAGAAGTTTACCGCTTTGGCAAGATCTTCCTCATTGGGTCGTCCTTTGGCTATACCGCCGATGAGTTTAAATGGCCCAAACGTATCAAAACCGGGACAGTCATAAGTGCCCATCATCTCCGTACCCTTTGAATCTGTAATCTGCCTGATTGCATCTGTATAGGCACTCCTTCTCATACCACAGGTATATATCAAAAATACCTTCTTGCCCTGTGGAAGATTCTTTTCCGCAAATTGCAGCACGGTATCGTGGAATTTCTGATAATAGATACCGGACGCAAAGCCAATCAGCTCATATGCTGAAAGGTCGGTATCCAGGTTGCCGGACGCTTCAATTAAAGTAACGTCGCCCTGCTTTGCTATCGCGTCCAGCAGCTTTTTTGTATTGCCATGATGATTCGAATGGTAAATAATCGCTGTTTTCATGGTAACTCTCCTCTTCTCTTTCCCTACTGTTCCTGCTTTGATTCGCTATCCAGTTCATTTGTTATCTCGATCATACGGTTTACAATTGTTATCATCTGCTTGACATCATCTGCTCCGAGACGGCTTATGATTTTTTCCAGCCTACCGCTAAACGCATCATATTGACTTGCTAAAACCCCGCGGCCTTCGGGAGTAAGCGTAACAATAAGGTTTCGGCGGTTGTTTTTATCGATGTCTCTATTTATATACCCTTTCTTTTCAAGGGAGCCGAGCATTTGTGAAACTGCTCCTTTCGAGATCGACAAGTATCCTCTGATGTCTGACAAGCCGACGTTGTTTTTAGGGTCGGCGGTATTGTCGGCGATTGCATTCATTAGAATAAGTCCCGTCATGTTAATGTCACTCTTGCTCTCAACTGCATCCATTCCAAACCCTGTGCCGGCCAGCCGCCTAAATAGAAACATGGAATGTATGAGTTGGGTTGCCAGGCTTTGGTCCATTGTTTTCTTCCTTTCAGGAGTTAGCCTCTCTGCGGCTTCGTTTGCGTTCGGTTATGCAATATAATATAGCGGTATATAGTTTAGAGATAAACAGTATACTGCTATATCATATCACGTATTCTCATAAATGTCAATATAGATTGAGTAGACACATTACCAGTACCCATGCTACCATACTAGAAGTCCGTCAAGAACCCGCTCGATCTCAGCCTGATAAGGCATAGCCGGTGCGGTGCCCTGGCGTGTAACGGCAATCCCGGCTACTGCACTCCCATAAACCACTGCTTCAAAAAAGCCGTATCCTTTCGCTATTGCGGCCAGCAAACCGCCGGAAAAAGCATCGCCGGCACCGGTTGTATCGAGCAGTACCCCGCATTTAACAATTGGAACCAACATCTCTTGTTCACCGTCGCAAGCATAAGAACCATTGCCTCCCATTGTAATGACCACTTTCCCTACACCGCCCTCCAACAGCTTTCTTGCTGCCTTCCTGGCGCTTTCCGCGTCAGTTACCGTGACTCCTGTAAGGCATTGAGCTTCGGTTTCATTGGGTGTGATAATGTCAACACATTGAAGATATTCGATCTCCAGAAGATGAGCCGGTGCCGGATTTAAAATGGTGAGAATGCCACACTTTTTCGCATGTTTCAGGAGTTGCTTTACCGGCTCCAGATTGGTTTCCAGTTGAAGCAGTAAAACATCCGACTGCTCTAATTTTTCAAGGATCCTCGGCATATCCTCATCCGTAAAGTGTTCACAGGCTCCGCCAATCACAACAATCTGATTTTGAGCGGTAACTTCGTTTACTATGATGAGTGCTGCTCCGGTCGCTTTTTCCTGATCAACGAAAATCATATCTGTAGGCATATGTTCTGCTTCGTAAAACTCCAGTGCCTCTTTACCAAGAGAATCATCCCCCAGTTTTGTAATAAAGGTTACGTCTGCTCCCGCACGATGTGCGGCCACCGCCTGATTAGAGCCCTTTCCCCCGGGTCCCATCTTGAAGAAGTTCCCCTTTACCGTTTCCCCTGCCCCGGGAAGCCGACTGGTGCGGCCACATAGGTCCGTCACAAAGCTGCCAAATACAAGAACTTTTTTCTCCATCATTACCTCCCTTGTTATTCCATGCTTTAAGGAGTCTCGTCTGCCACAGTTGTATCCCCCATCGGTCGGTTTACACGAGTCGAATCCCTTCGCCGTTTCCGTAAAGGATTTCAACCTCACGCTTAAGCTCACCGCTTGCGGAATCCTTTTTCTGTCTGTAAAGCCCCCAACATTTGGCGGTGCTGAAAAAACAGGTAAAATCTTCTTCCGAAATCCTGGGCGCAAAAGAAATTTCTCCTTTTGTCAGATCAAAGCCAAACCCGGAAGCAGCCAGCAGGAGCCCCCAACTGGACATAGCCCGCACATAGTGGTTACCGCACTCAACCTCGTTCCAGGGATTGCGTTTTATTCCATCATAACGGCCGCGCACTGCTTCCACTATTTCCAGCGCCTTATCGAAATATCCCTCATAAATCAAATGGGTTGACACTTGATATTCGACACCAGTCCAAACCTCGTCACTGTAGATAAACGGAATGACCGGCTTTTCCCGGTCAGGCCATGTGCAGTTGAGCAAACCACCATCATTGTTAAGCGCAAACACCCGCTGAACATTTATATGTTCGCTCATATCAGAGCGGAAATTATGTCGATACACAGCTTCCAGTGCTTTTTTGATATGCTTTTCCGGCAATATGTATCCAAGCCCGGCCACATGCGCCAGTTCTTGCCCCAACACCTGATCGGAAAGGCAGCCCTCGCGGTACTGATAATGATGCTTTCCGCCGTCTTCCATCTTCTGGATATAATACTCTCCGTTAAAGAGAAGTTCATCCATTCGCTTTGAACCCTCCACACGAGCAGTTTTGTAGCGAATTACCCGCTCATCATCTCCAAGGTAGGCCGCCATTTCCTCACCTGCTTTGAGAGCTGCATAGAATATGGAGTTGATCATGGAGGTTATGCCGTAGAACTCAATATCATAGGTGTTGTGCTGTTCCGCTTCAAATACGAAGTCCCCGTCCTGATCCCATTTTGTAAAGGCATAATCCAACGCACGAACCGCACCACTCCACATTTCCCGCAAAAAGCCATCATCACCGGAAAGCTTCCAATCACGATACAACTGAATAATGGTTCCCATCTGCCCATCGGACGCAGGTGGTATTTTTAAAAAGCGCGGATAGCCAAATATGCTGTTCGAACGGTAAGCCATCTCGCCATCCTCTCCTGTTTCCAAAAGGAAGTTCACACGCCTCATATCCCTTTCCAGTTCGGGAAACAAAAATGCCAACGTCTGCTGGTAGTTCCAGACATGGCTGCAATTCCCCTCGCAGGATCCGGTCTTGTCAAAGGTGCCTTCCCAGCCAAGGAACGTACCGTCCTCAATGCGAAAACAGGTGGTACTGCGTAAAACGGTGATGTTGGCCGCCATCGCGTCAAGCATCACCGCAGGCAAACTGGTTTGATAGAAAGCCTTTCTGAAAGCGTCGGTGTTTTTTTCAAGCCCGGACAAATTCTTGCGCAGATACTGAAGCACATCCCAGGCATCTGAATATTGTGTGGCATAGTAATTTCTTACTACCCGCCCGTCATCCGGATCGCAGAAGATATGACCCGGCCACCGGGCAGGGCGGTTGGGAAAATGCCAGGTCAGGATAAATTCAATTTCCCGCACTTCCTTGGGTTCTAATATAAAATCTGCACAAAGGGAACCGATGCGCAATCTTGCCCCGTCATAATGGGGGTTTTTAGCACAAGCATATTCAGGAGCAGGGACGCCCAGCTTTCCGTCTGTAACGAAATCGTACCAGAATTCATGCGCGCCGTTCCAATTGGGACTGACAGCCCAGCAAGGTTTGGCTGTTATGTTTGCGGCGCCGGTCATACAAAACGCCATACTGCCGCCGCTCAAATGGTCGGCAGGCAAGCTGGGATTGGACATGAAAATACCTTTGTTATCCCCTTCTTCGCGATATTGGTTTTCCGGTTTTCCTTCTGTCACTACCGCGTTGAATAAGCCGTCCCCCTTATATCCTACTGCATTGCACAATGATCCGGCTAATGACACATACAGCTTCGTGCCTGCAGTGTTTATCACCTTGTATCGGATCACCGCAGCCGGAATGCCAGAATTGTCGGCATCCAGTGGTATAAACGGCGAAAATGCGGTCATGTCCACATCCACAGGCAGATCGCAGTCACGCAGCTCCACCACGGCCCGGCTGATTTCGCCTGCGAGTCGTGCATGCTCAAAACGGGGGATACCCGCGCTTTCGTCCGAGATATAGCCCTGGCTGCTTTCATACGGCGGATGAAACCGAGATTCCAATATGCGCACCTGTGCATCGCCGCCCTCCTGCTGAGTACGCAGAGAGAAAAAGGTATAAGCCAGTTTGGTGCCTGCATTGGGACTGTTGAAAAGCTCCCAGTCACACAATTGTCCTCTTGATCCGACAGAAACATTGCCGGTTCCGATACCGCCCAGCAAAAACCTGGCTACAGTGGCACTGTCGCTGTACCATATACGCTTTTCATTGTCACTCATATGAGACCTCCTCTCTTGGTCTTTAATGCTCTTCAAAATATTCCGCGTAGGGCTTCCACTCGTTGGGAAAAGGAATGGTTCCATCCTTCACCGCCCTGTCCAGTTGGGCAACCGTCATGGTCTGTGTATAGTCCACGCCGTCGGATGATATCAGCCCCAAATCCTTTTTGGAACGCCAGTCAACTTCCTCGGGGTCTGCAAGCGACCGCAAAAGCTTTTCAAATCCCTCAAGCCTTTCCTTATATGCAGGATCCTTTGCCAAATCACACAGCTCACGCGGATCGCTATGCAAGTCAAACAGCGACGGGCAGCCATTTACATAATAAATATATTTATAGCCGTCCTTAACCAGCATATACCATGAATCCCTAAAGAAATTGCCATGATATTCAGCAAATACATACTCCCTCTCATAGGTATTGCCGCCTTTCAGAAATGGGATCCAGCTTTTTCCCGGGCGATCCTCCTCCACGTCAAGGCCGTACATTTCAAGCAATGTAGGATAAAGGTCCACAAGGGAAACCGGTGTGTCTACTGTATGTCCGGCGGCAATATCCGGTCCTTTTACAATAAGCGGCACCGCAACCGAACTGTCATAAGCACATTGCTTATAAAACAAACCGTGTTCACCACAGTTTTCACCATGGTCGCTTGTATAGATGATGGTGGTATCGTCATACATACCAAGCTCTTTCATGGTGGCGAAAACCTCTCCGAGCATGTCGTCCATACATGTGATCATGCCGCAATACGCTGCTATCGTACGGCGTATATCATCCTCCGTCACACCGGTGAAATTACAACTGCGCTGGAACTCTCGAATTGCGGGGTGCAGATTGGGATTTTCCGGCATGACGCAATCGAACGGCATTTCCAGGTTATTGGGGTAATACATATTGAAATACTTTTCCGGGCAGGTAAAAGGCCAATGCGGCATAACATAACCAAGGTAAAGAATCCATGGTTCGCCAGCATCTTGTTTCTCCCGGAGATATTCTTTCGCCCATTGGGTTATGATCCGGTCATGGTCGTAAAAACCGATAGCATCGTGGTATGCGTCACTGCCATTCGTAACAAGCGGTCGGCGTATACCGGCATTTTTTATATGCTCCAGCTTGTCTGCACGCGTATAATCTTTCAGCCTTGAAGGATGCGGCGCAGCACACGGATAAGGTGAAAACGCCGAGCGTCTGTCAATAATCTTGTATCTGTCAAAGCCTCCCGACTGATAGGGACCGCAAAAATCCATTTTACCGAGCATGGTACTCTCTATTCCACTCCCGGACAGGCGCGAAGGCCATGTTGCTTCACTTTCATCGAGGGGAACATGTATAAACCAGCTGTCTATCTGGTGGGCATATTTCCCTGTTATAAAACTCATTCGGCTGGGTGTGCACACAGGGGAATTACAGTAACAATGGGTAAACCTGGTGCCCTGTGCTGCCAGCACATCAAGATTTGGCGTTTGCACATGCTTGTGGCCACGATATCCCAGAAAATTAAAATGGTGCTCATCACTACATATTACAACTGTATTGTGCTTCCTCATTCTACAGCATTCCTCTCTTTATACTTAAAATTCGTATTTGTTCTTAACATAGGGGTTCAGGTTTACTTTGTCCATACTTTTGGATGATCCAAACAATAGTGCCAGAACCGCTACCACATATGGAATCGATAAAATTAATTCGGGTGGGAGGTCAAGAACATTTTTAATTTGAATCTGCAGCTGGAGCGCATCGAAAAATCCAAAAACAAGTGCCGCAGCCACCGTCTTTAAAGGCTTGCGTCGCCCAATGGTGACTGCAATAATAGCCAGCATACCCTTGCCAGACGTCATGCCCTCGACAAATCGGTCGAGCTGTCCCAACGAAAGGTATGCCCCGGCAAGACCGGTCATCAGTCCACAAGTAATAACGCAGATGTGTTTGAGCCGCCACACATTGATACCGGCAGTCTCTGTCGTCCGGGGATCGCTGCCCACGGCGATGATGTGCAGACCCGCCACCGTCTTTGCCATAACATACCAACTGATGAAGGAAAGGACGATCATGATATAAAAGATAGGGGAAAACTGCATTAATAAATCGCCGATGACAGGTATGCCGGCCAACACCGGCGTGGTGAACATGTTCTTCACAGATGGCGTCATATTGGATTTAAACACAGTCCGGCACAAAAACGTAGTAACACCCGCAGCTAGTATATTGAGTCCGAGTCCGCTGACATTCTGCATTCCACCGAACTCTACACAGATCAGGCTGTGTAATGAGCCGATTATCCCGCCGGCCAGCACCCCAACAAGCACACCCAACCAGACATTTCCGGTAAAATAGGTGGTGAGGGCGGCTCCGAATGCGCCAGCGATCATCATGCCGTCAGCGCCAAGGTTCATGATCCCCGCCTGCAGGCAGTACATATTGCCAAGCGCCGCAATAATTATTGGTACTGTTAAGCGCATCATAGACATTATCATTATGAATATAATTGATTGATTCATGCCTTACCACTCCTCTCGCTATTCTTTATATACTTACCAACCAAAAAACGGACAAAGTGTTGTGCTGAAATCAGCATAATCAAAACACCCTGTATAACCTTCACAATCTCAACCGATACCCCAGCTTTGGCCTGCATATTTACCGAACCAACACGCAATGCACCGAAAACAATTGCACCTATAACCATTCCCAAAGGATTTCCATTAGCCAGCATGGCGATAGGGATGCCGTCAAAGCCGTACCCAGGCGAGTAATTCCCATACATTCGATAAAAATTGCCCGTGACATCCAAGGCGCCGGCAAAACCCGCCAGCCCTCCACCCGCCAGCAAAACCCAAAAGTGGTATTTCTTCACATTGATCCCGGCACAACGGGCAGCATCGGCATTATCGCCCACAGCACGAAGCTGATAGCCACCGGTTGTTTTATTGAGATAAAACCAAATTGCGAACGCAACAAGTATTACAAATAAGATACTGATGCTCAGCTTGTTTGGTCCGTTAATCAGGTTAGGCTGTTGGGCTGTCGCCTGGATTCTCGGCATGGCTGCCACAGCCGGATTTTCTCCGGCGAAGGGACCGGCAATGAAATAAGTGCATATCAGTGTTCCGATGCTGTTAAACAAGAGTTGTAGCACCAGCAGATTAGCGCCTTTACCGACAAACATTGCGGTGACGGGAAGCGCATACAACATGCCGGACAACATCCCGACTATCAGGCAAAGCGGCACATGCATGGCGGAAGGCAACCCGGTAATATACGCACCTGCGGCGGCACTAGCCAATGAGCCCATCAAAAACTGGCTTTCTAAACCGATATTGAAAAGTCCCACCTTGATGCCGAGTGCCACTGCGAAAGCCGTAAAAGCGATGGGAACGGTTCTGTTGATTGTATCAATAATATTGGAAAATACGCCGGTGAGCAAATGATAATATGCATTTAGTGGGTTGGCACCCGTGGTCATGATCAATGCGGATGTGATCAACATGGCTGCCGCAATAATAACAAAGGGCGTCATAATATTTGCTAAAGAAATTCCCCTGATTTTAATACGCATGTTCAACACCCCCTCCCGCCATCATCAGACCGATCTGCTCGCGTGTGGCTTCTTTCGCATCAAGAATGCCCATAAGCTTGCCACTATGCAGTACGCCAATCCTGTCGCTTAGCAGCATCACTTCGTCCAATTCAAGAGAAATAAGCAATACCGCTTTTCCTTCGTTGCGTGCATCTATAAGGGCTTTGTGGATAAGCTCGATAGCTCCGATGTCTACTCCACGCGAAGGCTGGTCGGCCAGTATTAGCCGCGTGGCATGTCCAATTTCCCGTGCAACCACTACCTTTTGTTGATTTCCACCAGACAAAGTGCGTGTCACTGCTTCAGGACTTGATAACCGGATATCATATTGCTCAATCTTATTGTCAATGTTTTTGGTTATAGCCTCCTGATTAAGTAAAAAGCCACGTTCTTTGTATTCAGGAAGGTTTTGATACCCTAATATCATGTTTTCCCGCACACTCATGCCTAATGCAAGTCCGCTTTTTTGTCGGTCCTGTGGTATGAAACCAATGCCGGCATGGCGAATTTTTTCTGTTTGCCAGTCTGTAATGTTTTTACCATCAAAGATGATTTGGCCTTTGTCGGCTTTTATAATTCCGGTAATAACTTCGCTGATTTCTTTTTGACCGCTGTTATCAATTCCCGCTATTCCAAATACCTCGCCCTCATATACATCAAAGCTGACATCTTTTATTTTTTGAACACGGCCATCATGATAATGCAGGTTCTCCACACGCAGCACGGCATTTCCTATGCTGACTGCCTTCCTGTCTCCGCCAAGGTGTACACTGCGGCCAACCATCATTTGCGTTACTTCATCGGCATTTGTCTCATCGGTGCTCACCGTGCCCACAATCCTGCCGCGTCTCAGCACAGTTATGCGATCGGAAAAATTCATGACCTCCTGCATTTTATGGGTGATGATAATAATGGTTTTCCCCATGGCCTTTAGCTTTTGCAGCACTCTCCCCAGATCGTCAATTTCCTGAGGAGTGAGTACTGCAGTGGGTTCATCGAGAATGATGATCTCCGCCTTACGGTAAAGTGCCTTCACGATTTCAACACGCTGCCGTACGCCCAAAGACACACTGGACACAAGGGCTGTGGGGTCAATATGCATGTCGTATTTATTACACACGGCCTCTATTTGTTTGACAGCTTCTGCACGCAGATAGCGGTTACCCTTACAGGGTTCCTCACCTAAAACGATGTTGTCGGCAATGGTCAGATGAGGAATCAACATAAAATGCTGGTGCACCATCCCAATGCCGGCACGCATGGCGTCAGGCACGGAATGGAAAACCTTCTTCTGCCCCCATATCTCAATCTCTCCCGCCGTGGGTATATACAGACCGTACAGAATATTCATCAGGGTACTCTTGCCGGCACCGTTCTCCCCAACCAGGGCGTGCACCTCGGCCCGCCTCACATTAAAATCAATATTATCGTTCGCCAAAACGCCAGGGAAGCGCATGCTAATGCCACTCATTTTTATCGCAATATCCATGAAAACACTCCTCTATAATAAAGCAAACCCCGGTCCGAAGATATTAGTTTTGGCTTCCCCGGACTGTGGGATGAAAATGAGGTTACAGATTATGATCCAATACAAATTTGTTGTAATCTTCTATATTAACCGGAGGGGCAATTTCCCCATTAATGATCATTTCCTTCAGCTCGACGATTGTATCCTGGATCTGCTGAGGCACCAGCTCCGAATAGCCATGGAGCGGGGACACCCGAAAGTCACAGGAACCGCCGAGCAAACTGATCTCTGCAAAGCCGCCCCGGAGTTCGCCGCGTGCTATCTGCCACACAAAAGTATAATAGGCAAGGCTGTTATCCTGGATGGTGCTGGCTATCATACGCTCCGAAAGATCAAACTGGCCGTCGGCACCTCCCATACAGTAATAGCCTTCGGGCATAGAATCGGCCGCACTAAAGACGCCTTGTCCCGTTTGCCCTGCGAAGCCCCAAACAACCCGAAGACCTCCATTGTATAATTGCAGGGCAACTTCCTTGCCCTTGGCGGGGTCATTAAAATCTCCGGTATAGACGACTGTGGGTTCACATCCGACCCATTTAGCACCGGCCATGAAGCCGTGTACTGCCGGGTCGAGCGAGCCGCGCATGGCAGCAACCATGGCGCTTCTCTCAACTCCACCCAGTTCTTTGTTCATCAGGGCGTTAAAGGCACCGCACAGGAAGGCCATCTGGTTTTGTAACATTTCGACAGAAGTAATATTGGGGACATCGCCAGTTGTGCCAAAGTTGATCAGGAATTGCGTGTCGGGATAATCGGGTGCAAATTCAGCGACCAATGCGTCAATACTTTGTGTTATGACCACGATGTCAAAACCAGCTTGGGCGAAATCACGTGCTCCCTGGACGAGATCTTCGGGATTACTGCTCTCCACCATGGAATATTCACAACCGCTTTCATCCACAAAGCGATCCAATCCCAGCTTAATCGCGTCCATTTGGGCTCGATCTCCCAAAGGAGCAGTAACGTGACCGAGTTTCAGCTTGCTGTAGTCTGCTTCACCGCCGGGCTGCGGCACTGCCGAATCAGCCTCCTGTGTTGAGGCAACGGTGCCGGACGAAGGTGCCTCTGTCGGAGATGAAGAACCTCCTCCACAACCTGCCAGATATGAAATGGTCAAGGTTAAAAACAACATAATTCCAAGAACTTTTTTCATTAAATATTCCTCCTTTTTGGCAATCCTTGCAATTTAACTCCATTTTTCTGTTTTTGCTCATTTCTTTTTTGCATCACGATATATTACCAGCTGCTTTTATTTTTGCGCATCCTTTTATCCCCCCTCTTGTATATAGTTCAATCTTTACTCCTGGTTTTTCTCAAACGGGCGATACTTTTCTGAGCCGCGTTTGATGATCTGCGTTTTTACCAGATGCCGGCGCACAATACCTCGATCTCCTTCTGACAGTTCACTCCCGGGAAAGCGCATTTTTAAAAGATTCATGGCATCACAGCCCATTTTATACACAGGCCTTGTCACCACAGTCAGATTTATGTCTGTGTAAGTCAACTCGGGGATATCGTCAAATCCCACAAGCGATATATCTTCATAAATGTGCATATTATGTTCTTTCATATATTTCAGGCAACCTAATGTAGTCAGGTTGTTAGATGTAAATATAGCTGTTGGCCGTGGTTCCAACTGCATTATTTTTTTCATGGCATTATAAGATTCCTGGACGCGAAAACCGCCGTTAACAACGTATTCCTGATTCAAAGTAATGTTATTATCCGCCAAAGCTCTCTCGTAACCTTTAAAGCGCTCTCGTCCAGGGTATGAAGTCAGTGGTCCGGTAATAATTGCTATATTGCTGTGCCCTTCTGCAATAAGCAATTCAACTGCTTGTGCACTGCCGTTACTATCCTCTGAAAAAATACCATCGAAACCGGAACCAATAACATCACGGTCAATCAGCACAACAGGAATACCACTCTCTTCAAATTTTGTCAGTTTTTCTTTGGTTGTACGGTTTTCCTCTAATACAGGGATAATAATAATCCCTTTAATCATCTCGGAAGTCAGAGATGACAGCACTTTCTGTTCCCGTTCAATATTTTCATCAGTGCCAAACATAAACACATTAGCATCAATTTCCATAGCCATGTCGGTGATGCCGTGCAAGAGTGTGGTGAAAAATTGGTTGTCAATATCCGGTACCACAAACGCAATCGTGTTTGAATCTCCTACACTAAGGTTTCTGGCCAGGACATTAGGTGTATAACCTGCTTCTTTAATAATTGCTTCCACTTTTTCCCTTGTGGATTGTTTTACATTCTTATTGCCATTGATAACTCTGGAAACTGTCGATGGCGCGACATTTGCAGCTTTTGCTATATCATAAATTGTCATCAGTCATCACCTGCCTTAATTTTTGGAACCGGTTCTATTAATTCTAAGTCAATGATAACATAAAGTATTGTCAAAATCAAGAAAATTCCTTCATATATAAACAAATACGTTATATTATCACAACTGAATAGGATAAATATATACATTATTACCAATGGAACCGGTTGCAAATCACAGCAGGCAAACGTAAAACCGGGAAATAAGGCTTGCTGTCGTACTTTTGCCGGGGCCGGAATGCCCAAGCCGCTCCGCCGTTATTCCAGCCTTGGCGAAAAAACTGTGATTAAATAGTTTTAGACCGACTGGGCACTGTCTTTAATACAATTAACTAAATCAATTGGGATTTAGTGGAGATCGGAAACACTGTTTCCACCGATACGGGTGCGGTTACGTTTACAAATCGATGACTCATTCCCTAAAGACACTCGATCAGAAGCACTCTTTGGGGCAAGCAAACCAAAAGCTGCCGTAAATACTTTTACGGCAGCTTAGAGATGAAAAAACATGACCATTATGATTGAAAAAAAGCTGAAATTTATTCAACAAATTCTCGGTTGCTGTTGAACAACTTTCATAATGCGAAACATTGACGGTTGTTGTTTCTCTGATAAGCAGTATACTATACATGAGAGAGAAAATCAACACGTGTCTTTTTTATTTCTTAACGAAAATAAATTGTCACACGTTGTTTTGCCTTTGGAAAGGTGGTGGAAGGAATGGCAATTTTAATACGGCTGATAAAGCGTTTCTCTCCCAATGCGTTCAAAGGCAATTCCGAATCGAATGAAGGGAGGCAATAACAATGATTGAACAAATAAAAGCTTTTTTCGCGGGTCTGTCGGAAATGGCTGCGGGAATACCCACTTTACTTCTGGTGCCGATTATCATGATACTGGCATCTGTCGGAACAGCTGTAATAGTAGGGCTTTTGACGGTCTCAATACGTCTTATATTTGGGCAAAAAGCCATAGATTTTATCAAAAGTATGCCGCAGCGCCTTAACAATGCAGCAACTGGTAATATATCGTATAACAATGAATCAAGGGGCTTGAACAGTTCTCAAAAGAAGCAATAGCCAGGAAAATCGAATCCCCTTTAGCAAGGAGGTAATTTATGGTTTCACTAATTATACTATGTTCGCTAATTGGTTCGGTGGCTTTAATCTTAGTATGCGTCGCGATAGCGCCTGTTACAACGATTACCCCACCTGCCATAGTTGAACAGACTACAATGGTTGCGGAGGAGGAATATAGCATTATGCAAAATGACACGGTTAAGAATAATCTAAGGGAGGGCATTGTTGAAAAGTCAATAGAGGTGTTGCGGAGTAACGGCATGAGTGAAGAAGAAATTAAAAAGAAGATGATGGACTCCTTTTCTTTAGATGAAGAAACGATAGATAAGCTATTATCCGCCAGTCGGGGGAGCCAACCAGATGAATCGCCAGTACGATGATCCCCCTAAAGCAGAATATTATCCATCACTAATCACACCGAAAAACTCTGTAAGGTAAGCACTAATTTGCCATTCCGGACCAGGCAAATGAATATCCCCGGTTCTCAATCAGGTAACTGGTACCATACTTAATCACCGGCACAGCCTGACGATATCAATCGACAGCCGCATGCTAAACCTGTCATTAAAGGACGACCATGGAAGTGTAACGCGGAAATGACCCGTAAAAGCTTGGTTTGCCAAAAACTATGCACGCACCCCGGAGTACAAAGGCCTGCCGTCTCTTGCCCGCAATGAATAAAACTCCTTCTTTACCATAATCAGCGTCCACAGCAAAATGACGGCATCAATGGCAAGAGAGCCATAATACACTCCGGATATGCCAATCATTCCCGGCAAAATCAGCATAACAGGCACATAGAAAATCAGTTGTCTGGCTATCCCAATAATCATTGCCGGTTTTCCTTTATCCACGGCGGGAAACAGCGTCATTGCCATAAAGATAAAGGACATCACCGGCAGAATCGCCATATAGACACGGAAATATGTCAACTGTGCTCCCGTAAGTATTTGCTCTGTCAGCATTAACCGCAAAACGGAGCCGGGCACGGCCATTGAAATGAACCAGAACGGCAGTGTCAGCAGCATGGCGGCAACACCAAAGATTTTGTAGGAGCTTATCACGCGGTCATACTGTTTTGCGCCGTAATTGATACCGATGGCCGGCTGCAGCGCCCGCATAAGTCCGAAAATCGGCGTCAGCAGGAATTGAAATATCCTGTATACTACACCATAGAAAGCAACGTCCGAGGTGGTTCCATATCTGGCAAGAGCGTAAAATACAACGACGGATTGCACCAGTGTCATAACTGACATCATCAGTGACGGCATCCCCAGACGGAAAATAGACGTTGTGATTTCCTTGTCACCTTTTAAGGAGAAGATTTTGGACTTAAACGAGGCATGGCCTTTGCCAAAATACCCCCATCCCAA
>Ga0153996_1000534_pt1 | contig 17151 bp, 13 predicted proteins | sample TSNC080MetaG_FD_104728 | JGI IMG/M metagenome (GOLD analysis project Ga0153996, IMG submission 104728) | Attine ant fungus gardens microbial communities from North Carolina, USA - TSNC080 MetaG | ecosystem: Host-associated > Fungi > Mycelium > Unclassified | place: USA: North Carolina, Lumber...
GGGTAAACTGGAAAGCATGATGTGTTTTGCCGTTTTAAACCAGATCTGCAGCCAAACCTGCATTCCCCAGTTTTTTGAACGCCGGGCCGTTGATGCCGGCGATATCGGTCATCCGCTGATCCGCAATGACGAGCGGGTGACAAATGATCTGCGCTTAGAAAATCACATTCTGATCATTTCCGGCTCCAATATGTCCGGCAAGACCACCTATCTGCGGACAGTTGGAATCAATATCGCCCTCGCCCGGGCCGGCGCCCCGGTCTGCGCTAAAAGCATGTGCTGTTCCGATCTGCGCCTGGTTACTTCCATGCGGATAGCCGATGACCTGAATGAAGGTATCTCAACCTTTTACGCTGAGCTGAAACGGGTTAAGATGATTCTCGACAGCGCCAAAAAAGATGCTGATACCCTGTTTCTCATCGATGAAATATTCCGCGGTACCAATTCGGTAGACCGTCTGGCAGGTGCCGGTACCGTTATAAAAAAACTCAGTCAGCTCGGTGTCATGGGCATGGTAACCACTCACGATCTGGAGCTGTGCGAGCTGACACAGGAGATATCCAAGGTCCAAAACTACAGTTTCTCTGAATATTACGAAAATGGGAAGATCCTATTTGACTATAAGATGCGGCCCGGTAAATCAAAAACGACCAATGCCAAATATCTGATGGCAATGGTCGGTATTATTGACGGCCGGAAAGAAAACTAGTTTCACTAGACTTTCCGGCCGAACAGAGTGTTTTCCCGGACTGTGTCATGAAAAAGATAAACGGAATGGAATTCCGGCATGAAATTCATGCCGGATAATTTTCCTTGCTGTCTTATTTCTGATTTACAATATCCGCAAGTTCTTCCCAGATCGGTTCCGATGCTGCCACTACCTTTTTATAAATGTTAAAAATCCGCATATATTTTTCATGATTCACCGGGTCCGGTTTATAGATCTTTTTCATCCTGACACATTTTCGAACCGCTTCTTTTTCATCTTTAAAAGCTCCCACGCCGACTCCGACCAGCAGCGCACCGCCAAAAGATGATTCCGCATTCGCCGGGCACTTTACTTCCAGACCGAAAATATCGCTGACAATCTGACTCCACAACTGGCTCTTGGAGCCGCCGCCGATAATAACGATATCTTCCATATTATCGGTAAAATTGCGGAGAACCTGCAGACAATCATATAGGCTGAACGCCACGCCCTCAAGCAGAGCCCTGGCAAAGTGAGCCTTCGTATGCATCATGCTGATACCGAAGAAGTCACCTCTGGCATTGGGATTAAAGTACGGGCATCTTTCTCCCAGCAGATAAGGGTGAAATATGAGTCCCTGTGCTCCCAGTTCGACATTAGCAGCCTGTTCCCCCATATATTCGTAAATATCTGTTCCTTCTTTTTCACAATTCTTCATTTCAACCGGATACAATGCATCACGCAGCCAGCGATTGGCAGCCGCGCAGCTATTCGTAGCTGTAACTGTGTACCATTTCCCAGTAACCGAATAAGGATAGGTGAAAGACTTGGGATGCGGATTAGCGGCACGGGTAATCAAATTCACATTTCCGGCCGTCGCCAGCTTGACGATAATCTGCCCCTCGTTGATCGCACCGGCACTAAAATCTTCGGCTGCCGTATCCGAACAGCCAGTGATGACTGCCAAACCTGCCGGCAGGCCGGTCAGATCAGCGATTTCCCTGCGAACCCGGCCGACCACCTCTTTAGGCTGTCTGATCTCCGGAAGTACCGATACCGGCAGGTCAATCATAGCACACAGTTCTTCCGACCATCTCATGTTAACAGCATCGTACAGCAAACTTCCCTGGGCATCCACAACATCAGTACAAAAATCACCGGTAATCCAGGAACGGACATAATCTTTCGTAAACATCAGCCGGTCGATGCGCTGATAATTATCCGGTTCATGCTCTTTAATCCAAAGCAGCTGGGGCATTGTCCACGTCGGTGTCGGCATCTGCATACCAACCGCAAAGATCCGTTCACCATATTGCTCCCTCAGACGGTTGCTCTGATCACTGCTGCGCTGATCATTCCACATGATACAGCGGCGGATCACTGTGCCGTTTTCGTCGAGTAATACTGCATTGTGGGTAGAAGCCGTGACCGCCAGCCCCAATACCCCGTCGAAACCATCGGGTATCTGCCTTTTACACTCTTTTACCACCTCTGTCAAAGCCTGAATCCACAAGGACGGATCCTGTTCGGACCAGCCAGGCTTATGATGCTCCGAAGGATATTCCCGAAAAACGCTGGCACAAACTTCTCCCTCTAAATTAATAACGGTCGCTTTGCAGCCACCAGTACCAAAATCAATACCAAATAGCTTATCCATTAGACGCCTCCATTGTTAATATTTTTTTACAACAAGGGCCTTTTCCAGTGCTTCAAAATTAGTGATTGCAGATTCACCCATGCGCAGCGCCACTCCGGTATAGAGAGTATCGATAATGGTCAATTCCGCCATTCGGGATGCGATCGCATAGGTCCGGTATTTCGTTTCCTGCGACCGGGTATAAAGCCGGATATCGGACAATTTTGACACCGGCGAATTACCGCTGCTGGTAATCGTAATTACCGCCGCCTCCTTCTCTTTGGCCACCTGAATCGCTTCCGCAACATCCCTGGAACTGCCGGAGTGGGAAATCGCCAGAAGGACATCCTCACTATTCATCGAAACCGCTGCGATCATCTGCATATGATCATCCGTATAAGCTTGAACATTCATGCCGATCCGCAGAAATTTATGCTGAGCGTCCATAGCGATAGCACCCGAATTACCATTACCGATAATAACCAGCCGGCGCGACTTATATATCGCATTGATGCTCTGGCTTACCGCCAGACTATCCAAAGACCTCTGGGTCATGGTCAAAGTCTGCACGGCACTGGAGAATATCTTATCAATAATCGCATCAGGCGAGGCATCGGGCTGTAACTCCTCGTGGATCTTTTCCTGTGGGGTTACCAATTCGGTTGCCACACTTACCTTCAAGGCCTGAAAACTCGAATACCCTAATTTTGTGCAAACCCGGGTAACGGTCGCCTCGCTGGTGCCCACTGCATCAGCTAATTCAGTAATCGAGGCATAGATGAGTTTCTCTTGATTATGTATCATATACTCTGCCGTTTGACGCTCTTTTTTTGACAATGAATCTAATTTTTCTTCCACACGGTTAAGAAATGTGCCCGTTGTTTTACAATTTTCCATGGCTGTTCCCCTTCATTTTCTCTGACTTAATATTTATTTTACACAGAAGAGTTTGAAGGGGCAAGCCCCACTTTTAAATGATTTTTACAGAATATCCTCTACTTTACCTGCTTTTCCCGGCTTGGTCAGCATATCCAGAGCCTTCGCCGTATAGCGTTCCCGCGATATCCTTTCATCGCTTTCACTCAGGCTTGGATTGCCAACCGGGCAGGTTATGGCAAATCCCCGCAGAATCCGCGTCGAGCCAACCGATTTCGCGATATCGACTACTGCGCAGATATGCGTGACCGGAATGCCAACCCGTTCGATCTCCTTTGCTATCGTTGCACCGCAACGAGTACTGGTCCCTCAGGTAGAGGTCAGAATTGCTGCCTGAATCCCCTTATCCAATAGAGCCAAAGCGATTCTTTCACCTTTTTCTTTCGACGCCGATACCGATGCGCAGTTTCCACAGGCAACATGCACTTCCGGATCTAAATACCCCAGCTTCCCCTGTTCTTCGTATGATCTTAAGATATCCACCGGAAAGAGGCGGTTGGGATTTTCCAGAACCCATGTTCCATCGTATCCGCTGTGAATGACAAAGTGTTTCCCGGCAATCAGTTCATCCCAGTTATATTTGCCCCAGGCGGTACTGCCATTGGGCTTTAAATGATCCGGATTATGTTCTGGAATTACCCCCCCATCACTTACCAGCGCTAGCCGCACCCGGCTTAGATCGGACACCGGCAAAGCAGGCTTCACCTCATCGAAATGGGGCGGCAGCAATTCACTTTTAAATGGCTCACCTTTAATTTTCTTGAGAACCATTTCGATGGCTCTGTCGGCGGCATTTAACTCCTGCTCTTCATTTAGTATAATATCCCTCTTGATATATCCTTCCTGTTCTGCACTGCCGATCGGTTCTCCCCTTAATATTCTCAGTCCAATACCAGCCATAATCGGAGCTGCTTTCCGCAATTGCGAAGATAGTATTGCCGTTTTAACAATATAGGTATCCTTGCGGAAAATATCAACGGCCGGATTCTCCGGATACATTCCTGTAATAGTCGGTATCTGAAGCTCTCTCCCTATCGCTGCAGCCATATTGCCGCAGCTGATCCCATACCTGCCGGCATTAAAGGCCGGACCGGCAATAAACAGATCCGGTGACATTGCCGCTGCCAGTTTAACCCCTTCCCGGGCTGCCGCTTCCGTATTTTCAGCAAAATAGTTATCGCCGCAGATAATCGTTCCCACCACTTCACATTCTTCACCCAGCAGCTTCTGGAATAACATGGCCGGACCAATCGCCTGATCTTTTACACTAAAGCCGACACCAGCCATTTCCTCACCGCCGATCTGGCCAAAAAACTGATTGACATAGCAGACTATACGCCATTTATTGTCTCTCATATTTAATATCCACCTCTCTTTAATAATCCAGGGCCATACCGTAAGAAAAGCCGATTTGACTCATCAATCCCACCTGTTTCATATAGGTGGAGTTCACCTGCCCTTTAGCCGGTTCTCCTGTTGCAATTTTGTGTCCCCCGATCACGCCGTCGTCACCGCTGAGGTAGAGTGCATCTTCCGGCCCTCCCAGCAGGGTTTCTACTGGAGGCAGAACAAAATTATGATAGTAGGTTCCGGAACATACGATGGAATCTACATTTTGTTCGCTAATCAGGCATTCCACATCTAAATTGCTCTTGCCGTTGAGAATCTGGATAATCGGAACCGATTTAATTCCCAGCTTTTCCGCCTCGCCGGCAATCGCGCCGACACACAGAGTCGAAGCGCCGCCAACACCTTTGGTGACAATTAGTCCATCAGCATGAAGTACTTCTTTTAAGAGGCCTGCCGCCATCTTGGATACCAGATAACGGTGCTTAGCTTCTACCGATGTAACCGTAATCAACACTCCGGTAAAATTAAGATCTTTCCCATGCCTCCGCATCAATTCAACGATAATCGGATGATTCTGAATCTCATATGTAGTCACACAGCGGAAGCCGCCGCAGAGTGAGATGGCTCCATCCAATATTTCTGTCGGCTGCATGATCAGCGGTAAACTATCAGGGGCTGCGTTCCCGTATACCATCGGTTCGCGGTAATTTTGTGTATCATATTGCTTGGAATAAATCTGATAAGAATAAGCAATACTGGGAAGATACGGATATTGCACCTCATTGCTGAAGGTTTCCGATTCCACCGCCGCCACAGTCATTGTGGCCTTCGCCAGCATAACGCTGGTTTTATATCCGATTCGTCTGACGCCTTCCCGGTAGTCACGAAAATCAACTTCACCATTGGTCAGCGGCTCAATGACCAGTTCCGGTATCTTGGCATAGGGATTGATTTCAGCACACTCACCACTCATATCAAAAGAGCCCCATTTTCTGGACCAGTAAGTATTATTCTGACATAATACGATACCCATTCCCTCTACTGCGCGGGTAATGCCGGAACCGGCGATTTCGTAATCATCACTCAATACTCCGGGCCAGTCAATATTTCCCGACACCTTGCACCGCGGCTGTACAACATCTACAACATTAATGATTCTGGTCGAATCACCCGGCCTGGTAATATCGATTTTCAAGGTATCAAAGCAGGGCTCTTCCTCAGCAAAGGCCAGGATATCGGTCTTATTTACGTATAGAACGCCATTATCAAAGTATGTTCTCTCTCCAAATTGAAGATCATTAATTCGGACAGTTTCAACCGTTAGCTGCATAAAATGAAACTCCTTTCTCTTTCCCCCTATCCCGCAATAAATAAATTAGGTATAAATGTCACGATCTGAGGCACAAATAAAATTAATAACATAACCGCCAGCACAATCAATACCACCGGCGCCGTATAACGAATGGCTTCTTTAAATTTAGCTTCCGCAATACTCATCGAAATGAACAAGTACAGGCCTACCGGCGGAGTCAGACCGCCCACGACTGTAGCGATTGAAAATAATACACCAAACATCAGCGGGTCCACGCCCATTGCAATGACAATTGGATAAACGATCGGCAGAATAACGGCTGTTGCCGCAAGTGTTTCCATAAAGCAGCCGATCACCAGCATGATCGCGATAATAAGTAAAACCATTAAGGTGGGGTTCGTGGTTACAGACAGCATGAAGTTCTCAATCGCCGCAGCGATGTTCTCTCTGGCAAATATGTAAGAATAAATGCTGGATATGCCCATCAGCATCATCAGCATGGCCGATGTTGATGCCGCCCGCTTAAAGATAGTAACCAGATCCTTTAACTTCAGCGTCCGGTAGATGAAAAAGCCGCATATCAGTCCATACAGACATGCTATAATTCCTGCTTCGGTGGCGGTAAAAATTCCCGATATTACTCCACCGATGATAATAAGCGGTGTGATCAGCGCAAAGAAAGCATCTTTAAAGGCTTTCCATACTTCGCTAAAACTGAATGTCCCACTTCCGGTATCAACATTATGTTTTTTGGCATAAAGATAGCACATGATCATCAGACAAATACCGATCAATATACCCGGAACAATTCCGCCTAAAAATAGTTTCCCGACGGAAAATCCGGTGAGCGATGCAAAAACAATCATATTAGTACTTGGCGGTATTATCGGACCCAATGCCCCTGATCCGGCAATCAGTGCGGCAACAAAAGACCGATCATATCCGGCCTTTTTCAGTTCCGGTGTAGTCAATGAACCTACTGCGCTCATTGTCGCCGCTCCAGAACCAGAAATACCGGCAAAAATCATATTGGCCAGAACCGATACCATGCCCAGTCCGCCCCGAAGCTGGGAGATGCACGCCCGGCAGAAATCAAGAATTCGTTTAGAAAGCTGGGCCCCGCCGAGAATCTCGCCGGCCAGAATAAATAACGGCCCAGCCATCAGGGAGAATGAATTCATCCCCCGGATCGACTGCTGTACAGCGATAAATGCCGGTACGTCACTGCCGAAGATAATTGCCAGCAGCCCCGACAAACCAATTGCAAAGCTAACCGGTACACCGATTACTAATAGAACCAGCAGAGCAATTACTGCAATAATAATCATCTATTTTTCCCCCTCTCTGTATTGTTTCGCTAATTTGGGAATGGTGCTTACATAAGAGCAAAGCATCATGATTACACCAACTGGTACGGCCAGATAAATATAAGAATAAGGAATGCGGATAGCTGCGCCGAGGAACTGTCCGCTTCTTGAAACCAGTGCAAGTGAGCACGGCAGAAACATCAGCAGAAACAAGACACAGAGTAATCGGGAAACAATAAATAATCCGGCCCTAAGCCTATTATTTGTCATAAAACTGATCAATATATCCACCGATACATGTCCATCTACCCGGACGGTCAGCGATGATCCGATAAAGGTTAGATAAATTCCCAAAAAACGCATTGCCTCTTCGGTCCACGGCGGTGCAGCACTAAATACGAAGCGGCCGAAAACCTGAATACTTCCCAAGACTAAAATACCGATAAATAACACCATACTTAGACCGCTCTGAATATGTTCAATGACCCGGTCGACTTTAAATAATGTTTTCATAGAGACCCTCCTCATAATTTATTGAGATTCCGCAGCATCTACCGCTTCCATTCGCTCAATCAAGTCCTGTAAACCATATTCATCTGCGTATTCATCGTAGATGGACTGACACGCATCCCTCATCCGCTTACGCTCTTCATCTGAAATATCATTGACTTCTACCCCATCATCACTAATGATCCGCATGGCTTCTTCGCCCAGTGTTTTACGGTCAGCCAATTGCTTTTCCTGATTCTCTGCGGCACATTCCATAATGATTTCCTGCAGATCCGCCGGGATAGAATTCCATTTCTCCTCATTGATCAGAACCATATATGCCTGCCCCAAATGCCCGATATTAGACATATATGAACCAACCTCCTGCAGGTTCTGACTGACCAATCCCACATCGTCAGCTTCTACTGCGTCTGCCACCCCCTGCTGCAGTAATGTGTATGCTTCGCTCCAGGCGGAGGTGACCGTACTCGCCCCCAAAGCATTCCACAGATCAACATATAATTTCGTCTCCGGTGTCCTCATCTTCAAACCTTTGATATCTTCCAGGCTGGTAATCGGTCTGCTTTTTATCAGAGGCTGACGAATACCGTTTGAGTAGGTCATCAGCAGGCTCAGCCTTGAGCCTTCGAGCATTTTAGGCACCTCTTCGGGTACGATTGTGCGAATAATTTCCGATTGTGAATCCAGGTCTTTACTCAGAAACGGCAGGTTAAATACCCCCAATTCCGGAATATCAAAGGTAGATCCCCAGTCGGAGGCATCTGCCATGGTAATGTCCAGCGCCCCCATCGATACCTGTTCCATCATTTCACGAGCCGAGCCAAGCTGGCTGGCAGGATAAATATTGATAATCACCCGGCCGTCAGTTCTTTGTTCAACCAGCTCTTTAAATTCCTCCGGGGCGATATAGAGCGCATGGCCCGGATTTTGAAAGTGACCGAATTCCAGCACAATTACCTCTTCGTCCGATACGGATTTCCCGGAACTGCAGCCAGCACTCAAAGCTGCTGCCAATATCAGCATTAAAAGTAGTGACCATTTCCTTCTCATAGATAACTCTCCCTTCCTAACTCTTTAAAGGTTTACCTGCCCGCAGGTGATTGAAATATTGGCTCCGGTAGTCGCATTTCCCAGAGCCCCGCACAACATTACCGCCCAGTTCCCCACTTCCTCTATTTCCAGCAGGCGGTGGGTCGGTATCAGATCAGTAAAGTATTCAAGTCCGCCGCTGCTGTCAGTATTTAATTCCAGAGCTTTCTTTTTGATGGAAGCTTCCATCATCGGCGTTTTCACAAAACAGGGGCACAGGGCATTTACCATGATATTATCTGCCGCTAATTCGTTACCCCAGATTCTGGTCAGATGTGAAACAGCCGTCTTTGAAGCCGAATACGCACTATATGTTTCCGATGCTAAATAGGCCTGCGAGGAGGAAATGTTTACAATCCTTCCCCAGCCACTTTTCCTCATGTACGGGACTGCATGTTTTGTGCAGTTGACTACACCATGTAGATTAACCTCAGTGACCTGTTTGAATCGCTTCATATCCAATTGATCAACTTGATCTTTATACATAATTCCGGCATTATTAATCAGAATATCCAGCTTACCAAAGCGATTACTTATTTCTTGAAACACGCGCGTGATCTCATCTTCATCAGTAACATCCATAATCAAGCGTTCTACTTCCGGTTCTAAAGTACTGCTCTGTTTTTGTCTCCTGATCCGAAATCTAGGTCTGCTGCTGTTACCCTGGCTCCGGCACTCATCAGCGCGTTTGCAATACCCGCTCCATTTCCGCCGGCCGCACCGGTTACCACTGCAACATGACCTGTTAAATCAAAAAGATCTGCAAACCGATCTAAGTCTTTCACTTTATTTTCCCCTTCCTGTCAGACGATCTATTGGATATATTTTCTTCCAAGCAGATCAGCCGATATTATGGCATGATATAAGCTTTCTACAGTAACATCTGTATTCTCATGGTGGACTAAAGGACCTTCAACCGTCTTTTCGGCAATGGTCATGATATTTTCCTCCGTTACCTCTACATCCAACTGTCTTAATGTGACAGGAAGTCCAATTTCGGCCATAAAATTTATTGTCTCCTCTTTCGTTTCATCCGATGCTTCTTCCATCATTAATTGGCATACGATACCGAATGCAACTTTTTCTCCGTGAAGAAATTTATGGGTCCGGGGCAATGCCGTCAGTCCTGAATGTATTCCATGTGCTGCTGCAAGACCGGTATTCAGGAAACCCAAACCGCTCAGTAACGTATTTGCTTCGACTACATTTTCAAGCGCTTCATTCACAATACCCTCTTCCAGAGCCTGCAAAGCCTGATAACCGTTGTCAAAAAGGATTTTGCGGCACATTTCCGCTATCGCCATACCGGCTTTACAGCTGCTGTATCCGGTACCAATGTAATTGGAAGCATGGGATGACTCACACGCTTTTGCTTCAAACCATGTGGCCAGAGCATCACCCATTCCGGCCACAAATAAACGACGTGGAGCCTTTATGATGATCTCACTGTCAACGAGTACCAGGTCGGCATTCCGTTTCATCTTACGGGAGCCTATGTACTCTCCGTCCCTGGTGTACAGCACCGCAATCTCACTGACCGGCGCATCGGTAGATGCCGAAGTAGGTACGATAATCAAAGATAGTCCCATCGCAGCGGAGCAAAGTTTTGCCACATCCATTGTTTTTCCGCCGCCGATTCCAACAATTACCGAAATTTTATGTTCCCCGGCAATCGCTTTAATCGATTCGACTGCTTCCTCACAGCATTCTCCTGCGAAACTGACAGCTATAAACTCAGATTCACACCTCTCATAGATTTTTTCCAGCCGGACCTTTAACTCAGAAAATAAAAACTGATCAATTAATATACACGCTTCCCCAAATGCACTTGTAAAATCCGGCAGATGGTCAAACTCACCCGGCCCCTGAATATACCGCAGCGGGCTCCCAAATGCTCTAGTCATAGAATGAACCATACTTTTCGGACACACTGAAACCGCATGTCCTTCCCCCTTTCGTTTTAAAAATTATTTTTATTTTACTGGTTTTAATATATCAATTATAAAAATAATTTTCAATATCGTTGTATGATTTATTTATTTTTCTATATATTTCACAATTATTTTGTTTTTATTAGGCATATTCAACTATAAAATTTGTCAATATTGATATAGATCTGCTCTATCAATCCAGTACAACTGATACGTTATCACATTTCATTCGATATTCCGACGAATGCCGCTCTTTTTGGTTTCAGCTCCTGACCGCAGATGAATTACTTTACCTAATGTGATTTTCAGTAATATTTCACTGATTATCAGGTCTTCCGTTTAAAATAAAAAAATGCCGTATCGGCTTTCTAACAACCAATACGGCATTTTATTTATTCTTCGAGATGCAATATTCTCTTGGCATTCTCAAGCCGCTCCTTAGTGGGAGGATCAATTCCCTCCAGCGGGTATTCCATCCCCAGTTCCTTCCATTTTGGAACTCCCAGGGTATGATAGGGCAGGACTTCCACCTTCTCAACGTTATCCAGAGAGCTGATAAATTCATTCAGCTGCTCCAGATATTCATCTTTATCGCTGCGCCCCGGTACCAGTACATGGCGAACCCAGATGGGCTTCTTAAGGTCCGAAAGGTATCTGGCCATGTCCAGGATATTCTCATTGGTAAAGCCGGTCAAAACCTTATGCTGCTCATTATTCATATGCTTAATATCCAACAAGAATAAATCAATATATTTCATCAACTCCTGAAATTTGCCGAACCACGGTTCTTTTCTCGTAAAGGGATTGCCGCTCGTATCAACAGCAACATGAACACCCTCCGCTTTAGCCCTTTTACATAGATCGATCAAAAAATCAAGCTGCAGCAGCGGATCGCCTCCGCTGATGGTAATACCGCCTTTGCTGCCCCAGTAAGGACGATATTTCACTGCCTTTGCGAGTAGCTCCTCCGCCGTATGCGGAGTACCGGTGCGTATATTCCAGGTATCCGGATTGTGACAGTACTGGCAGCGCATGGCGCAGCCGCTTAAGAATATCACATACCGGATCCCTGGTCCATCAACAGAACCGAAACTCTCTAATGAGTGCACATATCCCATAATCGGTTTCTTATTCTGTTCATCCATTTTTTATATCCTATCGTGTGTTGTACGTGCGATTACATCCAATTGCTGTTCACGGGTCAGATCGATAAACTTAACCGCGTATCCGGATACCCGGATGGTAAAGTTAGCATATTCTTCTTTTTCCGGATGTTCCATCGCATCTTTTAGTTTTTCAACGCCGAATACATTGACGTTCAAGTGGTGTGCCCCCTGATCAAAATAGCCATCCATCAGCCGGGTCAGGGTTTCTATTCGCTCTTCGGAATTATGACCAAGCGCACCCGGATTGATGGTCTGGGTATTGGAAATACCATCCAGAGCATATTCGTAAGGCAGTTTTGCCACTGAATTCAGTGATGCCAGCAGTCCGTTTTGTTCTGCACCGTATGATGGGTTTGCCCCCGGTGCCAGAGGTTCGCCGGACTTTCTTCCATCCGGCAGAGCGCCGGTCGCCTTACCGTAAACTACATTTGAAGTAATGGTAAGGATTGAGGTCGTCGGTTCCGAATCTCTGTAAGTGTGGCATCTTCTCAATTTGCTCATAAAGCTCTTCAAAAGATCGATTGCAATATCATCTGCCCGGTCGTCATCATTTCCATATTTCGGGAAATCACCCTCTGTTTCAAAATCGACAACCAACCCGTCTTCATCACGAATAGCTTTCACCTTTGCATACTTTACAGCACTTAAGGAATCTACTACGTGCGAGAAACCAGCGATGCCGGTGGCAAATGTACGTCTTAGCTTGGTATTGATTAAAGCCATTTCCGCTGCCTCATAGTTATACTTGTCGTGCATGTAATGAATCATATTCAACGTATCGACATAGAGCTTGGACAGCCAATCTAATACGGAATCATACTTTTCCATCAATTCATCATAATCCAGATACTCGGATTCAATCGGTTTAAGCATCGGCCCAACCTGATCTTTGGATTTCACATCAACACCACCGTTAATCGCATAGAGCAGGGCTTTTGCCAAGTTGGCGCGGGCACCGAAGAATTGAATTTCTTCACCTGTCTGAGTTGCTGATACACAGCAGCAGATGGAATAATCATCTCCCCATACCGGACGCATCACATCATCGTTCTCATATTGAATGGAACTGGTTTCTATCGAAATATGTGAAGCATAATTTTTAAAGTTCTCCGGCAGACGGGACGAGTAAAGTACTGTCAGGTTCGGCTCCGGTGCCGGCCCCATATTTTCCAGAGTATGCAGGAAACGGAAATCGTTCTTAGTTACCATAGAGCGTCCATCCTGTCCCAGGCCGGCCAAAGCAACCGTAGCCCATACCGGATCACCGGAAAACAACTCATTGTAAGAAGAGATACGGGCGAATTTGACCATTCTGAACTTCATAACCATATGATCGATCAGCTCCTGAGCTTCTTCTTCTGTCAGAGTACCATTCTGAATATCGCGTTCAATATAGATATCCAGGAAGGTTGAAACCCGGCCAACACTCATCGCTGCACCATTCTGAGTCTTGATGGCGGCAAGATAACCAAAGTAAACCCACTGAACCGCTTCTTTTGCGTCCTTTGCCGGCTGAGATATATCGAAACCGTAGGCTGCTGCCATTTCCTTCATACCTTTCAGCGCCCTGATCTGATCGGCCACCTCTTCTCTGAGACGGAAATCAAAGCCGTTCATACTGTGGTTGATGGTCTCTTCCATATCAGCCGTCTTATGCTCGATCAGATAATCGATTCCATACAGAGCTATCCGGCGGTAATCACCGACAATTCGTCCACGGCCATAGGAATCCGGCAGTCCGGTAATGACTTTATTGTGACGCGCCTTAATCATTTCCGGTGTATAAATATCGAACACGCCCTGATTATGCGTTTTATGATAGCGGGTGAAAATCTCATATAATTCCGGCTTCGGTTCATATCCGTTGCTGGTGCATGATTTCACTGCCATGTTAATGCCGCCGAAAGGCATAAATGCACGCTTCAGCGGTTTGTCGGTCTGAAGCCCGACCACCTTCTCTAAATCTTTATCCTCATCACTGATATACCCTGCACCATAGGAGGTCAGGTCGGAAACGATTTCTGTTTCCATATCCAGAACCCCACCTTTTTTACGTTGTTCTTTTTGAAGCTTCTGAAGTTTTCCCCACAATTTGTCAGTCGCTTCTGTCGATCCCGCCAGGAAGGATTCATCTCCTTCATATGGCGTATAATTGTCGCGGATGAACTTTCTTACATCTACTCCATCCTTCCAGAGTTTGCCATTAAAACCGGCCCATTGTTCGTACTGTTTCATCGTTCACAGCCTCCTTCTATATAAATGTTCTTTATTTCCCCGCCCATAGAATAACATCGAGTTCTGAAAATAACAAGGCGTTTTGAAAGTAATTCTCATTTGTTCATCATTAAATACAAAATCGACTGATAGCCGTGAAAATATTCAGTTTATTGTATGGAATCTAATACAAAATATACTAGGCTATACTTAAAAAAAAGGTATCCAAAATAAACATATCAGGGTACTGTTTCTTTTTTTTATTTAAATTGATCAATAAAGCATGCGGATGCGGCAATGGCCGATGGTAATAAAACATCAGTCAGGCAGGAAATCCAACGTCGGTCGTTTTGCTGCTGCGCATAATGTCTTACTGTTTTGATCATACGGCTCACCTGCAACATTACCGTATAACCTAATCTCACCAAATCCGGCAACGGTCAGAGCCTTTTCCATTTCAAACGCTGTAAATGTCTGCTCCCAAAGGTTGTAGCAAACCGTATCCTCGCGGTTAATTACAATATACTGATTGAGAAAGGTATGTTCCTCTTCATACCGGTATAAAGACTTCAACAGCAGATGGGGCTGAGGACGCCAGAAACCGCTCTCAGCAAATTCCCAGCGGTGGTATTCCTCACGCCCGGCATATTCTTCCGGTGTAAAAGCATCCAGCAGAAAACATCCGCCCGGAGCCAGCAATTTATATACTTTCTTTAGCAAAATGCTGCGGTCTTCATCTGATAATACTCCAAAATCACAATAAATGAGAGTGATAAGATCATATTCGCCTTCCAGCGGCGCCTGGATGTAATCATCAACATGATACTCGATATCCAGCTCTTGCTCAGCAGCTGATATCCTGGCATACTGAACAGAGTTTTCCGACAGATCAAGACCGGTAACCTGATACCCTTTAATTGTCATCATTTCTGCATAAATACCGGGACCGCATCCCAGATCCAATACCCTTTTATACCGTTCCGGCGGCATAAGTACGGTGAGCCATTCAACCGACTGCCTGACGAAATCATGTTTGCGGGTCGCTGACTCCAGGTCGGGATTCAAGTGGGCCTCCAGCATTTTCCCACTAATGTAAGGATCATTCCAGAATTTCGCAGAGCTCTTTCCAAAACGTGGTGGCCTTTCATTTAATTTCCTTAATGTATTTAACATGTTTTTCACCTTTCTAAAATTAATAAACGGTCATTGAAAATCATTTTTAAACAAAAAAAAGCTGCGGAATCATCCACAGCTTTAAATACTCGTTCTTTGCGGAAATTCCAATAATCATTAATTATACCAAAACGGTACCTGCCTTACGCAGGTTATCTGCCGTTATATAATTCATGACTATTTTCCTTTCCATGTTTCACTTATATTACCGATTATGCAATATCAAGTGCACCGGACTCTACCAACTCCTTAAATTTCAACTGACCGTTATATTAATATTATAGCAAACACCTGAAGATCGAGCAAGCTCCAATCTGCCGCTGCTGTCCGGCATGGATAGGGTACGTACAAAATGAGAGTGGCAGGCAGCTGCCTGTTGGTGATAGACTTACCTTTCAGTATTCCCAGGCTGCATTAATAGGTTAAACCATCGTCTCCGATACAGCCGTCATCGTTGCTCGACGAACTGCTTTGGAAGCTCCCAGATAATGAGCCGCTGACGGTATTTCCCGAAGATGAACTGCTCTTCGGGGTTACTGGCTGCTACTTAAAGAACCACCCCGTCTGGAGTCTGCAACCCCCTGCACCTCGCCTTCCCGATTATAACCCACGGCATTCACATCACCAAAATAAGTTTCTGAATCTGTCACCGAATAATTAAATCCACTTTCCATAATATCAACCGGAGTTATAAAATAATTTCTTGCCGGATTCTGTTCCAGAATTACCGAAGATGCATCCGGAAAAAATATCCGTCCCCGTTCAATACAATACTGTAAGTCCAACTCCTCCATTAATGTACTCCATAATATGATCGACAGCACCTGAACTATTCTTCTGCCACCCGGCGTTCCTATTCCCAGAACTTTATATTCACTTTTATCATTGCCCAGTATAATTGTTGGCGAAAGATAAGTACGCGGCTTTTTCCCTGCTTCGTACTGATTTACCCCCTGATTGGAGAAATTATCCATCGCCGCGTTTAAATAATAACCATCTATCAGTATCTTTGAACCGTAAAAATTGCCCAGCGTATTGGTACACGATACCGTCATACCGTTTTTATCTACAACAACAAAATGTGTGGTATCCTCACTTTCGTGCTCCTCTTGCAAATTATTCACATCCAGCTCCGACTGTAAATCATTTATATACTCCGGAGCGGTTAAATCGACAAAGTCACAATCTGTGTAGCGGGGATCAGAGATAAGCTGATACCGCTCCTCTGTCGTTTTCGCATACACAGAAGCTAATATATTAATAACCCCTTCCGTATCCTGCCCTGATAAATCCATCTTCTCAAACAGCATCAGCGCCTGAATCAAAGTAATTCCAGAGAACGGAGCGGGAGCTGACAAAATTTCATATCCGCCGATTCGCCCCTTCACAGGTTCATATACTTCTACCTCATAAGCTGTCAGATCTTCCATAGTTAAACCGGTCTTTCCGGTCATGGCAACGGCAAGTTCACCTTGATAAAACTCAGCCGCTCCCCCTTGCTGTATCTGTGTTAATATCTGCGAAAGTTCCTTCTGCACTATCCGATCATTAATCCCGGTTAAGCCTTCTTTCTGTATATATGCCTGATTTTTAATCAAATATTCCTGATAAAGCTGAATAATATGAGCAAAAAAACGGTCAACTTCAAACCCTGCAGATGCAATTTCAATTGCCGGAGTAATTAAATCGGCAATTGGCATCGTGCCCAGATCCCGACTAATTATTTCCATTCCTTTTACAAAACCCGGAACACCATATTGCGTCTGTCTGGTCTCCTGAGTAACAGGAGCCGAAGCCAGATAATTATAGAATACGGACGTATGACTGGCCGGATCGTAA
>Ga0153996_1000536_pt1 | contig 17143 bp, 17 predicted proteins | sample TSNC080MetaG_FD_104728 | JGI IMG/M metagenome (GOLD analysis project Ga0153996, IMG submission 104728) | Attine ant fungus gardens microbial communities from North Carolina, USA - TSNC080 MetaG | ecosystem: Host-associated > Fungi > Mycelium > Unclassified | place: USA: North Carolina, Lumber...
AAATTAAGCCTTTGCACTTCAATCAAGTAAATACACAGCACCATTCCTTTGTTGGGTTTTATCAAAATGAACACACCGGCGCGGTTGGCGGTTTTCAAAACATCATCTACAACCGACCAATACGGTAATATTACCGACAATTACAGATTAACAGGGCAAGACGGAAATGAGTATATGCCGCAAAACAGGCTTGACAATAATTGGGAACCGCTCACCCCCGAAACAGCGGAAAAACTTTGGAATAATGCCGTTAAAGAGCTGCCCGAATTTCGTACAAATAATCTGCACTTGATAGGCGGTACGGTGCTGCCGGTATGGGATAAACTCCCTACCGAAAATGTGCGGATATACCGTGTGCTTACAAGCGACGGTGATCTGCTGATAGGCAGGGTTATCCCGGAAGATATGATTGACGCGACGTTGCAGAGATTGGGGGCTACAAGGGAAAAGGAAAAAATACCAACGGAGGATTTGTTAAAGCACATTAAAAACGGCGATACGGTTTACCTTGATAACGGCTGGCGAATCACGCAAAAGAGGGTGTCAAACGAACAGCGCATTGAAGTTATAGGAGCGGATTACCTGCATTCTGATCTGTTGGCTAAAAAAGGCGTGTTCACCGAGCGGATAGCCTATCAAACAAGATACTTTATCCCTGCCGAGAAAGACACAATCAGGATTTTGGACGAGGTAATTAAAATTTCACCTGTCAGCAGGGTTGAAAGGAACAAGGAACGATCTGCGGTAAAATCCGATCAGTCCGTGGCGGAGCAAACACAGCCGGAGCTTGCCGCTAAGACCGCCAAACGGGAAGTCGTGGCCAAGAGCGTGCGCCCTTCTATTCTGGAACAGTTAAAAAGGCCGGGAATAGCCCGTCACACCCCAAAGCCAAAAGAAAAAGCGGCAGAGCTTTCGATTTAGGGGGTGGACTATGCCGAGAATGAGCAAGAAAATGAAACTGGAATGGAGTTTTTTTATCGGCGCAAACGGCAGGCGGCAGTATAACGAGCTGTGCCGGAAGTGCCAGCGTGATTGTAAACAGAGTTTCCGCGCCGTGATCGTTGAGTGCCGGAATTACGAGAGCAAGCGGAGAACCATATAAAGGTGAAACAGGGACGCGGTAAACCTTACGGTTGCCGCGTCCCTGTTTTTTGCGTGTTAGGTATCTTTTACCGTTCCATACCGGCGATAGACGGGCAGCGCGAAAAACTGTATGGAAAAGGTGCGTATTTTGCTGAAATAATCGCTTGTAAGCGGCTTTTGGAAGGGCGGTAGTGTATTTGTATTCCCGATATAATCAGGGGAAAAGTGTAAGAAAAAGGGGCTTTTTATATCAAAATTTCCCGTACTTCTTGTTCCAACTCTTTTGCCAGCCCGACCACCTGTTTTGTGTCCGTGTCCTGTCCGTCATGTATGGCGATCAAGCGGCTGCATAAATCCAGCAGTTGATTGTTGACGATAAAGATATTGTCCCCATAATCCTGATTGCAGCACACCTTATATCCATTGCTCTGATTCAGCGCGCGACAATACCGGCCTTTCTCCTTTTGTTTGTCGGTCCATTCCTTATACGGAATCATGGCTTCCATGCTGATGTCCGGGTATTGTTCCCGAAACGGTATTGCCGTTTCCAAAAACAAAAGACTCGCTTCCCCGGTAAATCCAACAAAGAAATACTTATAGCCTGCATTCAAAGCGTGCTGTAATTCCTCATGGATTTTTTGTCTTACAGTATCCACTTTATCAGCCGGTATTTTTGCCTGCCCGGTCACACCGCAGGATAGTCTTTTAAAGTCCATACAGTTCCCTGCCTTTCTTACTTGTTAGATAGCACAATATACGACGTTTTATTCATTATATCGCCCAATGCGCGATAGTTCAAGGGAAACATAGTATGTTGTGCGCCGAATCGGGGGAATATATAGCATATAATATTATTGAAAGGCAGGTGGTGGGTTCTGGACGATATTATCAAGTTTATAGCAAGTCGGATTTCTGAATTGCGGGAGCAAAAAAATGTGTCCGCACGGGACATGAGCCTTTCACTGGGTCAAAATCATTCCTACATTAACAAAATTGAAAACGGACAGGCAAAGACCTCTTTTGAAGGTTTAGATTATATTTGTGAGTATTTAGGTATCACAGTTGCAGACTTTTTTGATACGGATATTCAATATCCCATCGAGTTACAAGAGCTTATGAAAGAAGCGCGAAAGCTGAACAGAAAAGCCCTGCAAAATCTTACCGGTATTGCAAAGCAGCTAAACGAGAAGTAAAGCGAAACGCCAGCCAAAAGGCTGGCGTCATTTTTTATTCCGCGATCTGTGCGGGAGCTGGTCTAAAGGTCAGTATTTTTATCACCCGGTAAATCGTCTTAAAGAACGTCGTTACGACCCGGTAAACGAGTATCGCCCATCCAATGATCGCGCCGCCGATGATGTTAAGCAGCAGGATCATAACAGACGCCGCGACGCTGTGGCCGCCAAACGGGACAATCCACAGGAACATCCGGCGTACACCGAAGGGAAACCCCACCAGCATAAACGTGAATATCCCTCTATTCGTGCTTTCAGAAAAACCAAGCGTCGCCATGTAATACAGAAAACCGGCCACCGCTAAAGGGATGAGCAAATACAAAAACAGCTCTTTAACCGTCACTTTAACGGCGCATTTCCGGCACATAGGCGTACCGCTGAACACCGACCCTTTTATCAACGCTTTCCCACAATTTGTACATTCCATACCTTCATCTCCCATCTAAATAGTAGCGCATAATACAACAAGTTTCAATTATTTTCCACAAAATTCTCCCGGACAAGCCGCGCATGTACGATCATGCGGGCATTGTCATAGGTGTAGTCACAGGTGGACAGCGTTATGATCCTGTCTTTGGCGGCGGGGGTAACGCCGGTCTTAACCAGTGAACGGGAAACCGCGTCATTGATATATCCCGTAAAATCCATGTCTCCGTTAAAGTCCAGCGTGTAGGTTTGGCTGACGCCGGAGGTCACATAGGCCGCAAACACCTCACACTTGTATTCAACCTCCGGCGTGTAAAGAGTAAATGCCGGGTGCTGTTCATAAAAGCCCTGCTCTTTGTACTCCGTCAGCCCGGCGAACATGGAGCCGTTTTTCATCTTATGACCGTAGACAATGCTATTTCTATCCGAAAAGTCCGGGGCATTGCGGCAATCCAAAAAGATCGCCCCTGATGAATTGCGTTCACCGCTGAACGTCTTATGCAGGTAGGCGTCATTGTCCATACCCTGTACGATCGGGTAGTCGATATTTGTCCCGTCAATCACGATCCAGCCAATGATGTCCGGGTTGATGGCCGCAAGCGCCGCAAAGTCAATCGGGCTTTGGTATCTATCTGTGTCGCTTTCCGGTTCGCCATCTTGTATGTAAGCAATACCAGTCAGCGATTTATATTCAGTCTCGGCGGCGCGGTAGGTCATATACTGTGATATGAGCTGGTACGCCGCAAAGAGAAATACGCATATAGATATTAAGAGCAGTATACTCCATAGGATTTTTCTCTTTTTCTTTACTTGCTTTTCTTCGTTATAGCTCATGCTTTCCTTTCGTTTTTTGTCTGTCCTGTTCCGGCGTCGGCTGCCGGTCAAGGATTTGGTCTATATTTGTTTTGATGGTGTCGTACTCCTTCACCTGTTTTTTCAGGTTCCCATATTCGCGGTATAACGAGGTCTTTTCTTGCGTGAGCCGGTCATGCTCTTTTTTCAGTTCCGCAAGGTTCGGCAGCTTTCCGTCTATCCCTAATTCCCGCAAAGCTTTTTTCGCGGCTTCATGCACGATCAACGCGCTTTCATTCTGCCGGTAAAACCGGTCTTTGTTTCCGGCCTGCCGGTACTCCTGATAAACGGGAAGGGTACGGCGGTAATTCTCCACATGCTTAATCAGCAAGGCCATATCCGACAACCTTTGTTCCACGCCTTTGAGCGTCTCAGCGGTATCGCCGTACAAAGTTTGCACTTCCGCGATCTTTGCCTGTAGCTGCGCGTAGCTTAACAGGTTATTTTCCTGTAGGAACGTCACCGTTCTGGCCGCCTGTTTTAAGTTGTGCAGCTTCGCCCAATGCTCGTATCCTTTGCTCTGCTGCGCCTTGATACTGTTCTCTATATCAATGACAAGGCTGATTTTTTTATCATCCTGTATCTGTACCGGCTTGCGCTTCGGCGCTCTCACAAGTCCGGCGATCCGTTCCTTTATGCGCTCGTCGGTATACTCCGCGCCCAGCGTCGGACCGCCTGTAAACCGTCCCTGCCCCGGCAACTTATATGACGTGTATTTCGCCCGCTTGATGGTAAAGCCGTCCGCTTCCATCCGCTTTAACATATCCTCAAAGTTGCCGGATATTTCTATGTAACCGTCAATGGCTTTTTGCAGCTTTGCTTTCCAGCTTGCGCCCCGCTTTTCAGCGTTATACTCCGCGCGGCTTTTCCCCCGGCCTTTGGCCGGGCGTATGACCCGCTGGCCGTCTTTGGTGTACTCGATGAAGCCCTTGTCCTGCCCTTTGCCCGGTAGGATTGTTGACAGGTTGTGTTCCCGGCATAGCCGGTCGCTGATATTGCGGATATGGTAGCGCGTTTTGTTGTTGGACACATACTTGTGGTGGTCGGCAAAATTGGCGGCGCAAAATATGATATGATTATGAACGTGATTTTTATCTATGTGCGTCGTCAGCACATATTCATATTTGCCCTGTAATACCTTGTCGGCAAGCTCCCTGCCGATCCGGTGCGCTTCTTCGTAAGAAACTTCGCCGGGGTCGAATGACTGTATCAGATGGTGGGCTAAGTTATTGCCCTTTCTGCCGACGCTCTGCGACAGGGTATATGCAAACTCCAAGTCTGCCGTTTCCGGTTCGCAGCCGTAAGAGGATATGAGGATTTTTTCGTCGGTCTTTTCGGGATTGCAGATGTAATCCAGGGCTTTCCTTAATGTTGATTTGATAGGATGAATCTCAGTCCTTGCCATACCCGCTCCATCAGTTTTTTAATCTCGTCCATATCCTCCCTGTAAACCGCGCCGGTGGCGTTTACCCGTTTGGCGATCTGGTTGATATTCCGGCTGATAGAGCCGACTTCCTTTGTCAGCTCCTTCACCGCCGAATAGTCAACCTCAATCACATACCCTTTCATTGCCATTTCACGGACATAATCGCCGTAGTTTTTCATCCCGGCCTGCTTCACTTTTTCCATGATAAAGTCCCATTCATCGGGCGTAACGTAAAACTTTTTTTGGATGGGGCGTATTCGGTTCTCCTTCATCTTTTCACCGCCTCCTTTCCGGGGTTTGGGGTTTCCCCAACAAGCAATTTTACATACCCTGTCGGCAATCGCGGACAGGGTGGTAAAATGACGGAAGGCAGGACGTGAGTACCCGCTTCCTATGCTTGCTACTCCACTATATATCCCCGTCCAAAAGCCGGAAATGTTGGATAGCTTCGACAAAAAAGAGGAAAAGTTGGAAAAATATCTACTGCTTATGGTATAAATATATTGTTTGCGCCTATTGTAGCAAAGCGTTTTATCCGCGTCAATACACGAAAAAGCCCGCCTTCCAGCCGGAAAGCGGGCGATATTTTTTCAATGGGATTTTTCTTCGTCGCACTAATACCGAGAAAAATGTGTTCCAGTACCAAAGTAAAAATGCCGACGAATTGAAACGCAAAATATTACTTCTTATATTGTAGTAGATTGCTGGCGTTCTGTCAATGGGTACTCACACTTTTTTTATAAACCACAATAGAATGCGTGAAACAGCTTCTATGCCTTTGCTAAAGCAATTTGGCGCGTGGATTGGAAATTTATCGAACTATTTTGCACGGCTGCTTTGACAGCGCATGGATTGGCATTTTACTTGAGTTTTTTAAGCCGTCAGTTAAGCCGTCAAAAAGGAGGGAGTACGTCTATGGCAAGGAAAGGTGAAAATATCTACAAACGAAAAGACGGCCGCTGGGAAGGGAGGTATATCAAAGGCCGCAAGCCGGACGGCAGACCGTTGTACGGTTCCATATACGGCATAAAATACGGGGACGTTAAGGCGCGGCTGATTCCCATCAAGTCCACCTACGCCGCCGCACGGGAGCATAGCAGCGTCCGCTATATCGGGACGGTGCGGGATTGGCTGTGCTACTGGCTGGATGACCTGCAAAAACCGCACATCAAGCCGTCCACTTATGCAAGCTACCGGGACAAGCTGGCGCGCCATGTGCTGCCGAACTTGGGTGATAAACGGCTGGAGATGCTGACGGAGGACGACATTCAGCAATGGATTGACGGGCTTACCGCAAAAGGACTTGCGGGAAGCTCCGTTCGGACGGTCTACCGGATATTTAATGCCGCGCTGCAAAAAGCGGTATACCGGCATTACCTGTTCGTCAATCCCTGCCGGGACGTAACGCTGCCCGGTGAGCAGCAGCCGGAAATACATGCCCTTACAATTTCACAGCAAAAGGAATTAGAAAAACAGGCGCTTGCGGGTAAGGGAAACGAAGCGGTGATCCTTGCGCTGTACACCGGCATGAGGATCGGTGAGATCAGCGCATTGAGATGGGACGACGTTGATTTCGACAACAACCTGATCTATGTACGCCGGACCTTGCAGCGGATCCCGGATTATGATGTTGGCGCGGACGCAAAGACGAAGCTTATCATGGACATTCCCAAAACCCGCACCTCTTACCGGATGATACCCTTTGGCGGCCACCTGAAAGCATCATTACTGGAATGGAAAGCCGTATCAAAGAGCGAATATGTCATATCCTGCAAAGGGCATTTTGCGGAACCCCGCGTGATCTCTTACCGGTTCCGAAAAATAGCGGACAAGGTGGGGCTTGCCGACACAACCTTCCACAGCCTGCGCCACACTTACGCGACGCGCTGTATCGAGCGCGGTATTGATGTGGTGACGCTTTCCCGCTTACTCGGACACGCCTCGTCCAAGCTGACGCTGGATACTTACGCCGACTCTACTGTAGAACAGCGCAAATATGCGATGGCGGTGTTGGATATGCTCTTGCCGCAAGAGGAACCGGAGCGGGAAAACCTCGGCATAGGTATGGTAAACAAACAGAAATTTGCCGCCTTGCTCATGCAGTTGTTCAATCTGGATATACCCACAGCGTCATAACATACATGAATATCTGAATACGAAAGCCGCCCGATGGACGGCTGGCTTGTCGTGCGATTCTTATTTTTTATCTTCCTAATCTGATGAGCGCATGGTTGCGTCCAACTAAAATATTTTCCCAATAATTATTTTTTATTATTCCCTACGCCTTTTTATCGAGAGTCCGACGGTTATGCGCCGTCATTTTTTTGGTCATGCACTCTCAAAAACGCCCTGTACATCAGGCTTTCCAGCGTTTTTAACCCGGTATTAGTGCTGACAAGAGTATTTGTAAATCTCAGAAAATTATGTATGAGGACAAAAACATTTGATAGCTGCTGATAAAGGATTGAATATTATGACGGAAGATTTATCCAGAAAGGAAACGATTTTCAACGCGGCCACCCGGCTATTCGCCGAGAAAGGCTATAAGGATGTGACGTTAAAAGAGATCGGCAAAGCCGCGAAAATCAGCGAACCGGGAATCTACCGCCATTATGACAGGAAGGTGGATATTTTAGCGGATATCGTTGACAGGTTCAGCGTAAAGCTGCGCGGCTATCTTCTGACAAAGGAGAAGGTGGACAGGTACATCAAAACAGACACTCCCCGCCAGTTGCTGCAACGGTGTATTGGTCGGTTCAGTGAAGAGGATACCCTGTTTATGCTGCGGGCGTACCGGGTTGTATATCTGGAGCATTTCAAGTTCCCCAAAGCGCTGGCAGTCATTAAGACGCAGCTGCATGACGAAACCGCCGCGAGCATCCGGTATGTGCTGGACAGTTTGGTGGAGCGTGGAGACATCCCGGCCTATAATACATGGTTTTTATCCTTGTTATGGACGCAATCCATGTTTTCGGGGGCGCTGATATGGATAACCCAATATTTTAACGGTAAGCCGCTTGAAATATCGGCTAAGGAATACAACGAGGTATCAGATCGCATTGTGGAGATGGTGCTGACCGGGCAAGTTCCCCATGACTAATTTTTTTACCGGCGGTGCGAGTGAGTAATAGCATAATTTTTTTACCGCAAATGCGAGTGAGCATTAAAGCATCTTTTTATATGGATTTGCGAGTAATGAATTGCAAATACACAAAAGAATGTGCCCTTTATGCTTGCATCTTCTATCGCGGACTGGCCGCGAAAACAGTTTGAAATCTTTTAAGAAAGCGAGGAAACCAAGTTGAGAAAGAAACGGAAAAGTATTTCAAAGGCGGGTAAATTGTTATGCCTTATGCTGGCGGTGGTGCTGACGTTAGGCGCAATGCCGATGTATGGCACGTTCGCGTCTGCCGGGACGGATGAGCCTACCGCGGAAACGGCAAGTGAAACACCCGCGCCAAGTGTGGAACCGGACACATCGGAACCGGCAGCCGCGCCAGCGCCACAGGGAGAACCGGAGGCGACGCCTACGCCCAGTGCGGAAGTGACGCCAAACCAAGAGCCGGGGGCTTCACCCACACCGGGCGAAACGCCAACCGAAAGCCCGGAGCCGAGCGAGAGTGCGCCCGCTACATATGAAAACAGCATAAGCGGTACGCTCTGGCTGGATATGTTTGACGATGTAGGGAACAGCATCTATGCGGGCGATGGGACACGGCAGGCTGAGGAAGAACCGCTTGCGGGGTATACCGTTGAACTGTTCAAGTCCGACGATAAATCAAACGCTGTGGCAACTACGACCACGAACAGTAGCGGAAAATTTAAATTCGAGAATATTGAGCCGGGAAGCTATGTCGTGGGGGTTAAGACCACGACGATGGACGGCGTGGAATACTTGCTGCCACTTTTTTGGCTGGACGGCACAACGGGCGACAACCGTTTTGTGGCGACGCTTAATGAAACTGCGGATGCTTATCTGTACGCCTATACCGCGCCCATAACGGTAGCTGAAGACAGTGCCATCACCGGCATGGACGCGGGGATGCGGACGGTGCCGGGGATTCAGCCGTTAATTACTTATCAACAAAATATATCAGCCTATATACAATTAGTAGATCCGGCTGGGAATCCGCTAGTGGGTGTGCCGTGGACTTTACGTGAGGCTAGTGATTTTATCATTGGTAATCCATTTATTATGACTTGGGGACATGAAAATTTAGTAACTGTCACCAACATTGTTCAATCGGGTATAACAGACGCAAATGGATGTATGAATATATCATTATTCTCTTTTGCTGCTAATACTACAAACAATTGCGGTATGGTGATCGAAATCACGCCTACACATGGTGTTGCCGCAATACAACCATCAATGCTGTTAGGTGTCAATGCCGGGCTACCCGCTGGTGTTATGTCGACTAGATATATTTATAGTACCACCTCTGTCGGGCTTCCATTAGTCTTAAATAGTGGCGCCACCTCAACAGCTAGTACTCGCTCTTTTGGCACCCCTGGAGCACCACTGGTAGTTACCCTGCATGGTTTCACTGTTACATTTGACCCCCAGGGCGGATCAGTAAGCCCCACTTCGGAAACATACTGGACGACGGATACCTTCAGCACAATGCCCACCCCGACACGATCCGGATACACCTTCCTTGGCTGGAATACGACGGCGAACGGTAGTGGCACGATGGTAAGTACTACTGATTTAGTCGAGGATATATTTGATATATATACAGGGAATACCGGCACATTGTATGCGCAATGGGCACGGAAGGTGGACGTCACCTATGACACGCAGGGAGGTTCCCCCGTAACATCGCCAGTAGAATATGCATCCACAGCAACTTTTGGCACACAGCCCACCCCAACACGTTCCGGATATACTTTCAACGGATGGTACACCGCAATGTCTGGCGGTACGCAGGCTACTAGCAGTATGGTTGTGGGCAATCTGTTCTCTGGTGCGACCGGCACGCTCTACGCCCAATGGACGGAAAACACCAATTACGTGGCGTTTGATGCTCAGAACGGTACGCCCACTCCTTCCACAATTACGCGCACGGCAACAACGGCATTAGGTACGCTGCCTACAGTGACGCGCGCAGGGTATACGTTTGTCGGGTGGTTTACGGCGGCGAGCAGCGGCACACAAGCAAGCTCGACATCTACTCCTATTGGATTAAATTCCAGTCTGGCAGCTAATGCAACGCTGACCCTGTATGCGCAATGGACGGTCAACAACAATACCGTTACATTTGATACGCAGGGCGGCTCTGCCGCGCCTGCCGACCTGAATATCACGGCGGTGACAGCGCTGGGTACGCTGGCTACCCCGACGCGGACGGGATATGACTTTGCCGGGTGGTGGACGACGCCATCTACAGGCGGTACGCAGGCAAACGCGGCGTCTACCCCCATCGGGCTGGATTCCACGCTGGCGGCGGGCGCAACGCTGACCCTGTACGCGCGCTGGACGCTGTCAGCCTTCATCATCACGGAGAAATATGTAGACGTATCGGGCAACCCGATTCTTGACGCTTCCAGTACGCCCATTCCCGATACGACACAGAGTATAACTTTAGGGAATGCATACAACGGCAGCGCAGCGGCAATTACGGGCTATGTGTGCATCGGATACAAAATCGGGAGTTCAACCGACACGTTTGCTACGGCTACAGCGGGAACATCCGGCAATACTGCGCCCACAATTAGCAGCGTTGCCGCGGAGCATATGGTGTGGTACATCTATGCGGAGGAAATCGGTTCCATCAAGATTGAAAAATACGCCAACGATGGGACAACGCTGCTGCCGGGGGCGGAATTTAAATTGGAGAAACTGACCGGGCCGGGCGGGAGCGTGACATCTATAGTGGGGAGCATGACCACAGGCGCGGGCGGCAGCGTGACATTTGCAAACCTTCCGGCAGGAGTTTACCAAGTCACGGAAACAAAAGCTCCGGCGGGCTATGATCTGCTGACCGCGGCGTTTGAGGTGGATATTCCAAAAGATATTACCTATGCGGTGGGTACACCACCGGCGGATAATTCGTACCTGTACTCGACCACTTCGGGGAGCAATATCACCTACCACTACTACGACGTGACCTACAAAGTGAGCGATCAGGCGTCTATCGCCATGCCGTCAGCCGGAGCAACAAATACCCTTCCACCATACGCCTTGTGGGGCGGCAGCATCATCCTGCTGGCGGCGCTGAGCGGCGGTATATTATGGGCAAAACGCCGCAGGGCATATGCGCCCAAGCATGGATAATGACTTTTCCACACGACAAAAAAATTGGGAAAGGAGCTATTTATGGATTGGTGTATTGAGAAAATCGGTACAGGGGTAATACGCCTGTACACATCCCCAAGGCCGCAAACGCCCGGCCAGGGATTCAGCAGCCGCGACGCGCCTGCTGAACGTATAGGCGAAGGATATAGATTATTTCAAAATTCAAAAAACGAAAGGGAGATTTCAACATGAAAGCAAAAAAATCAATCAAAAGACTATCCGTACTGTTGGTAAGCTTAGCTCTGGTACTGTGTATGCTGCCCACGGCGGCATTGGCACACACGTCCAGCGGCCCCACATTTGACGGGACGACCAGCGGCAGCCTGACCATCAACAAGACAGACGGCGCGGGAGCCGCCATCACGGACACCAGCCTGCAATACACCATCTACAAGGTGGCAACAGTGCAGCAGACGACCAGCGGCGGCGTGACGACGGTGCAATATATCCTTGACAGCGGCGTTACACTTACCGGCGGCATCGTCGGCGACGGCTCCACCGTAGCCCTGCCCACCGGCGTAACGGCGGCTGATTTTGTCAGCGGTCTGCCTACCGGTACATCGGTAACGAACACCGCAGGAACAGGTACGCTCACGTTTAGCGGACTGCCTTTGGGCTTGTACCTTGTAAAAGAAACCGTAACCCCGGCAGGCGTATCCCAGTCCAACGACTTTTTGGTGTCAATACCGATGAGCACGACGGTCAGCGGCAACAGCGTATGGGATTATGACCCGGTTGCAACACCAAAGAACACCGTTGTGGACGGCGAAGTAAGTAAGACCGTCACAAGCGGCGCGACAGCCGTAACGGGCGGCGCGACCAACACATGGACGGCGTCCCTTGGCAGCGAGGTTACATACGCGATCACCGCGACATTACCCACTACCTTCACGATAACGCCATACACCACCTACACCGTAACGGATACCCCGGCCACCGGCCTTGTGATTGATAAGGACGGCGCAGGCGCGGCAGGCAGTTTTGCAGGAATCACCGTATCTGTGGGCGGTACAACTTTGACCCAAGGTACTCACTATACCATAGCGAACAGCGGCACAGGTTTTGTCGTTGAACTAATCACGGACGTTCCCACAGGCACTACTCCGGGAACACAGGCAGCGGCTTTGACCAACGGCGCGGTTGTGACCATCACATACAACGCGAAACTGTCACCCACAGCCACAGGCAACTCCTTTGCCAACGCGGTAGCTGTGAACAGCCAGTACAATACGGCGGGCGGCGGTACTGTGACACCTCCGGCAATTGTACCCGACCCCACCGATCCGGTTCCGACCATCGTTACATACAACTATGCTCTGCAAAAAGTGGACGGCAATAATTCCAACGCTCCGTTAGCGGGCGCAACCTTTGCGATCCAAAATTCTTCCGGCAGTTATCTGGCGTGGACTTCCACAGGCGGCTGGTCAGTAGCGATGGGACTTTCCGACCCGAACCTGTACACCTTCACATCGGCAACGGCCAGCAGCGCCATTGTACCTTTTAACGGGCTTGCGGGCGGCAGTTACAATATCGTGGAATTAAGCGCACCCGCGGGCTACAGCCAGTTGACGGCGGCAATCCCTGTGACGATCAGCGCCACGACCACCGCGGACGCGGATACTACAGGCGGCGGCGCGGGCTACTCCATTCAGGTAGTTAACTCGCTGGCCAATACCTTCACCCTTCCGGGAACGGGCGGCATGGGTATCTACCTCTACACCATCGGCGGCGTACTGCTGATCGGCGCGGCTATCGTACTGTTTGCGCGTAACCGGAAAAGAAAAGCAAACAACGCATAACAACTTAAATAGTTTGTGAAGTAAACCATTGTTTCATGTGCAGGGGGGCAGGATAACCTGCTCCCCTGTTTTCAAAGAGTTCACAGGGCTCCCGCGAAAGTGGTAGGCGCGGAGCGCCGTGCTTTCGTGGGAAAGAGGAGGAGTAACGAAGTAAATGAAGTTTTGCGCCTTGCGTAAAACGGAACTAACGTAGTTTACTCCGACGAGGAAGGTGACTGAATGCGGCGAAAAGTACCCATAATCCTGATTTTTCTGCTCTTTGCCGTTGGGGTTATCATCCTGCTGTACCCCCTTATCAGCGAATGGCATAACAGCCGGGCGCAGACGACGGTAATTGAGAATTATAACCATGCTGTCATTGGATTGAATCCCGATGAAGCCGAGGCCATGCGGGAAACAGCCCGCGAGTACAACCAAGGACTGTTAGGGAGCGTCGTGCTGACTGACCCGTTTGACGCGAGTGCGGCAAAAATGGCGTCCGAGGAATACGAAGCATTGCTCAATATATCGGGGGATAGCGTAATGGGGACTATCCGTATTCCAAAGATTAGCGTCACGCTGCCCATCTACCACGGGACGGCCACCGAAACGCTGGAAAAGGGCGCGGGGCATTTGGAAAACACGTCCCTGCCCATCGGCGGCACGGGAACACACGCGATACTGTCCGCGCACAGCGGCCTGCCCACGGCGGCACTGTTCACCGAGCTTACGAAGCTCACGGAGGGAGATTTATTCTTCTTAGATGTGCTGGACGAGACGCTGGCCTACCGGGTGGATCAGGTGAAGGTTGTGGAGCCGGAGGACACGTCAGATTTATTGATAGACACCAATGCGGATTATGTCACGCTGGTGACCTGTACGCCTTACGGGATCAACTCCCACCGCCTGCTGGTGCGCGGCGTCCGCACGGAATATGTGGAAACGCTGGAGCAGGAAGCACAGACCGAACAAACGCCGGGCAGCCCGTGGAACAAGCCATATACCGTAGCCGGGATTATCTTGCTCCTGTTGCTGGCGCTGTATACCATCGTCCGGCTGCTGAAAAGGAACAAGGGACGCGCTTCCCATTAACAGCGTTTACGATAATGAATTGACAGATAACCGCCTGCATATGCTGCGGCGAAAAAGGAGGTTTTGCAATATGAGAATCAAAAAAGGAGCGGGCCGGAAGCTGCTGCTGATGGCTTTGGCTGTCGTCCTGCTTGCGGCAGCCCTGCCCACGGCTGCCAGCGCCGCGCCTATGCCATCTTCCGGCAGTTTGACCATACACAAATACGCGCTGGAGAACATGAACAGCGTAGGACAGCCGGGCAACGGAAATCCGGCGGCCAATATCCCTGCGGACGCGGTTCCCCTGGCCGGTGTGGAGTTTACGATATGGCAGGTTGATCCGAGCGCGGTTTCGGGTGTGACCACAGTACAACAGGCATGGCAGAATATCCTGCCCGCGACGGAGCAAACGGGCGTCACCGACCAAAGCGGCGAGCTCACATTCCCGTCTCTGCCGCAGGGCTTATACTATGTGGCTGAAACAGCAAACAGCGGCAACACAGTATCCTGTGACCCGTTTGTGGTGTCCGTGCCTATGGAGGACGCGGCCAGCGCGGGGAACTGGATTACTGACGTCCATGCCTATCCAAAGAACCAGACAATGGCGATCGACAAGTTTGTGGCAAACACTGGGACGACGGATTACTACGAGGTCAGCATGAACCTGCCGGTAGAGGTAGGTGAACGCTTTACATGGTACGTCCGAACGCAGCTTCCCTCAGATATTAATCCGAACCGCGCCGAATACTATGTTGTAACCGATACGCTGAGCAGCTATTTTGAGTACCAGCCGGGAACTTTAGAGCTATATATCATGCCGAACAGCGACTCAGACCTCAAAAACTGTACGGTTTTGAGTGCCAGCGATTATACCATAGGTTTCAACACGGCGACCAACACATTATCGGTAGGGCTTACCACTACAGGCGTTGTAAAGGTGAAAAACCTTGTGGATGGCGGGAACCGGTATGCCATTTTCAAATATGACTGTATCGTAGACGACACAGCGCCCCAAGGCGTGGCACTGTATTCCGGCGCAAAGCTTGAGTACACAAGGGACACGGCCAGCGGCGTATCCTCCCGCGGTGGCGCACAGGCCGGGGCTGTTACCCTGCTTTCAGCGGGAAGCAATACCGGGATCGTACCGCTTGCAAACAGTACCGCTAATACCGTAACCGTAGAAGTCTCAATGCAGCCGGAGGTGCATACCGGCAAGATCGGGATCACCAAGCTGGCGGATAAAACCAACAAGCTGTTACCCGGCGCTGAATTTGGCATTGCCAAAACCAAAGCGGACGCGCAGGCAGGCAGCTTTATTGCCACAGGCACGACGGATAGTAACGGAAAGTTGACGTTTAACGGATTAAAATACGGTTTGCCGGGAGACGATCCAACCGAGAACTCCAATAATACAACCTTTTGGCTGGCTGAAACAAAAGCTCCCGACGGCTACAAGCGGATGAAAGACCCTGTGGAAATCACCTTTAACTATCAACAGGACAGCGATGGCACATACTATTTCGCGCGGGTGAACGTCTACAACGTGAAAAGCGGCGCGTCCGGGGAAACAGGAACGTCACCCAAGACCGGGGATACAAGCAATATGCCCCTGTACTTAGGCATTATGGCGCTGGCCTTAGCCGGAATTATTACCGCCGTTATTCTGATAAAAAGAAAGAAAGCGGCGGACGGTGCGAAGCAATCGTAAGGAAAAATAACCGATGCGTGTACGGGCGGGGAACCGCCCTCCCACTCTATCAGATACAGGGCTTCCGCCCGGAAAACACACGGCAGGGACAGCCTCCGTCTGTATGTCGGCGCGGGAGCCTTGTTATATATAGGTGCAATCATCGTATGAAGCAGGAAGCGGCATGAAAAGAAAAGTTATCAACATCATCATAATCATACTGGCCTTGATCGGCGTAACGCTGCTGGTCTATCCGTATGTCAGCTATCGGCTGTCCGAGCGCGGCCAGACCTATGTTGTCCAGCAGTACGACGACAGCCTTGCAAAAATGACGGCACAGCAGATGGAAGAAGAATGGGGACGGGCGCGGGCGTATAACGAATCGCTTGTTACAAGTGTGTTGTATGACCCGTTTGCCTCCGGACAGGCGGATATGGACGCGGAATACCTCTCCCTGTTAGACATTGCCGGAAACAGCGTGATGTGTCATATCGAGATTCCTAAAATCAAGGTGGATTTGCCGGTCTTTCATGGCGTTTCCCTGTCCACGCTGGAAAAGGGCGTCGGGCATTTGGAAGGTTCCTCCCTGCCCGTGGGCGGCACGGGAACACACGCGGTCATGACGGCGCACACGGGGTTAAACTCGGCCAAGTTATTTACAGACCTCACAGAGCTGGAAATTGGGGACGAGTTTTATATTCACACGCTGGATCAGATACTGGCCTACCGGGTGGACAACATCCTTGTTGTGGAACCGGAGGACGTGGACACGCTTTTGACGGTGGATGGCAAAGACTATGTAACCCTTGTGACCTGTACGCCTTACGGGATCAACTCTCACCGGCTGCTGGTGCGCGGCGTTCGGGTGGATTACACGCCGGAGGAAATACAGCAAGCCATAGCGGACACAGATACGGTACTGTCAAAAGAGACGGTCATGCTGTACGTGGGCGTCGCTCTGCTCATTTTACTTATCATAACGATCTTGCTTGTGACCCGCATTAAAAAAAGACGCAGAACAAAAACAAGATAACGGAAAGGTGGTACGGGAGATGGAGATATATCGACCCAAAGACGGGATATACCGGTGCGTCAACGATCCGAGCGACACGCGCGAATATGTGCTGCGCCGCCCTTGGGGTTGCTTCCCCCTTTTGACGTCCTGCAAGGAATGGGTACGGCCTACGCCTATAAAGGATTTTCAGACTGTTTATTCGGAGGACAAGCCATGTTTGAGATAAACCCCCTGATATTCATCTGCGCCCGATACGAGGATGGGACTTGGCGCGG
>Ga0153996_1000537_pt1 | contig 17139 bp, 14 predicted proteins | sample TSNC080MetaG_FD_104728 | JGI IMG/M metagenome (GOLD analysis project Ga0153996, IMG submission 104728) | Attine ant fungus gardens microbial communities from North Carolina, USA - TSNC080 MetaG | ecosystem: Host-associated > Fungi > Mycelium > Unclassified | place: USA: North Carolina, Lumber...
ATGGGAGTTAATGGACGGACATTTCGCCAATTTCCCACCCGAACAGATCTGGTTCGCGACATCTGAGGCTCATGCCCACTTAGAGCATCTATGCCGAAAAGGACTGCTGTCGCAGCATTTGGAAGGTAGTAGGAAAGTTTATACAGAAAAGGACGGTTCAGGAAGTTTCCGGTATATTTTATCCTGAAAACAGCAATCGGAAGCTATCAATATCAAGCAATAAGTATCAAGCAATAAGTATCAAGCAATAAAAATCAAGTGAAATAGGAGGTTAATCATGAAAGAAGTGTACATTATTGGTGCCGGAATGAATAAATTCGGAAAACACACCAATGACACGGTCAAAACGATGGCAACAGAAGTTATTCAGGAGGCTCTGGAGGATGCCGGTCTTAAAAAGGAGGCTCTGGAAGCGGGGTATTTCGCAAACACGTTCTGGGGTATGTTTGACAATCAGCATTCCATCAGAGCACAAGTCGTTTTCAGAGGGATGGGGATTGATAAGATCCCGGTCGTCAACGTGGAAAACGCGTGCGCGGGAGCTTCGACTGCCATGCACCTGGCATATACGGCCATTATGGCCGGTCAGGTAGACGTGGCAATAGCGGTCGGTTCCGAAAAAATCACCAACCCTGATAAGGCAAAGTCCTTAAGCGCCTATGCCTCATGCATGGAGGTGGATAATTTAGACGGTACCCTGGAAGCGCTCATGCAGTATGGGCAAAACTTAAAAATCAAACTGCCGGAGGATGAAGATGCACCGGGAACAGGGCGAAGCGTTTTTATGGATGTTTACGCCATGATGGCAAGATGGCACATGAGCAAATATGGGACCACACAGGAGCAGCTGGCAGCAGTAAGTGCAAAAAACCATTATCATTCGTCCCTCAATCCAAAAGCGCAGTATCAAAAAGACATGAGTATTGACGAGGTAATGAACGATGCGAAAGTTACCTATCCGCTGACCCGTTCCATGTGTGCGCCGGTGGGAGACGGTGCGGCCGCGGTTATTCTCTGTTCCGGGGAATATTTAAAAAAGCATAAGCTGGAACGGGCGGTCAAAATCAGAGCCTCTGTTCTCTGCCAGGGTTCTGATCGGGATTTAGACGGGGAGGATCTGGGCGAACGGCTGGCAAAAAAAGCTTATGCGGTGGCAGGATTAACCCCGGATGATATCGATGTGGCGGAGCTGCATGATGCGACGGCGTATGGCGAATTGCATCAATGCGAGTCCATGGGCTTCTGCCCGCCGGGTAAAGGCGGAGAATACGCACTTTCGGGTGCTACCAGGCTTGGCGGGGCAAAGCCAATCAATACAAGCGGAGGACTTGAGGGGCGGGGACATCCAATTGGAGCGTCGGGTCTTGCCCAGATTTATGAGCTTGTCCTGCAGCTTCGAGGGGAGGCGGGTGAAAGGCAGGTAAAAGGCGCCAAATACGCTTTAGCGGAAAATGGCGGCGGAAGCATTGGAGTCGAAGAATCAACGATGTGTATTCATATTCTGGAGAAAGTTTAGGAGGTCAACAATGTCAAACAAGTATGAAGAAATTATGAGCAGAATCACAGAGATCACAGACCAGCCTTATGAAACAGCAAAAAGGAAAAAAGAGGAAAAAGGGCAGAAAACCATCGGCTATTTTGCGATGCATTTTCCGGAAGAATTAATCCATGCCTCCGGTCTTTACCCAGTCCTTTTGCAGGAAAGCAATGACCCTGTTACATCGGGCCACGCTTATTACTATTCATTTTTCTGCGGTCCGTCAAGAAGCCTTGTCGATCAGGCGGCAAAGGAAGAATTAAATTTCCTTGATGCCATCATCGTGGGAGACTACTGTATTCAGGAAATCGGTGCCGGTGAGGTGCTGGGGGAGAAGCTTCCAAAAGTCAAAAATCTGTTTTTCAGGCTCCCGGTAGGCAATATGCCGTGGACCGGGGATGATATCGTCGAAGGACTTAAGGAACTGAAACGGGATATTGAAAGTATTACCGGCAAAACAATTACGGATAACGATATTAAGAGAAGCTTTAAAATCTACAACAAGAACAGGCAGCTGCTCCGGGAAATATATGAGATAAGAAATAAGACACCGGAAGTAATCAGCTCCAAGGATCTGGTGAGGATCATTCAGTCCAGTATGGTGATGCTGAAAGAGGAAAACAACATATTGCTGGCGGAACTGGTTGAGGCTCTTAAAACGAAGGCAGTGCCCAAAAAGACCGGCCCGAAGGTGTTCCTTTCCGGCTCCCTGTGCGGTGCCCCCAAATTTGACATTTTGTCAATTATAGAAAATGCGGGTGCGGTAGTTGTCGGTGATGACCTGTTCCACGGCTGGCGGTATATCAGCTCCGATATCGACGAGTCGATCAAAGATCCGCTGAAAGCAATCTCAGAATATTACATACGACGTAATAAGGATGTTCCATGTCCTATCCGCGTCGATCCCGATACAAAATGGGAGCAGTATCTTGTTGACAGGGTAAAGGAATTGGGCGCGGATCAGTTGATTATTCTTGTCGCCAAATATTGCGAGGCGCATATGTTCTTCTATCCCGATATTAAGGAAGCAGTGGAAAAGGCGGGGATTCCGCATCTTCAAATACAAATTGAGCACGAAATAGTTTCGCTTGAAGCGGTGAAGACGAGAGTGGAAGCATTTTTGGAAATGACGGAAATAGCGGCAGCAAAATAAAAAAATTGAACAGGAGGAGCAAAACATGTCTCAGGAGCTTAAAAAAGCAAATCGGCTTAAATCAGGGAAACTGGTCAACAAGCTGGTCAATCAATATTGGGAAGATCTTATTATGGCGAAGGAACAAGGCAAGCTGGTCTGTTACACAACAGGACTTCCAATCGGTCCGTTTCTGGATGCCCAGGATATGGCATGGATACACGGCGAAGGCTACGGTGCCCGCGTGGCGGCAAGACATGAGGAATTGGAACCGCAGATTTATGCGGAAAGAAGAGGCTATGACAGGGAGCTGTGCTCCTATGCCCGTACCCAAATGGGCTGCGTGATGTTTGCGGAACGCGGCGTGCCGCTTGATCTGCAAGTAGGCGCTATCGCAAAGGAAATCCCGGTACCGGATTTCATTATCACCTGCTATCCCGGCTGCACAAGCGGCCCGCAGTGGGACTGGGCCATCGAGCGGATGTTCCCCGGGAGAAAAATACCATGGTTTAATGTTGTCATTCCTTACCACTATGGCCGGAACGGCTCCGGTTATATGCGCGGAGAAGAGTATGAGCAGGAAGTCGCTTATGTTACGAGACAGCTGAAAGACATGTGTGAATTCATTGGAAAAATGAGCGGACGTCCCTATAATTACGATAAACTGAGCGAACTGATGAATACCGTAAAGCAATGTGGTACGCTCAGAAAGCAGGCGATGGAGCTCTGCGCTGCCAAGCCCGCACCGGCCAGCTTTTTTGACTGGAGCCAGTTTATTGCACCGGTGAACTATCTGAGCGGATTACCCGGCACCGTGGAGGCTATGCAGGCGGCAAAGGATGAAATCGAGGAAAGAATCAGAACCGGAGAGAGCGCTATCCCCAACGAAAAGTACCGGATCTTCTGGGAAGGAATCATGAACTGGAACAAGCTTGGCTGGATGGCTAACAAATTCGCCAATTATGACGCTACCGTCGTGGCCGGCCGTTATACCCATATGGCCTTCTGGCAGGAGCCGGATGTCATTGATCCGGCAAATCCGCTGCGGGGCGTTGCCATTAACCATCTGGAATGCCAGCTGGGGCTTGGTTATCCGATTACGGAAGAAAAAATGTTCGAGTTATGCAAATTATACTCCATTGACGGCGTCGTCCTGCATGGCGCCAGAACATGCCGCTCTTTCGGACGTTCCCATTACCTGATGGCTGAAAACCTGTCCAAAAAGCTGGATATCAGCTCCACGATGTTTGAGGGCGATATGGTTGATGAATCGTTCTATAAAGAGGAAGTCGTCAATACCCGTATTGAGGCTCTTCTTGAAAGCCTGGAGGCGAAGAAACAGAGGCAGAGGGGTTAAGAGAGAAGGGGTGAATGATCTTTGAGCAACACTTATGAAGCAATTATTGCTGAGCGCCGGGGTTCCGGCGTTTGGCTCACCCTGAATCGTCCTCAGGGGATGAATGCTATTTCATCGAAAATGCTGGACGAAATCGAGATGGTCGCCAATGAAGTAAAACAGGACGATTCCGTTGCGGCAATTGTACTTACCGGCAACGAAAAAGCCTTTTGCGCAGGTGCGGATTTAAAGGAAATTCTGAATTCCTTACATGATGATACACCCGGCAGAAAAGACGTTCTTGAGCGTATTAGCGAAGTGTTTCATCTGCTGCGCAATTATCCGAAACCGGTCATCGCTGCGGTCAGTGGCTTAGCGCTTGCCGGGGGTCTGGAGCTGGTAATGTGCTGCGATATTGTATTTGCGTCCGATACGGCCAAAATGGGCGATGCCCATTCCAATTTCGGAATCACGCCGGGTGCAGGAGGCGCTGCCGTATTGCCGCGTAAAATCGGTTTGAACAGAGCGAAATATTTGATGTTCACGGGTGATTTCATTACGGCGGAAGAGATGGAGCGGTATGGTTTAGTCAATAAAGTGTTTCCTGCTGGAATGCTGGCAGAAGAGACCGAGGCATTTGTTGAGCGGCTGGCTGGAAAAAGTCCATTGGTATTAAGAAAAATGAAAGAAATTGCCAATGCTTCCTTAGATAAGGATCAGGATTCCTCGCTGCAGGAAGAGCTTCTCTGTTTGCGGCACCATACCCGTTCGTATGATCTGAATGAAGGTCTGGCGGCCTTTAACGGAAAGCGAAAACCAGAGTTTAAAGGTTATTGATCAAAGTAAGTTTAATTGGAGGAAAAGATGGCGGGTGCTTTAGCAGGTTTAAAAATATTAGATTTTTCCACATTATTGCCGGGCCCATTTGCGACAATGAACTTTGCGGATATGGGAGCTGAGGTGCTCCGGGTGGCTTCTAAATCGCGACCTGACATTCTCGAGTTTGAAAAACCCGCATTGCCGGGCACAGAATTTTCGGCAGTGGCTGCACAAGTCTGGCGCAACAAAAAAACGATCACACTAAATTTAAAAAACACCAAATCGATCGAAATTATCCATAAACTCATCCAGGAGTACGACATCATCCTGGAACAATTCAGACCGGGCGTCATGGATAAACTGAATTTGGGATATGAAGATCTGAAAAAAATCAATCCCCGGATTATTTATTGTTCTTTGACCGGCTATGGTCAGTCAGGATCAATGTCCATGCGGGCCGGACATGATATCAATTATTTAGCACTGAGTGGCATTGTGGATTATTCAGGTTCAAAAGAATACGGACCGTTTCTGAATGGCATTCAGATCGCGGATGTTGCTTCCGGCACCAACAATACCATGATCAGCATACTGGCTGCCGTGATCTACCGGCAAAACACCGGAAAAGGGCAGTATCTGGATGTATCCATGACAGACGGCGCATTTGCACTCAACATTATGAGCGCACCGGGGTGTTTGGTGGATGGTGTTACTCCGAAGCGGGGAGGCGGATGGGTAACCGGCAGTTCCCTGTATGATTATTACGAGACTGGCGATGGGAAATATGTCAGCTTCGGCGGTGCGGAACCAAAGTTCTTTGCTAATTTCTGCAAAGCGATCGGCAAAGACGAATGGGCATCACTGGGGGTCCAGGCGGGGGATGATATTAAGAACGAGGTCAAAAAAATCATCAAAACCAGGACAAGAGACGAATGGGCTGCCATATTTAACGATGCGGATGCCTGCTTTGAACCGGTTTTATCTTTGAAGGAAGCGCTTGGAAGCGATCTGTCAAAGATAAGGGAGATGGTTGTAGAGGTTCCCGGAGATGATGGCCTGGTGGTCAGGCAACTGGGAAGTCCGTTCAAGTTCTCAGAGTCAAAGGTCGAATACAGGCATACGGGCAAACCGATTGACAAAGCGGATACCAGGGAAGTATTAAAGGCTGTCGGGTATGATGACAAGGTCATTGAACAGCTGGACAAGGAAGGCGTTTTAGCCTGATTCTAAAAAATATCATGAAACGAGGTGGGAAAATGATTCAGGAAGGAAGAGTTGCGCTTGTTACCGGTGGCGGAAGCGGTATCGGCAGGGAAGTTGCGCTGTCACTGGCAAAAAATGGAGTCAAAGTAGCGGTTATTGATATCAACGGGGATAATCTCATTGAAGTGATGGCCAGATTTAAGGAAATCGGCGCTACTGGCATGGCATTGGAATGTGACGTCAGTGACAAAGACGATGTGTTCAGGGTAGTGGAAACGCTGGTTGAACGGTGGGAGCGAATCGATATACTCGTCAACTGCGCCGGTATCCTTTATGATTGTTTCATCAAAAACCTGACCGAAGAGATGTGGCATAAGGTCATGCGGATCAATTTGGACAGCGTGCTCTACTGTACTCAGGCCGTTATGCCGGTTATGTCCAGACAAAAGTATGGACGCATCGTCAATCTGTCATCCGGGGCTTATCTGGGTAATCTGGGGCAGGCGGCTTACGCAGTCTCAAAGGCAGGCGTTGTCAGCTTTACAAAAACGGCCGCGCTGGAGCTGGCCAGAGATAATGTTACCGTCAATGCTGTTGCGCCAGGGCTGGTCGAGACACCAATGACAGCGAAAATGCCGCCGGAGGCTTTTGAAAAGCTGGCCAAGACTATCCCGCTGCGACGTATTGGGAAAACGGAAGATATTGCGCATGTGATTCTCATGCTGGTCTCCGATGAAGCGGGATATACGACGGGGCAGGTCATTCATGTTGACGGCGGTGCAACAACCGGAATGTAGCACCACAAATAATTAGTACATTTAAGGAGGTTATCTCAAAATGGGAAAAAAAGTAAAGGATTCAATGCCAAAATATGGAGTACTTCAAGGTGTGAAGGTAGTCAGTGCGGTTAGTTCTGTCGCAGGGCCATATGCCACGGTTTTATGTGCGGAAAATGGCGCAGATGTGGTTGCTATTGAGAATTTAAACGCACGTGATCCGGTCAGAATCTTTCCCTACTGGTTTGCTCAGGAGCACAGAAATATGCGCAAGATAGCACTTAACAGCGCTACTCCCGAGGGAAAAAAAGTTTTGTCGTCACTGTTATCAAAAGCGGATATCTTTATTGAATCGTCGAAGGCAAGGACATATGAAAAATGGGGTCTTTCTGACGAGGTGTTATGGGAAATGAATCCCAAGCTGGTCATCGTGCATATTTCCGGTTACGGACAGGATGGAGATCCGGAATATTATAAACGCGCCTCCTTTGACTATATTGGTCAGGTTTTCAGCGGCATTACGCTTCATAACGGCGTTCCGGATCCCGGTATGCCGGCGTATCTGAAGCCGAACCTCTGCGATTTTATGACGGGGCTGCAAGCCTGTTGGTCCGCCATGGCCGCGCTGTTTAACGCACAGCGGACGGGACAGGGGGAGAGTATTGATGTCAGTCAGTATGAGACACTTTTCAGAATGCAGTCTCATTACCCTATTTATGGTTTTATGCATGGTGCCGAGGCCGTAAGGTATACCGATATTGATCCCTCAATGGCCGGCGACGCGTTTTATCGAACCAAAGACGAGAAATTTATAACCATCTGTCTTCAGGGTGTGGGCCCGATCAGAAAGGGAGCGGCTTTGATAGGTATTGGGGATGACACTGATTTCCATAATCTTAACATGCTGCTGAAGCATCATCGAGGTGCGGAGAAGTTTGTCCAGGCGCTTCGCGATTTCTGTCTCGCCCGGACACTGAAGGAAGTTGAAAAGGAAATGAACGACGCCGGGCTTCCCTGTTCGCCGCTGATGACCTATGACGATATTCTGCACAACTCTCAGTATAATGCCAGAAATGACATTATAGAATACTACTCGTCCTACGCAAATGAAACAATCAAGGGCCCGGCGGCATTTCCGAAATTCAAAAGGAATCCGCAGCAGATCTGGCGTGGCGGACCTTGCATTGGCGAGGACAATGATGAGATCCTTGAAGAATATGGATTTTCAGAGGAAGAAATCAAATCTCTTTATGAGAAGAAGATTATCGGAAACTCAGGTCCGGTGGAAAAAACGGAATCCGAAAAGATCAGAGATGGAGAACCGTGCGGCATTTCACAGGCGAATCTTGATGCAGGAAAGAAAAAGTAAAATAGCGATCATAATCGAAGGGAGAATCTAAATGGTTACGAATTTAAAGGGAAGGACCGCCATGGTCACCGGTGCTGCTGATGGTATCGGAAAAGAGTGCGCCTATAAACTGGCAGAAAGTGGCGCCAATGTTGTTATTGTGGATCTTAATAAGGAGAAAGGAACAGAGGTAGCAGAAGATCTCAAGAAGAAATTTAATGTCAACGCAATTGCCCTGAAAGCGGATCTCTGGGATTATGATTCGGTAAAAGCCATGGCCGACGAGGCGATCGAAAAAATGGGTAAAATTGAATTGCTTGTGGCCAGCGGCGCTACGACGGTAAAATACGCCAAATTCACGCATCAGTTTGATCCCAAAGAGGATTTTGAGGGCGTCTTTCGCACACAGATGTGGGCAAGGCTCTATCCCATTTATGCTTTGTTTGAGAACATGAAAAGTGCCGGTTACGGAAAAATTGTTGTCGTGACCAGCGATGCGGGAAGAACGGCAACGCCGCGGGAAGGTTATATAGGAGCATGCGCCTCCGCTTTGATTACTGTCGACAAGGTTATGGGCATGGAATGGGCGAGATATGGAATCCGTGTCAATACGGTATGCCTGACCATCATCAACAACTCTCCTGCAATGAGTGCTGTCATGGGCACAGAGGCGAACCATGTTTTTGCAAAAACATTTGAGCGCGCCAGATTTGGTGTTCCCGAACCCATTGACGCTGCTGAAGCGATACTGTTTTTTGCATCACCTGAGACTGATAAAATTACAGGGTCGGTATTTAGTGTGAATGGAGGGCTTTCATTCCCCGGCTAATACTACTCTCAAATAAAGACATATGGTTCTCTCCCCCGCCGCCGGCGGAGGTGAGAATCATATTATAGGAACCAAGTGCGTGTTCCTATAATCAGATTTACGGCAGAAAAGCATCTGCCTTTTATTGTTTCCTGAAAACTATCTGACCTTATCGCTGACCGGGATCCAAACTGTAACTTTTTGTGCACTTTTCAAGAAAAAAAATCCGAAAAGGCATTGACAAAAGCAAAAATGTATAATAAAATCAATTATGACAAGGTTGTCAATTATGACGAAATAGTCGGATTTGAGGTAAGATATCCTTTTTTGCCTTAAAATAATAGCCAAAACAGGGGGTGGAGGTCATATGCTCACGGTTGGAATTGATAGCGGAAATCAAAATACAAAAGCTGTCTTATTGATGGATGGTAAGATAATCGGCAGGGCAAAAGTTTTGACCGGGTTTAACCCTGATGAAGCGGCGGTTAAAGCATATGAACTGGTTTTGTCGGAGGCCGGAGTAAATAGCCGGGAGCTGGCAGCTGTCGCGGCTACCGGAGCCGGCCGGAATATGGTGGAATTCGCGGAAAACAAGGTGAATGAAACAAGCTCGGCGGCCCGAGGTATCCGCCATGTCAATTCAAGTATCAATACGGTTATTGACATGGGTTCCGAAGGGTGCCGGGCTATCAGATTGAGACCGGACGGCAAAATTTCAAATTATGAAGTAAATGATAAATGTGCCTCAGGCGGCGGTACATTTATCGAGTCTATGGCGCGTGTTCTCCAGATTCCGCTGGCGGAAATGGGGGCGTATTCCATAAGACACACGAAGGAAGTGCCGATGAATGCGCAATGTGTGGTGTTCGCTGAATCAGAGGTGGTATCCTTAATCCATCAGAAAGAAACCGTAGAAAATATCGTTTATGGAATCCACATCGGAATAACGAACCGGATCGCTTCCCTGGTTCGTCGGGTAGGCATAATCGAGAATATTGCCTTAATTGGCGGCCCGGGGCATAATATCGGCCTGGTTCAATGCCTGGAAGCTGAATTGAAAAAAAATATCATTATCCCGGAGTGCCCGGAGCATATCAGTGCGATAGGCGCGGCGCTCTATGCTGAGGAGCATGTGTTATGAGCAAAGCAAGTGAGACGGAATATTGGAGATGGGCGGAGCATCAGTGGAAGAATCCGGATATCCCCGACTGGCAAGGAAGCCTGGTGACTGCCGGTGTGGATATCGGGTCTACCAGCACACAGGCGGTAATTATGGCAGATGGTAAGTTATACGCCTATTCAAGCATACGAACCGGAGCAGATAGCCCAAACTCTGCGATAGACGCAATCAATACTGCCATGGAAGGAACGGGTCTTTCATTGCCGGATATTGATTATACGGTCGGTACCGGCTACGGGCGGGTCAACGTTCCGTTTGCCGATAAGACTGTTACCGAGATCACCTGTCACGCGAGGGGAGCCAACTTTATTTATGGTTCTGGTGTGCGCACCCTGCTTGATATGGGCGGACAGGACTGCAAGGCGATACACTGCGATGAAACAGGGAAAGTTACTTCCTTCATGATGAATGACAAATGTGCGGCCGGCACCGGACGGGGGATGGAAGTAATAGCGAATCTCCTGTCCGTGCCCATCGGCGAAATTGGCGAAATATCTTTGCGTGTAGAGGAAGAGCCGGAGCCGGTATCCAGCATTTGCGTAATTTTCGCAAAGACCGAGGTGACAAGGCTTATGCGGGCCGGATGGCCGCTGGAAAAAGTGCTGGCATCCTATTGTCGGGCGATGGCGATTCGCGTCGTAAGATTGCTGGAACGCAACGGCATAGAAAAGGATTTTGCCATTACCGGCGGTATCGCCAAAAATGCTGGCATTGTGCGAAGGATCGAGAATATGCTGGGGATTGAGGCATTGAAGACTGAATCAGACCCGCAAATTGCAGGCGCCTTAGGCGGTGCTCTGGTTGCTAAGGATCTCATTGAAAAAAAGGGAAGCCAGAATTTCCAGAAAGACAGGAGGAGAGTCAATGGATAGTTTATTAATGAAATCTAACATACGCAATACATCCATAGAGGAATGGAAGCAGAAGGGGGGGAAAACCATCGGGACAATCTGCTGCCACGTTCCGGGAGAAATCTTTCACGCTGCCGGACTGCTGCCGGTCCGGCTGCGGGCTACAGGCTGTACGGACGACAGCGAAGGCGAGGTTTGGATGTCCAGCTTTGCCTGCAGCTTTGCCCGTTCCTGTTTTGAGCTTTTGCTGGACGGAACCTATGATTTTCTCGATGGCATCGTAAGCTCTGATGGCTGTTCCATGGCCACCCGTATCTATGATAATTACAAGTATTACAAAAAAAAGGAAGACAGCAATAAATTCTACCTGAAGGATATTGGCGCTCCGCGGATTAATAACACGAAGCACGCCCTTCCGTATTACATAAGCGAACTCAATGAACTGAAAGCGGGTCTGGAAAACCACTTTGGCGTTGAAATCACCGAAGAAAAACTTAAAAAATCCATTGCGGTCTTCAACGAGTCCAGGGAACTGGTCAGAGAACTGTATGAGCTGCGCAAGAGTGACGCTCCGGTCATAACCGGCGCGGACAGCCTGAAAATCACGTTAGCCTCAGTGTCAATGCCACCGGAAGAATTCAACGCGATGCTCAAAAAGTATCTGGCGGAGCTGAAAACCAGAAAACCGCTGAACGATTACCGCGCCCGCCTGATGCTGATCGGCAGCGCGATCGATGATCCGGAGTATATTAAGGTAATTGAGGACAAGGGCGGTCTGGTTGTGTGCGACGCCACCTGCTATGGCAGCAGACAGCTGTGGGAACCCGTCGCTTGTGAGGGAGAGGCAATCGCTTCTATCGCAAAATCCTACCTTGACAAAACGGTATGTCCCCGGATGTCCCAGGTTTCAACGCACAACGAGCTGTACGATATGATTATCAGAATGGTGAAGGATTTCAAGGTTGACGGCATTGTTTATGCCAAGATGAAAAACTGTCAGGTCTGGGGTTCGGAGACGCTTTATTTTGAAGATGACCTCAAGGCGGCAAATATCCCGCTGCTGGTGGTGGAGCGTGAAGAAATCATGACCAACGCAGGGCAGCTGGCGATAAGAGCGGAGGCCTTTATCGAGATGGTGGAGAAGGAGGATAACTAAATGAGCGAGCAGTTTGATCTTATTAAATATCTAAGCGATTCGGTTGACAGCCTCTTAGACTATATGAAGAAAAAAAGCCCTGAGCGGCTTTGGATGTTTGAGGTTCAGAAAAGCCAGTGGGGTGATATCTATAACGCCCACAAAGATGGAAAAAAGCTGATTTATGTCAGTGCCTGTGTGCCGCCGGAGCTTATTTTCGCCTTTGACTGCGTTCCGTGCCTGCTGGATGCCATACCCACGCGCCTCGCTTCCCAGCCGGAACTGTCATCCAAGTATATTGATTTCGCGGAGCAGTTTGTGCCCCCGACGATGTGCGCGATTGACAAGGTGGACGTAGGAACGGTGTTTTCCGGCGATATGGTCGAAAAGCCGGATGCCTTTATTTACACAACATATCCATGTGACAACTCAAGAGCCATTTACCCCGCTATTGAGAAGAAGCTTGGCGTTCCCACCTTTGCCATAGATGCTCCGTTTAGGAAGGATGACAGAGGGTACCGCTATCTGGCCGACCAATACAAGGATATGGTCGTATTCCTTGAGGAGCTTACCGGGAAGAAGCTGGATTGGGACCGCTTCGAAGAAGTTATGGATATTTCCAACCAGACGAATATCCTGATGGACAAGGTTTCAACGCTGCGAAAAAGAGTGCCTTGTCCGCTTCCCAGCAGACTTTTGATATTGAATGAATTGCAGCTTCAAATGATCGGCCATCCGGGATTGCTCAAGTTCTTCGAGAATCAGTACAAGGTGGGGATGAGCAACATTGAGAATGGGATCGGGGCGGTGCCGGATGAAAAATACCGTGTGACCTGGCTGCAGAACATGCTGTGGTCCAACGCCGGCATCATGGACTGGATGGAAAAGAAATATGGCGCGGTTCTTATTATGGACGCCTTCGGATACCAGAAAGCCCCACTGTTTGAGGATCCCAAAGACAGGGAGCGCGTATTTATGGATTGCGGACGAAAAGCGCTCGCCTCGCCGATGATTCACGGCGCTTCCGGACCCGCTGAAATCTATCTGGATCTTGTCGATCAGGTTATGGACGAATACAGTATCAACGTTGCCATGTTTGTGGGGCATGTCGGGTGTAAGCATACCTGGGCAGCAGCGAAAATGGTGAAAGACACGATTGCGGAAAAATATGATCTTCCGACACTTTTGATGGACATTGACGCATGCGACGCCCGCTACAAGTCGACGGAAGAAATCAAGGAAATCATCTCGGAATACATGGAATCGGTAGTTGGCGCTAAGCCCATACAATAGGCGGAAAGGGGAATTCAGATGGATAGAACGAAATCTATTGCCGTTACCGGCAAGGGCGGTACAGGCAAAACGATGTTCGCTACACTGATGATAAAAATACTTTCGGAAAGCGCCAAGGGAAAAATTCTCGCGATCGACGCCGATTCAGCCATGAGTCTTCCTTATACCCTGGGCGTGAACGTGGAGAAAACCGTAAGTGAAATGCGCAAGGGAATCATGGGTGCCGGACAGATGAGGAAGAAGATGGAAAGTGGTTCTATGCGTGAGTTTATGCGCAATGCTATCTCCCGCGGGGAGGGCTTTGATCTGCTGGCGATGGGACGGCCCGAAGAGCCCGGCTGCTTTTGCGCGGTGAACGAACTGTTAAGGTACGGTATCGATACGGTTATCGACGATTACGATATTACCATTATTGACGGTGAAGCCGGCCCTGAGCAGCTCAATCGGCGGGTACTTAAAAATATTGATGTTTTACTGGTGGTTGCTGATATGTCGGCAAGAAGTCTTGAGACTGCGGGGGGCATTATAAAAGTCGCTCAGGATGGCGAAAACGGCATACAGGTTAAGCGGGCCGGGCTGATCCTGAACCGGGTCCGTGGTGACAGGCCCTCGGAGGAAATGCTTGAGAAAATCGGCCTGGAGGTCTGGGGCAGTATTCCGGAGGACGATACCATAAACGAATATGACCGTTCCGGAAAGCCGCTCTTGGAGATTCCGGCAGATTCGCCTTGCCAGTTAGCCGTGCGCAAGGTGTTGGAACAAATTGTACCCGATATGGTTTAGACCAAAGCGATGAAAAGGAACATGACCGTGAAAGGAGAAATTTAGATGAAAAGGACCGTACAAAAAGTCGCAGTATTAGGTGCGGGTGTTATGGGCAGCGGGGTTGCCGCGCTCCTTGCCAGCGCCGGGATGCGTGTCGTATTGCTGGATATAGTGCCGAATGAACTCACCGGGCAGGAACAGTCTCTCGGTATTACTACAGCCAGTCCGGAATTTAGAAATAAGTATGCAAAGGCGGGGCTTGACCGCATTCTGAACCCAAAGTCAGGGATGCTGTACAGCCAGGAACATGGCGCTCTTATTTCAATTGGGAATATGTCTGACAACATGGACATGATTTCCGATTGTGATTGGATCATTGAGGCTGTTTTTGAAAACCTGGATGTCAAAAAACAAGTCATGAACCAGATTGCCGCCTGCCGCAAGCAGGGGAGCATTATATCCACCAACACCTCGGGCGTTTCGGTGAAGGAGATCGTCAAAGATATGCCGGATGAATTCCGCGGCCATTTTCTTGGCACTCATTTTTTCAACCCGCCTAAAATCATGAGACTGTTTGAGATGATAATCACTGAGGATACCTTGCCTGAAGTGACCGAACTGATGACGGAGCTTGCGCAGGACATTCTGGGTAAGGTGGTTGTCTTTGCCAAAGACACCCCCAATTTTATCGCAAACCGTATCGGCCTGTATTCACTGCTTGATACCATGCGTCTGGGCGACGTCTATGGCTATGATATCCCCACTATGGATCAGCTCACCGGGCAGGTGATCGGGAGGCCCAAAAGCGGCACTTACCGTACCTGCGATATGATCGGGCTTGATCTTCTGATCAGCAGCGCGAATACTGTTTCGAGTAATGTAAACGACCCACAGGAGCAGGAGCGGTTCAAGGTTCCCGAGATCCTCGCCGATCTGGTAAAGCAGGGGGCTTTCGGCGATAAGGTCAGGCGCGGCTTTTACACCCGCACTGCAGGCAGGGAACTAATGTATTGGAATCCAAAGGCCAAAGAGTATCAGAAGTCCGGGTCTGCCACGCCGGAGCCGGTAAAAAAGGCCCTTGCCAGCGCTAATACCTATGAAGCAATCGTCTACGGAGATGCGCCGGAAAACAAGCTGGTATGGGAGCTCATCAGAAACGTTGTTCTTTTCAGCGCCGCTAAAGTGCCAGAGATAGCCGATGATTATAAAATGATCGATCAGGCGATGATATGGGGATACAACTGGCGAAAAGGACCGTTCCAGATATGGGATGCCATTGGCGTGGAACGATCGGTTGCCCGCATGAAGCAAGAGGGCTGCATCATTCCCGCATGGGTTGAGGCGAGGCTTTCCGAGGGGAAAACTATGTTCTACGATAAAATCGGAGAAGCTTCCCCGTACATAAAGCTGGCCGACAAGACCGCTCCCCCGGTCATATCCAATGAGGATGCGTCACTGCGGGATATCGGCGACGGTGTTCTCTGCCTTGAGTTCCACTCAAAAGGCAACACAATTACAAATAATACAATGAACATCCTGCGTGCCGCCATTGAAGAGCTGGATAAAGACTGGGCCGGCATGGTTATCGGCAACAGAGGGAAAAACTTTTCCACCGGCGCAAACCTCGGCTGGATCGCATCTGTGATTGATGATAAGCGGTGGGATACCATTTCAGATATGGTGGTGGGGCTGCAGTCGGCTGATATGGCGCTTAAATACGCACCGAAACCAGTGGTGGCGGCACCCTTTGCAATGACCTTAGGGGGTGGAGCGGAATGTGCGATGCACTGCTTCTGCGCTCTTCCACATGCCGATACCAATATGGGTCTGGTTGAGACCGGCGTTGGTCTGATACCGGGAGGCGGAGGCTGCAAGGAATACCTTGTTAAGTCTTTCGCGAGGGTACGGGGGCAAAAGCGCCAGGACCTGATTCCGGAACTCCAAAATGCGTGGCGGGGGATATTTAAGGCCGACGTATCAAGGAATGCTTTTGATGCCATCGCAAAAGGGCTGATCAGTGATACTTCAAAAGTCATTATGAATCCGGACGCGCTTCTCGACACGGCAAAGGATAAGGTGCTTGAATTGGCAAAAGGATATAAAGTACCGGCTCCGGCGGCAGTACCGCTTTTAGGCGATTATGGAAGAGCGATATTGCTGGAAGAACTAAACAATATGTATTTGGGCGGTTTTGTTTCTGAATACGATGTACATATTGCAAAAAAACTGGCGTTTGTTCTGACCGGTGGGAGGGCTGTCACCGGAACTGTAGCTGATGAAAACTGCATTCTTGAATTAGAGCGAGAAGCCTTCGTCAGCCTTTGCGGCGAAGTAAAGACACGGCAGCGAATCGCATACATGCTTAGCAATGGCAAGCCGCTAAAAAATTAAGGAGGTCGAGATCATGAAAGAAGCTGTTATCGTAGCCTATGGGAGATCTGCCGTGGGCAAAGCGCCCAGAGGAATACTGAAGAACACCCGGCCTGAAGATTTTACGGCGGAGGTATTGCGGGGAACGCTGGCAAAAGTGCCGGAGCTTGATCCGTCACTCATAGAAGACTTTATTCTGGGCTGCGCTTTTCCGGAATCGGAACAGGGCTACAATGCCGCGAGGAATGTGATATTCCGGGCAAATTTACCGGACAAGGTGTCCGCATATACGCTCAACCGGTTTTGCTCCTCCGGCCTGCAGGCAATTGCCAGTGCCTCCGCCGGTATCATGAGCGGTCAGGCGGAGGTCGTTCTGGCCGGGGGCATGGAATCCATGAGCATGGTGCCCATAAATGGCAATAATAAATCACCGAATCCATACCTTATGGAGAATTATCCGGGGGCTTATCTGACAATGGGTCTGACGGCTGAGAATGTTGCTGATAAATACGGTATTTCAAGGCAGGCTCAGGATGAGTTTGCGCTGAGCAGCCATCAAAAAGCGGCAAAGGCACAGGCGGAAGGA
>Ga0153996_1000538_pt1 | contig 17119 bp, 16 predicted proteins | sample TSNC080MetaG_FD_104728 | JGI IMG/M metagenome (GOLD analysis project Ga0153996, IMG submission 104728) | Attine ant fungus gardens microbial communities from North Carolina, USA - TSNC080 MetaG | ecosystem: Host-associated > Fungi > Mycelium > Unclassified | place: USA: North Carolina, Lumber...
CTGTTGTCTTAGTCTTCCTCATGGATATCATGGATATCTCATGCACTTTCCATTGGTCCTGTGTGTCATGACATGACTTGGCAAAATTGTAGTGACTTAGCCTGATGTCATGACTTGGCAAAACAGCTAAGTCATTATTTATATTTCTTTTCTTTTCTTTTCTTTTCTAGACTTACTACACAAGGATAGAGCATGAGAAAGTATCATGTGACTAAGTGTCACAGAGTCACAGTCAGGTGATGTCACATGACTGAGCCATATGGGAACTATGGGAAGGTAGTGCATAGACCATGTAGTAGTTGTATAAGTAGTGTAGAAAATCTAACAGGAACTCTATCGAGTTCTCTTTGTCAATCGCTGAACAAAGAGCAGTTGGCTTTATTCTGGCTTGGAGTTTAGCTTTCTTACAATTCAATCCTGGACCGACTTTGAACAACAGTTTCAGAGTCAATTCTTTTTAGTCAACATGGAAGCAGATGCTGTTAATACTTTGGAACAGTCTTCGTACTATCAAGGAAACTAGACAGTGGACGATTACTTGGACAGTTGCCTGATGTTGATCTCAGACACTGGATACATAAACCCCTGGACCCTAGTAGTAAAATTCCACTAAGGCCTCAAGTTGAACATCCAAAGCCAGATTGCCACAATGCCCTTCGGACAACCCACAGACACTGATCTAGAAGCCTGGTATGCTGATGGGGATCAAAGGGAATTTGGTCACAAGACAAAGGTGATAACAAATGAAAGTAAAATCAACTCTGAGATATTTCACAATTGTGCACTAAACAAGTAGGCACTGGGGAGATGATCAAATGACAAAGAGAGCTCAAGAAAAAGGGGAATAGAGGGTGAAACTCAAATAACCAAAAGAAAAGATAATAAAGCTTTTTATGAATCTACTTAAGATAAATCTCACCATAATTGGATCTCTAAGACATGTATTCGTCTCGCGTCATGACACTACTGCCCTTACTTAGTCTAGTAGTCTGGCTCACCATTGATACAGCAGAACTCCCATGCCATCATGTGGGCTCTTTTTCAGTTGACTGTACAACTAGAAGCCAACTCCAATGACACATAACGAGCAGTTAACTCCTAGTGTAAGTAAATGCCCAAGTCCGTTGGGGCTCAAATTCCTGTCAAGGGAATGGTTTGGTGGTTTTTTAGGAAATAAAGAAGAACACTCAGAAAAATAGAGACTTAGTCACTCCAAATAGCCATTAAGCTCTAGAGCAATAGAAAGAGATGATGGTGGGGATATGATGATTGAGTTCCCTTCTGTGCCCTAGAGTATTTTATTATGATTACAAAGCAATAAGACAACAAAGAAAGCAAGACAAAGAAAACCTTCAAATTTCCAAACATAGCAAGGCTAAAATGATGAAACAGCACCCTTTCCGAACACTAGATGTCCACTCTCTACCCTTTTAGTCCTACTCCTGGAATCCTCCCCTGCACAATAGGCAGGTCTCAAGCCTCTTGCTAGGCTGTAGATGGAGAAGGTGATCTTGAGTCGTCTTGCCCTCGAGTGCATTATCTTCATCTAACCTTTCTTCTGCCTCTCTTTTCAGCTTTTCTATCTCTCTTTCTACCTCCTCTATGTCTTCTCATTCCTCTGGGTTCCAGTTTCCTTCCATTGCTGTTGCAATGTGACTCTACAGTGGCTCGACTCTCTTGATCTTGCTATAATTAGCCATCAGTGATGATAGCTCAGGTCTGATCATAACTCTTTCTGCAAATAGTACCGCTGGCTACTGAGGTATGATGTTGCTCTTGTAGCACTAGGCTGTCTAAGTTTGCTTCCATCCTTGAGAGCACTTCTAGAAGGGAAATCCATTGGAAATCTGATACAGGGCACCTGGGCAAGCATCTATGAAGTATATGTAGTGGTAGTCACAGCCACTACTCTGCTACTCAAGCGAGATGCTCAAGTCCATGACTGGGCATCTAGGAACATCTCTAGGGGCCGAACTCTTCTCTCAAGCCAGTTATTCTTGTTATTAGGGTACAAATTGTCACTTATTTTGCCTAAATGGTTGTTTGGTGTGATAACGCAGCTGTAAGGGCGTCACTCAGAGGCAAGTACCCTTCAAGCTATTGGATAGTCCTGGAAGCTAAGTTGAGATTCAAGTGAAGTATATCTACGACAGCTTGCTAGTATATATACTCTATACTAGATGATCACATGTACAGTCACATGTACATAGATCAGTAATCACAATTGTCCAATTATAGATTAGAAGGCATCGCACTGCATGATACAGACAGGGAAGACTAAGGAACGGTGGGAGTACGATACATGATCTGTCACTGGGCCACTAATAGAACAGACCCTCAGAACTTACTAAGCATATCCCTAAATGTCCCCTTACAGCAGCTGTCCAGAGGATTAACCAGGTATAGTTGGTAAACAAAGCCTTTCAATCCATGCTCTAGTCAATAACCTTAGCCTCTATATGCTCCGTCCTTCCTCAACCAATTCCTCTCTTGATACTCTGCTCTTCTCAGATAGTTCTGCCCCCTGTTCCACTAAGGCCCCCTCCACCTACACTATCTGGAGGAATACCTATGGACATAGATGCAGTCTAGAAAATACACTCTTTACCTCTGTGAGGATGTTATCAGTGTAAAGAGGCCAACCATCTTGTGAGGGACTGTCCCCACTGCTTAGACATCTAAAGATTAATTGTAGAACAAAGGAAGGAACTGATTGAAGACTTGATGGCCCTGAAGAATGTAGTAGAGGAGGATTTTGTTTAGTGCAGCTAGTGAAAAGTACACCCCAGTTGCCATTAGTAAATAGGTTTGCTGTATTGAACATAGAAGAAGTCAATACAGATACCTGTAAACTTATAAACACACACTCTCCCTCCACTCTGGACAGAAAGTTCCTACCTCAGAAGCCAAAATGGAAAAGAAGGCTATCCAAATGACTCTCCACCAATGCTCTCGATGCTTGCAGAACATCTATTATCCTCTCTATAGAAATCAGTACCACTGACACTAGTCAGGTGCATTCTGTCAAGGCACTTTTGGACTTTAGAGCTACGGGCAACTTTATAGATAAAGACTTTGTCTGTACGAGCACCTTGTCATATTCTGGAAATCTAACAATTATATAATTTATTTCTCCTAATAATTCTCCTGAAATTATAATTAGTAGAGTAGTATAGTAGACTACTCTTCTTCTATTCTGGACTTCCTATAAGTACTGAGTAGTTACAGTGTATTTCCTTAGTTTGTAAATTAATGTTATTTGGTCCTAATACTCTTCCTGTTCACTCCAGATTCCTATTCTACTTCCTTAGGACCTTTTCTTTGATGACTTCCCTCCACTCCAAAATACATGACCAACATCACAACCAGAGACTGGGGTGCAACACATAAGTTGAAGCCAAGGTCATTCATCAAGTTATACTCCACTCTAACATCTTTTTCCTTCTGCCAGAGTCTTCTCTTAGATTTATACTATCGCTAAGTATTATCTATTCTCTGACATAGTACTTTACTCTGTTCCAGAGTTAATTCCTATCTATTACTTCATCTCTTTTGTCCTCTGCCTTGCCATCCTTGACATACCTAGAGCATCTCTCACCCCATACTGGTGTACAATGTGGATGGTTCCCCCAATGAGGCAGGTCAGATCTCCAAAGTGGTGGATATAGTCCTTCATTACAAAACTCACTCTAAGAGGACACTTCTCACTATCTCCAGCCTCAGAAAGCAAAGCATGATCCTTGGATATACCTGGCTCAAGGACCACAACCCAGAGGTCAATTGGCAAACTAGAAAAGTACAGATGAACTGATGCCCCTCTCAATGTGAAGGATGCTATATAATATGAAAAGAACAAGCGTCATAGAAGAAAATAAAGACTAGAGCCATCAACATTTGCTAATCTGGATCCCCTCCAGAGTATGTGGAAGACTCAGAAGAGGATGAGACCCTCCTCTAGATGTGCAAAGTTGAATGTGAGCAAGAGAACAGACTTTTTGTGATGAGAATCCTCCTAGAGTCTACTACAGAGGACCTACATGTTACCTTCACAATCTCCCAGAAACTTGCAGAAGGAGCCCATCAGTTCTCGAAAACACAGAGAGAACCTTTCATCCCACCTGATTGTGCCAAAGGATTCAAATCCATATTTATCAAGGAAGACATTGACATCCTCCCAGAGCACAGGCAATGGGACCATGCCATCAAACTCATTCTGGGTTCAGAGCCTAGGTTGTCAAAAGTCTACTCTCTGTCTCTGGTGGAATAAAAGGAGTTGGACTCCTTTTTGGAGAAAAATCTGTATACCAGACGAATCTGTTTCTTCAAATCTCCCATAGCAGCTCTAGTGTTCTTCATCAAAAAGAAGGATGGCTTGCTTCGGTTGGTTCAGGACTATCGTGTACTCAATTCCATGATAGTCAAGAACAAGTACCCTTTCCTACTGATCTCCGAGCTCGTATCCCAACTCCATAGAGCTAGGTACTTCACCAAGCTAGACATCTATTAGGGTTTCAATAACATCCACATTAAGCCTGGAGATGAGTAGAAGGCAGCCTTCCAAACCAATCGAGGCCTGTTCAAACTCTTGGTAATGTTCTTTGGGATGACCAACAGTCTAGCCACCTTCCAAACCATGATGAGTGACATCTTCTGAAATCTCATAGTGGAAGGCATTATGGTGGTCTATCTGGATAACATTCTGATCTTTACCAAGATAAAGGAAGAGTATGCAAAGGCTGTCTGACAGGTGCTGCAGATCTTACAGGAAAACAAACTTTTCTTTCACCTAGAGAAATGTGAGTTCTACAAGGAGCAAATCAAGTACTTGGGTCTAGTCATCTCAGAGAACGAAGTTTCTATGGATCCAGTCAAGGTCACAAATATCCAGAAGTGGCCCACTCTGAAAAACAGGACAGACATCCAGGCTTTCCTAGGCTTTGTAAACTTCTACTGAAGATTCATTCAGAACTTTTCCGCAAAAGCTTGACCCCTCTTTGACCTGACACACTCTGAACAAGTCTAGACATGGAGTGGAAAGGAGCAGGTAGTCTTCAAGGACCTCAAGACAGCAGTGGCCACTACTCTGGTGTTAATGTCTCCTTAAGACTCAGAGTCTTTCCAGATTGAAGCAGACAGTTTAGACTTTGCCATAGGAGCAGTCTTGTCTCAGTAGTCGACAAAGAATGAAAAATGGCACCCCATAGCATTCTACAGTAAATCCTTGTCCTCCATGGGATGGAACTACAAAATCCACGACAAGAAAATACTAGCCATTATCCACACATTAGAAGAGTGGAGACACTTCCTGGAAGGAGTGATCTATCTAGTAGAGATCTAGACTGACCACAAAAATCTCGAGTTTTTCATAATGACCAAGAAACTTAACCATTGAAGAGGCTGTTAGTACTAGGGGTTTTCCTGTTTTCTTTTTAAATAGAAGTTTTCCCAACTACTGTCTAGGTAGTGGTAAAGATAAAAGTTTGAGTAAAGATAAAATGTGTGATCTCCTAAGGAAAGCACCCTAGTTGACACTGTGTATCAGCACAGTGTCCCTTATGCAAATTCATGGGGAAATGAATTCAGAAGTTGAAGGTGAAAAGAAGTTGTGAAATTAAAGTTCTGCCGATGTACTATGGTAGCAGTGATGTTTGAAACTCGAAACTCAATTCTAGACTACTATCTTGGCTCTGTGCCTGAGTTCTGCCTGCCTGGTATTGCCCTAACGCTCTGTTTCAAAGTTATCCTCACAGTAGCACTCTTTGGCTATGTAATCAGACTATCCTCACAATAGTACTCTTGACTATGTGATCAAATATGTGACTTTGAATCCTCCCTGTATAACTTGACTCCCTAGCAATGCTAAACTCTGTCTTAGAGCTCCTATGACATTACCTCTGTAGCTAAGTCACTTGTCCTGTAGTCTCTTTTGGTTTGACTCAGTCTTGAGTCAAAGCAACTTTATCACTGATCTGATCACTCTAAAATTAGATTTCCACTTTGAAAACCCAAATAGAGAAAAGAGGCAAGCAAGATTGCTTGCCCTCTTCCTATTAAGTGGGGGTTTTTATAAGTTTAGAGAAATACAAAAAAAAATATATGAAAAATAGAGAAAATAATAAACCTAGTCATAATCTATTAATACAACAATTATTCCAGTAGTGATAGGGAATTCCATGCCTCCTTATCTTTCCTCAATTGTTTTCTATTAGTTTTGCTAGGTTCACTCCGCCCTTGTCAAGTTACTGGGTTACCTACCACTGATCCTGTGGCGATCTTTCCCTTTCTTTGGCTTATCTCAGTGACTCAGGACCTAACTCTTTTCTTTCCTGTTTAGAGAGTTTCAGGAGTTGTCTCTACCATCTCCTGAGGCTCTTTGTTACTCCTTTGTTTCTAATCACAATGGAGCTGTTACAAACTTCATTTGGCCATATCTCCATCAATTCTTCAACAATTCTCACGGTCTTAATGGCTACAGAAAGCCCTTGAAAAAACCTTTCGATTGCTACTGGTCACATCTCGAAGCGATCAGTATTGGCCAAGATATTAGGCAGATCAACTGGTAACCACCATGGTACCATTTATTAAATCACCAATATCTCAGAAACTGCCATGGTCTAAGCTTCAGTTCTAGGCTCAGCAGAAGCCCTCTTTATACCACTCAGAATAAGCCTAGAATAACCTCAAGGCAATCAGTATCAGTGGAGATATGAAGGCCTTAATGTTTGCACATGAACTTTATTAATTGTAAGGGGATAGCTTTATCTCCACCCCTAAACTACAAAGCAACACTTTGGAGCAGCCTAAGCCTGTTCAAGTATTACTAAAGTAATACTTAAACACACTAGTATAGCTCCAATCACAGAGACCCTGACACTTAGAATGCAAACCTAGTATATAGTATAGAACATTCCTTCAGGAGCCTCATCCTAATCTCTGAGGATTCTCCTGGAGGTGAGTTGTATCATAATTACAAACTGTAATATTAACTGAGGATTCTCCTGGAGTCTTGTGCCCCAGTCGCTCTTACATTAATTACCCATAGATAGTCATTTGTCCTTTTCTTAGAACAAAGGACAGCCTCCATATGATTAAGTTATCACTATTCCTAGCACAAAAGCACTACCATATGTAGAACAATAGGTAGTAGCATGTGATGATCTGTCCTAGTGCACAGACCATCACTTTCATGTATATAAGAACTTATAGTCTGAGGATTAGACCTCAGACTTAACAATATTTTTTGTTGCTTGTCTAACTCTGCTTATAAGCTCTTTGAATCTATATCTCAATCCATCACAAACCAAGTAAGTGACCATTTGTGATAGAAGCAGTTCTTGATGTGTTCCTATTCTTAGCTATCACTGATCAAGTGATGTTGTGGCTATTCTTATCTCCTACTAGGCTGCTGGTCTTGTTTCTTGTGATGGGCATCTCTTTGGACTTTTCCACATGAGGCTTCTTTTTCCTGACTAAGCTGCTTTTCTTGGCAGTGATGCTGTGAGGCCACGGGCTCGACTCTGCTAGTTCTCGAGTAATTGGCCTTTTGGTGGTAGTGACCTTATGTCCCCTGGGTATACTGCTATGTAGTTAGGTAGCCAGCTTTTTTAGTGATAAAGTCCTCTGTGCCTTCTCTACTACCTAGCAGGTGATTCTATCTTAGTCCTGTTTCATGGGGTGTGAATTTGCGAAATTTGGTTAATTTTAGGCCTGAATATATTTTGGGCTTCATACCGTCATCAAGCTCATTGGTCCTTGCATCTGGCTAGGTTTAACTTCCTGCTTCACCACCATCCCAGATATACCATAGGCAAACTAGACATATTGTCACAGAGAGCTGATCATGGAAATGGAGCCTCTGACAATGAAAATATAGTCCTTCTCTGACCAGAATTCTTGGCTGTGCATGCCCTAGAAGGAGTGGAACTGACAGGCATAGAATAGAAGATCCCGTTGGACATTTGCAAGGGAAATAGGAATAGAGACCAAGAAAAACCCATAGTTAAGGCAGCACAAGAGCTCTGGGGCTCCTCCAATAAGGCAGTACACTTCTCAGAGTGGTTGAACATAGACAGCCTGCTCTGGTTCCAAGGAAAAATATACATGCCATGGAGCCTGGACTTACATAGACAAATTGTAGCCCTTTGCCATGACACCTAGATCGCAGAGCATCCCAGATGCTGGAAGACACTGAAACTAGTGTTTCAGAACTACTAGTAGCCCTAGATATTTAAGTATACCGGCCAGTATGTAGGTACCTATGATCTCTGTCTCCAGAAAAAACCCTGGCAACACTCTCTAGTTGGTAAGCTTTAACTGCTCTCCATTCTAGATGTATGGTGGGATATGCTCAGCATCGATTTTGTGGTCAAACTCCTGGAGCCCTCCAGACATAATGCCATTATGACTGTCATAAACTCTGTTTCCAAAAAAGTACACTTCGTTCTGATACACACAACAGTCACAGCAGAAGGAGCAGCCAGACTCTTTCTCTACTATGTCTGGAAACTCTATAGCCTCCTGAGACATGTTGTCTCTGACCATGGACCCCAGTTCATGGTCTCATTCATGAAGGAACTGTACAGGCTACTAGTTATATGACTATCCTCCTCCATAGCTTAACACCCCCAGATGGATGAACAAATAGAACATGTCAACCAAGAGCTCAACCAGTTCCTCTGTCTATTCATCAATGAATGACAGAACAACTGGTATAACCTCCTATCCATTGCAGAGTTCCAGCACAACAACTATGTACACTCGGCGATACAGCAATCTCTATTCCTACTGGACATGGGAAGAATCCCCCATATGAACTTCGAGCTGAGACAGAACCCCTCAGGCCTAGAAATGGTTAATGAATTCATGAAGAGGATGAAGTCTGCTATTAAAGAAGCCAAGTCCGTGATCCACAAAGCACAGGAAGACATGACGCAATACTATAATTAAAGGAGGTCTCTGGCCTCCATGTTCAAACCAGGAGATCGGGTATACCTAGATGCATCAGATATCAAAACAATATGTCTGTCTCTAAAATTGTCACATCGCAGACTAGGACCCTTCAAAATAGAATGCCAAGTGGGACTGTTAGCCTACTATCTCAAGTTGCCCCATGGAATGAGGAAGTTACACCCAGTATTCAATATGGTAAAGTTGTCCACTACTCCGGAAGATCTGATACCAGAAAGGAAACCACAAGCTCTGCCACAGCCTATTGTTGTCAACAGAGAAACATAGTGGGGAGTGGAAGAGATATTAGATAGTTGCTGGCACCAGAGGAGGTTCCAGTTCCTAGTTAAGTAGAAGGGTTTTAGCAGAGAACATAACTCTTGGGAGGTGGTCTCCGATATCAAGGCACCAGACCTTATCACGGAGTACTATTGAAAGCACCCAGCTACCCAAAGACACATCTGCTGGACATACTTTGATGCCATTTTCAAGTCTAGAACCATTGTTTTGAGGCACAGCAATCTTAGAGGGAGAGTAAATGTAAGAGGACCCCTCATACACAACTCTAGAGCCCATATTGGCCCTCTGGAGTAACCCTGTAGCTAATTAAATATTACTATGTTATCACACTAGATAGCCATTTAGGCAATAAAAGTGATATTTTTCACCATAATAACAAAAATAACTAGCTCAAGAGATGAGTTTGGCCCCCCAGAGATAACTATTAGATGCCCAGTCGTAGACTCGAGCATACCACTTGAGTAGCAGAGTAGTGGCTGTGACCACCACTACAGAAACCCCATAGGAATTGTCCAGAGAATTTCATAACAGATCTATAACAGAACTTCCCTCTAGAGTGCTTTTAAGAGCAGAAAGGACCTTAGAAGATGTTTTCTAATAGGATAATGTCATATCTTAGTGGCAGTGACTTATTTATAACATCTAGGTTACCATCAGAGCAGGACCATCATCGCTGATGGCTAATTATAGCAAGAACTAGCAAGACGAGTCCTTTTGAGGGCTGTATTGCAAACCTAACAGAAGAAGACTGAGGCTCAAAGATGTAATGAGGTATAGAGGAGTAGTAGAAGGACTAGAGAGGTCAGGAAGAGAGGTCAGATAGAGAGGTCAGATAAAGAAGTCAGATAAAGAGATAGAAAAGAGGCTTGATAAAGACAATGCGTTTGAGAGCAAGATGACTCGAGATCACCACCTCTCTCTACAGTCCATCAAAAGGCTCAAGAGCCACTTATTATTCAGAGAAGAACCCCAGGAGTAGGATTAGAGGAGTGGGGAGTGGTTGTAAGGGGACAGCACTAGGATCGCTTAGATAACCTGGTAGGATGAGTATCGTTTAGCTTATCCTCGGATCCTTGGAGTCCGCTGAAAGGGGCGAAAGGGAAGTTAGCTGTGACTAGCAAGTAAAAAGGGGTGGTGACAGTTCCCAATTGCATGCTAAAGGGTTCGTGGGAAGAAGGAAAAAGTGGGGATATCAGAAAGAAATTAAAATATGAAGCACATATAAGGGCAACTAGGCACAAGACTCTAGGAGATTCCTTAGTTAAATTATAGTATAGAATATGTTACAACTCACCTCCAGGAGATTTCTCAGAGAATTAGACGAGGCTCCTGGAGGGAATAATCTACAATATATACTAAAATGCCCTTGCATTCCATTTTTTGGTAACTGGGAGTTGCACAATGAAATTATGTTGGGAGGCAACAGAGGGCGCTCCAGGGTCATATATGAGGGGTCCCCTTACAGTGACTGGGCACAAGACTCCAGGAGAATCCTCAGTTAATATTACAGATTGTAATTATGATACAACTTGTAAGGGTGACTGGGGCACAAGACTCCAGGAGAATCCTCAGTTATATTACAGTCTGTGGTTATGATACAACTCACCTCCAGGAGAATCCTCAGAGATTAGGATAAGGCTCCTGGAGGGATGTTCTATATTATATACTGGTTCTGCATTTAGGGTCTCTGTGATCGGAGCTAAACTAGTGTGTTTAAGTATCACTAGTAAACAGGCTAGGGTAGCTCTGGAGTGTTGTCATGTCATTTAGGGGTTGAGATGGAGGTGTCCCCTTACATTCACCCCCCCTTCAAGATTGCTATGTCTCGGAGTAATGGACTCGGAATGAAAAATGTTGTCGAACTCCGTGCGTCGGATATGTCTTGAAGCCCCAGGGTGTTTGCAATAGAACTCCGCTGTGAGTTCCAGAGTGGAGACTTTGGAGGCAGACTCCCAGGAATTGTGTTCACGGCCATATCCCTTCCACTTGATGAGGTACTGGAATCTTCTTTGGTGCCAACGACTGTCAAGTATCTCTTCCACTTCCCACTCCGGTTCTCCGTTGATAACTATGGGCAGCAGGTGGTCCTCTGTTTTCCGGCCTGTAATTGGGTCGTCCAGAGCCAGAGTGAGCTTTACTACGTTGAACACTGGATGGAGTTGCCTCATCCGGTGTGGCAGCCTTAAGCAATAGACTATAGGTCCGATCCGTCTTTCCACTACAAAGGGGCCCAGTCGTCGATGCGAGAGTTTCTGCGAAGGGCGCGTAGTCTGGATGTCCGACGCGTCGAGGAAGACTTTGTTGCTGGGTTTGAACACCAGAGCCAGAGTTCTTCATTGGTCGTAGTATCTTTTCATGTCATCCTGTGCTTTGCGGATTATGGACTTCGCTTCTTTAATTGCCATCCTCATCCTCTCCGTGAACTCGTTAACTGTCTCTAGACCGGAAGGGTTCTGTTGGGGTTCAAAGCCCATACAAGGAAGCTGTCCAGTGTCGAGGAGAAACAGAGGTTGTTGAGTAATGGAGTGGACGTGATTGTTGTGCTGGAACTCCGCTATGGGCAAGAGGTCATACCAGTCGTCTTGCCTCTCGTTCACAAAGAGCCAGAGGTACTGGTCCAACTCTTGGTTCACGTGTTCCGTCTGTCCATCGGTTTGAGGATGCCAGGCTGTGGAAGACGCCAACTTAATTCCTAGCAGGCGGTAAAGTTCCTTGGTGAAGCGAGCTACGAATTGAGATCCACGGTCCGAGATTACACACTTCAGAAGACTGTGGAGCTTCCAGACTTGATGTAGGAAAAGCCTGGCTGCTCTTTCCGCTGTCACCGTCGTGTGCATCGGAATGAAGTGTACTTGTTTTGACACTGAATCCACCACTGTCATTACTGCATCGTGTCCGGAGGAGAAGGGGAGTTCTACTACGAAATCCATGCTAAGCGTGTCCCATTGCAAGTCCGGGATCCAGAGAGGATGCAATTCGCCTACCAGAGCCTGCCTCATTGGTTTTGTCCTGAGACAGAGGTCACAGGTGCTGACATACTGTCCGATGTACCTAGACATTTGAGGCCACCAGTAATCCCTAGAGACTAACTCCAGTGTTTTCCAGTGTCCGGGGTGTCTGGCAACCTGTATATCATAGCACAGTGAGACTACTTGCCTTCGCAAGTCCGTGTTCTGGGGAACATAGATCTTGTCTCTGAACCGGAGTAGTCCTTCTTCCTCTGACCATTCCGCGGAGCAGACCATTTTACTCGCTGCTTGCCAGAGCTCTCTTGCTGCTTTTACCACTGGCTCTTCCTGGTCGCCTCTCTGGTTCCCTTGACGAATTTCCCTAAGAATGTCTCTCTTCAGTCCCTTCATCTGGACTCCTTCGAGGGCTCGGATTGCCAAGAGCTCTGGTCATAGGAGGACTACGTCTTTGTTGTTGGAGGCTTCCTTGCCATGGTCTGGCCTCCATAATAATGCATCAGGCTTCCTCATGGAATGTCCTGGGCGGTGGATCAACTTGAAGTTAAAGCAGGCTAAGTACAGGGACCAGCGAGCCTGGCGACAGTTGAGTTTCTTAGCCATCATGAAGTACTCCAGGTTCTTGTGGTCTGTCCAGATCTTCACCAGGTGTCAGGCTCCCTCTAGGAAATGCCTCCATTCTTCCAGTGCACAGATGATAGCGAGCATCTCCTTGTCATGAATCTCGTAATTCCACTCTACTGGAGACAGGAACTTGCTGTAAAAGGCCACTGGGTACCACTTTTCTTCTCCAGGCAGTCGCTGAGAAAGGACGGCTCCAGAGGCGAAGTCAGAACTGTCAGTCTCGATGCAGAAGGGCTCCGAGTCCTGGGGTGATACCAAGACTGGAGCAGTGGTCACTGCCATCTTGAGACCTTCGAAGGCTTCCTGCTCTTTGGCATCCCAGTTCCAAGCTTGGTCGGAACATGTGAGGTCGAAGAGGGGTCTGGCTATGGTCGAGAAATCTCGGATAAAGCGATAGTAGAAGTTGACAAAGCCTATAAAAGCTTGCACATCAGTCCGGTTCTCCAGGGTGGGCTAATTGCAGACTCCGGCGACTTTAACTGGGTCCATCGCAACCTTGTTTTCCGAGATGACCAGTCCGAGGTATTCGATCTTCTTTCAGTGGAACTCACACTTCTCCAGGCAGAGGAATAACTTGTGTTCTACCAGTACTTCCAAGACCCTCTGGACTGCTCATTCATGTTCCTCTTCTATCCTCGTAAAGATCAGAATGTCGTCCAAGTACACTACTACGATCCCTTCGGCTATGAGAGTTCTGAAAATGTCATTCATCATAGTTTGGAAGGTAGCGGGGCTGTTGGTCATTCCAAAGAACATCACGAGGGGTTCAAAGAGGCCGCAATTGGTGCAGAAGGCTGCCTTCCATTCATCTCTGGGCTTGATGCGCATATTGTTGAACCCCCAGCAGACATCAAGTTTTGTGAAGTACTTGGCTCCGCAGAGCTGGGAGATAAGTTCGGAGATGAGGGGGAGAGGATACCTGTTCTTGACAGTCATGGCGTTCAGCGCATGATAGTCTTGGACTAGCTGGAGCGAACTATCTTTCTTCTTGATGAAGAACACTGGAGCTGCGATGGGGGATTTGGAAGGTCGGATTCATCCAGTACAGAGGTTTTCCTTCAGGAAAGCGTCCAACTCTTCTTGCTCTAACGGGGACAGGGGATAGACCTTTGACGACTTAGGCTCCACTCCAGAGATCAGTTCGATAGCATGATCCCATTTGCGGTGCTCTGGCAGTATGTCAAAGTCCTTCTTGGTGAACATGGACTGGAACTCCATGACGTAGGCAGGCAGTGGAGTGGTAGCGGCAAGTGTCTCCTTACTACGTCTGGCTCTCTCTGTGAGACATTGGGAGGTCATAGCTGTGGCTTGAAGGTTAACCTCAGTAAGTTCTGGGAAGATGCGTGTAAGGAACAGTCGGTCTCTGAGCCTCCAGTCAGGGCTGCACGTTTGCAGAGGCATTTCTTCGAGCTCTAGCTCTTCTTGGAAAAGGGGCGCAGGTCTATCACAACATGATCAGAGGGCTTGGAGTTCAGTCCTCTTCTGGTGGGTCTGTTCCTTTCATAGGGCGTGTTCTCCTTCACACCAGAGAGGGCAACGGGTCATTTCGACTTCTCTCTTTTCCCAGTCAACCTTGGGGTTGTGGTCCTTGAGCCAGTTGTAGCCTAGGATCAGACTCTGTTTCCCAAGTCTGGAGACAGCCAAAAGCATCCTTTCGGAGTGAGTCTTGTAACGGATAAGCACGTCTACGACCTTGGAGATCTGTCCTGCCTTGTTGGGGGAACCATCAACACTGAAGACCAGGATGTTGCATGAGAGGGTCCAAGTGTTTATCCCTTTCGAACGGACAAAGTCCCTGTTGATGAAGCTTCCAGTTGTTCTACTGTCCAAGAGGGCTTTGACAGAGTGAAGTTTACTTATGTCTGTAGTTCCGATTTCCACTGGCAGGAGTAAGGAAGTTCCTCATGCATCCAAGGCACTGATAGAGAGGAGCTTAGGCAGCCTCCTCTCCCACTTGGGTTTTCGGAGCGGAGCAGGGATCAGGGGGGTGAGAGGTAGTGCGTCTACTAGTTCACTGTCAATTGTATTGGAGTCTTCTATGGTCAATACAGTGAACTTATTTACTGGCAACTGGGGTGCACTTATCGCCAGCTGTGCTACGCAAAATCCTCTTCCTCCTCCGGGGGGCAAGACTCTTCAATCGGAACTACATCTTTCAATGCCAACAAATCTTTAATCAGCTCCTCCTGTTGTTCTGCAGTGAGCTGACGGACGTCCATGTGGTGAGAACAGTCTCGGACTAAGTGATTTGCGTCTCCGCATCGGTAATATCCTCGCAGAGGCAGGGACCTTGTCTTCCTAGTCGTGTCGACGTCCATAGGGATTCCCATAGACAGAGCAGGTGACGGAGGTTTCAGAGTGACTAGAAGTGGCAGAACGGGGGGCAATCTTGCTACAGACAAAGGTAAGGGTCAGGCAGAGACGGTTTTGGGCAGTGCAGAGGGGGTGGAGCAAGATACAGACTGGAAGACCTCATTGGTGAGGCACACCTGGTCGATCCTCCATGCTGCTCTGTACCACACATCGGGGTTGGTATTAGCTGGTTGTCCATAGGGCATAGTGGTGATCTGGTTCTGAATTCCTAACCTGAGACCTCGTCAGAACTTTACCACTAGCGTCTGGGGATCCATGTAACCTGCGTCAGGGACCAGGATCTGGAAGTTGTCCAGATAGTCGTTCACTGTCCGGCCTTCTTGGTGATAGGAGGTGCCTTCCAGAGCATTGATTGCGTCCACTTCTGTGTTAACTAGGAAGAAGTAAACCTGGAATTGTTGCTTGAAGTCTCTCCAGGTTTGGATGGGGAAAATACCAGTGTTCACTTCCTGACGAAACATGTTTTCGGACCACTTGGCAGCACGACCACTTTTGAAGAACGTGAGAGCCCAAAGAATCCTTTCTTCTTTATTGTGGAACTGTTCTGGGGCCAGGTAGATGTACAGAGAGCAGGAGTTTAGAAATGCATGGCCGTTGTGATGTTTTCCACCAAAGTCTGGAGGACAGGGGAGCTTGGGACGTGTTTGTCTTGCTGTCGGAGCGGAGGGCGGAGACACTGGAGGGGATGGTACAGGCAGAGAAGGGGTGTTTGATACAGGCAGAGGGGAGGGATTAGCTACTAGTTGCGTGAGCTGCTGTAGCTGCATGGTCAAGACTACCAGGGTGGTGTTGATGTTATTTTCAGAGACATTTTGTCTCTCTGTTAGCTCGTGGAGATGGTGTTGCAGATACCCTAAGGCGTTGGCTATGCCTTGGGGGGTGTCCAGAGACAACAACATCTGGAGAGCGAAGTTTCCGGAGGGCTGGGTATGACAGGAGAGGGCGACCTATTGGGTGGCTATCCACTGGGATAGTCCAAGGCTCCGTTTCAAGGATCCTAATCTGCTGTAAGAGTGACTAGGGTACAAGATTCCAGGAGAATCCTCAGTTAATATTACAGTTGGTAATCATAATACAACTTACCTCCAGGAGAATTCTCAGAGATTAGGATGAGGCTCCTGAAGGGATGTTCTACACTATATACTGGGTTTGCATTCTAAGTATCAGGGTCTCTGTGATCAGAGCTATACTAGTGTGTTTAAGTATTATTAAAGTAATACTTGAACAGGCTTAGGCTGCTCCGGAGTATCGCTTTGCAGTTTAGGGGTGAAGATAGAGCTATCCCCTTACAGCTTTTCTGATGCCTAAAAGCAAAGCATAAATCGTGACAGTTTCCAAGATATTGGTGATTTAATAAATGGTACTATGGTAGTTACCTGTTGATCTGCCTAATATCTCAGCCACTATTGATCACTTTGAGATGTGACTGGCATCGATCGAAAGGTTTTTTCAAGGGCTTTCTGTAGCCATTGAGACCATGAGAATCATCAAAGAATTGATGGAGATATGGCCAAATGAAGTTTGTGACATCTATAAGTCACTTTTTTCTTGCACATTCATTGATAAGAAAAGAAAAGAAAAGAAAAAGAAAAGAAATATAAATATTGACTTAGCTGTTTTTGCCAAGTCATGACACTTCTCTTATTGACATTTCCTTACTTGTATAGTAACTCAGTTAGTACCTTATTATTGTAGAATGTTCTTTACTTAGCAGACCTCATGTCTGCCATGTACTTTCCTTATTTCTACTGCATGGTATATAAGTATATATAGTAGTAGATACTTACCTTGTTGAGCTGAGAATGAGCAGCACAGAAATGGGGGAAAACTTGTTGCAAACATGCAGTGTACTTTATTACTATCTCAGCTATTTATTCTACATAAAACAATAAGACATAGAACAATAAGGA
>Ga0153996_1000540_pt1 | contig 17082 bp, 15 predicted proteins | sample TSNC080MetaG_FD_104728 | JGI IMG/M metagenome (GOLD analysis project Ga0153996, IMG submission 104728) | Attine ant fungus gardens microbial communities from North Carolina, USA - TSNC080 MetaG | ecosystem: Host-associated > Fungi > Mycelium > Unclassified | place: USA: North Carolina, Lumber...
AATCGTAGAAACCTTTGCAAAGTCAATCCCCTCACTATCGTCAAACAATGATGAAATACGACTTTTTTTACCTTTCATCTGTTCCATTTCCCTTACCGATTCTCTTAATTGACTATCACTGTTTTTGGCGCGTTTAATCAATGGAACAGCAATCAAAAATGTTACTGCTGCCGAAGCCAGTATTGCAACAATGATCTTTAATCTATCTCCTGCTGCCGCCATCATCATAATTGAAATAATACTTCCAGGTGATGCAACTCCTACTAACCCGACACCCAAAATCGTAAATAGAAATGTTCCTACAAACGCACCGGCAATTAATGCGACTATCAATATGGGATTCATCAGTACAAATGGGAAATATATCTCATGAATTCCACCAAAGAAATGAATGACAGTAGCACCATAAGCTGTTCCTTTAGAATTTCCTTTCCCAAAGAACATATACGCCAGCAGTATCCCGAGGCCTGGTCCCGGATTTGACTCAAGGAGAAAAAGCACTGACTTTCCCGCCTCTGCTATTTGCGTGGTTCCCAAAGGACTTAAGATTCCCTGACCGATTGCATTGTTCAAAAACAGCACCTTCGCCGGTTCAATCAGAATTGAGGTCAGCGGCAGCAAACGGTGATTGATCAAAAAATCTACTCCGCCTGCAACTACACCGGTTAGCGATGTGATAGCCGGAGCTACAAAGATATATGCCAGGACAGCCAGAATTCCGCCCAGAATTCCCGACGAAAAATTGTTTACCAGCAGCTCAAAACCGGTTGGAACCTTACCATCTATCTTTTCATCAAATTTTTTAAGCAGCCATGCAGATAATGGACCCATTATCATCGCACCGATGAACATCGTTATATCCGCCCCTAGTATGACACCTATCGTTGCCACACTTGCGATTACTCCACCGCGATAACTATGTACTGCATATCCGCCGGCAAACGCAATTAATATTGGCAGTAAATAATTCAGCATCGGGGTGATAAATCCCCGCAGCACCTCATTATCAATCGCGATCCCGACTGCCGTAAGAATCCCCCATGCCATAAAAGCACCCAGGTTGGGAATAACCATCCCACTTAATTTACTTCCGAAATTTTGTATTTTTACTTTTACAGACATAACTCTCCTCCTTCTTTCCCATTAAGACAACTATCTTTTCCCTAATTCGTATGCCTACAGCGCAACTTCTTTTCCTTCTGCCAGCGATCTTTCTATTGCATCAACGACACGCAGAGAATCAAGGGTTTCTTTGGGTGTAATAATGGATTTTGTTCCATTTGCAACATTATTGATAAACGCCATAACTTCTTCTGCCAGATCACCGCAGACCTCTCCATTTACATAGTACCAATGTCTTGTATCCGGATAATCAATCTTTTCATTCGTGACAAATCGTACACCATGGTCACATGAGTCAACATAAGCCACTCCCTTGGTACCCACCAGTTCGAGCTTATCATCAATAGTAGTCGGTGAAGATTCCGGTAAAACCCAGCATGCCTCAAGACAAGCGATGGCCCCGTTTTCATATGTGACAATGGCGTATATAACATCGTTCATCCCGTTTTCCTTCAGCAAGACGCTTCGGCTTTTGGCAAAGACTTTTTGGGGTTCACATCCCATATACCAGTTTATATAATCAATGTCATGGATCATCACATGCATACTTAAATCCGAAGCGCCAATATATCTTCTTGGTCCAATTATCGGACTGTTTCTTCTACAATAGATATGTATAATATCCCCTAACCCGCCATCATCAAGAGCCTTTTTAATCTTATTAAAACGCGGATCGTAACGCAGCAGAAACCCGACTGTAAACACCTTGTCATAATCCTTCGTTATCTGGTAGATGGCTTCTCCATCTTTTAACTCTTTTGCCAACGGCTTCTCAAGCAGAATATGCTTATTGCCTGCCACTGCCAGTTCTACCGCTTCCCGGTGCATATTGTCGGGTAGAACAATGCTTACTGCCTCAATTTCCGGATTCTCCAACAGGTCTCTGTAATCTTTGTACCCGATGCAGTTAAACCGTTTCTCAGCCTCTGCGCGCCGTTCATCATCATACTCACAAACCGCCATTAAGTTAGCCTGTGGTAATTTTTGATAGATTTCCGCATGATAGGTACCCATTTGCCCTACTCCAATTACACCTACATTAATTGCTTCTCCCATCGCTTTTTCCTCCTTGGATTTTGTCTGTTTACTTTAATGGTTTCTGTCTAATATCGCGTACAACGTCGAATCATATGTCTCTTCCCGGCTTTTTTTATCTTCCCTGATATAGCTTGCATAAAGGATATCAATAATGATCAGCACTGGAAATTGAGGTGATATTATATTACCGTATTCCAGATTCTTTCTTATCGAAACCAATACTTCTTCGTCAAAGGACTCGCTTGCAGTATTATCTCTTTTAGATGTGATTAATATCGTAGTTGCAGAGTTTTCTTTGGCCCTTTTCATCGCCTCTAGGACCTCTTTTGTCGCTCTGCTGATTGTGATTCCAATAACGATACAGTCCTCATTAACCCGTACTGAATTTAACGCCAGCAAGTGAGCATCAGTTATTGATTCAACATCTAGTCCAAAACGCATAAACCGCATTTTAAGTTCTTTCGCGGCAAGACCTGAACTTCCCATGCCGTAAACATATATTCTTTTCTTTTCAGAAAAAAGTTTAGCGATGCGTTTGATTTGCACACTATCGATAAGATTATAGCTTTTATTCAGAAGCTCCTCATATGTATTGAGCGCTTCCTTAATATAATCTTCTACTACTATTTCGTCTTTCGAAAATGTTTCTTTATACTGAAAAATAAACTCTCTGTATCCCGGGAATCCCAATTTTTGAGCGAATCTTGACAGCGCTGCCTCTGACACATATAATAGTGCCGCCATGTTCTTCGTCGAAAAATCCAGCTCTTCCTTATTGTTGATGAAAAAAAGAGCAATCCTTTTTTCTAAATTGGTAAAATTATCTATATTTGATTCAATAATCGGAATTACACTATTTTCAAATTTCCTCATCTCTGCCTCCTGAAAAAGTTATAATAGGCTCCTAGCATACCGGCTTTGTTTCCGTTTGCCGCAAATAAAAGCTTCGTATTTACTCTTATTTTTTCTATCAGGTACATACCGAGTTTATCGTTTATGATATCTAACAGATAATCTCCTTGCGCCGTTATTCCACCGCCTACAACAACTAAATCGGGATTTATTATATAACAGATATTTGCAATTCCGCGAGCCAGGCAGTCACACATTTCATTAATTGCTTCAATACAAACCGCATCACCCAGCCGGGCCAGTTCAAAGACCTTAATACCGTCAATTTCCTCTTTGCTTCCTTTTCTCGCAAATGCCTTATCAAGCATTGCTTTCGTCGAAGCGGCTTTTTCGAAATGCTCTCCAGATATATCCATGTATCCGACCTCACCGGCAAAATTTCCGGCTCCGTGAAATACCTTATCTCCGATCATCAAGCTCCCGCCTATACCCGTTCCTATTGTCAGACACAATGTCACCTGGCTATTTTTTGCAACTCCTGCAAACCGCTCTGCCAGAAGGGCACATGCAACATCATTCTCAACCTCACAGGGGAGGTTCACATTGCTTTCAACAATTTTTTTAACATTTAAGCCCGTGTAGTTTGGAATATTATCATTCGCATACACAATAATCCCTCGTTCGGGATCTACAACACCGGCAGTAGATATGCAGACTCCTTTTACCGTTTCATCCATTTTATATTCATTGGCAATCCGGACAACCCCGTTCATTACATGAGCGCCGCCTTTTTTTGCTTCGCTCGGCACTTCACGGTATGTCATTATTTCTCCATTATCATTTATGATCCCATATTTTAAGTTGGTTCCGCCTATATCGAATACCGCATATTTCTCCATCGCTCTTCCTCTACCCAAGTGTTCTAATCGCCGCTGCATACTTCTCAGTGATCAGCTGCGGCCGGGTTATCGCACCACCAACGACCACACTGTAGGAACCCAATTCGATAACCCGTTTCGCTTTCTCCGGTGTATCAATATTTCCTTCCGCGATTACTTTGCTTTTTACATTTCCAATGATATTTTTCAATATTTCAAAGTCATTTTCTTCAATTTTATCGTTTTTACTTTCTGCAGTATATCCCACCAGAGTAGAACCGATAAAGTCAAATCCCAGCCGATCAGCATAAATGGCTTCTTCCACCGTTGAGCAATCTGCCAGCAACAACTGCCCCGGATATTTTTCACGTATTTTTTCAAACAATTCCACAAGCGACATATAATCCGGTCTTTTTCTATCTGTTGCGTCAATTGCTATGATATCCGGTTTTATGGCCGCAAGCTGATCGATTTCTTTCATCGTCGGTGTTATAAACACCTCGCTATTGTCATAAGTTCTTTTTATAATGCCAATTAACGGTAGGTCAACACTCTTTTTAATCTCCTCTATATCCTCAACGGAATTGGCCCTTATTCCACATGCCCCGCCTTCTTTTGCTGCTCTCGCCATCCTTCCCATAATAAAAGAAGAATGCAGTGGCTCGGTCTCAAGTGCTTGACAGGAAACAATTAGTTTTCCCTTCATATCGAGAATTCTTTTATCCATAATTTCCTCCGATAAATCTATAAGTATTTGTTATTTCTAAGTTAACTATACATTCGGCTGCAAATAATTTCAATAATATTTATCATTTCGAAATCAATTTCATCACTTTGGTTTCTTTGTATATTTGATCGATTTTTTCCGATTGTATTTTATGCATTATAAATAAGTTTCGTAGAAATCAGTTTCAACCAATCGTCGAAGCAGCATAAAAAACCGCCACCCACAAAATGTGACTGGCGGTTTCTTGTTTATCCTCAGAATATATGAACCTTTGAAGAGGTCCTTATGCAAAATAAATAAAGAAATTGTAATATAATAAATACTGTTTAAGCTTCACCTTCTCTTTCATATAAACTGGCAAATCTATCTGCATATTTTCTCCATTTTTCGAAGTTTTCTTCAAAGCTTCCTGTTGGAATATATATCTTCACCAGATCTTGATTACGCATCGGACTTTCACCTGCTGCTTCGGCTGCTGCATATGCAGCACCATAAGCTCCAAGATAATCAAAATCACGTAATACAGCGAGCTTAACCTTCAAGGTACCGGCAAGATAATACATAAGGATTTCAGAGTTTACACCTCCGCCTGCCATGCATATCATATCATTTTCTTGAATTACTGTATTTACCTTGTCGTACATATTTGCAATCGTATAGGCAATCCCTCTGAAAATCGCACACATATAGTCATTTTTACAGAAATTCATATCTGCGCCGACTATGGTTTCCTTCAGATTGCTGGACCAATAAGGTGTTCTCTCACCATTTTTCCAAGGAAAGTAGGAAATATCCAGATTAGCGCTTGATGGAGTCAGTTCCCAATCCTGCAGCATCTTTATTTTTCGGTAGTGGTCAAGTATTGACGATCCGTTTGAACTGATTCCTCCGCATACCCAGGTATCTTCATCAACAGCAAACGTCCATACGCTGCCAAAATCCACATGGTCAATATTCTTCATAAATCCTCTAATTGCCATGGACGTCCCAATATTTGCAGCGATGTTGGAAATATCTTTCGATGCATAGGATGCCGACGGTCCATCGCCAAGTCCACAAGCCACCTTAATGCGGTGCCCCTCTTTGACAGCCGGATTAACAATGACTCCAACCACTTCATTAAATATCATTTTCTTGGGCATTTCCCCTATATTGAAGCCGGCTTCTTGCAATAACTCTTCATTCCATTCCCGCTCTTTTACATTCATAAACCCGCTGGACGACATATTGCAGTAATCACCCGCAAGAATACCGGTTAAACTGTGTACGATTGCCTCTTGGAGCCCATAAGGTTTGATGTTCCATTTTATTCCCTGACGTTTGGCGGAAATGATTTTATATGCCGGAAACAACGTATCAACAGGGCATCCGGAAATATTAGTATACCTTCTGATAATCGCCGCTGTCTGTTCATCTTTCTCCCATGGAACATTCCATTGATACACAAGTGTCTCTTCATCCTCCACAATGAAAGAATACATTTGTGTAGAAAACGCAACGCATACCACATCATACGTTTCCTTAAATTCATTGATAACCTGAACAATCATATCCATATACTTTGAAAGTCTTGATACTCCTGCACGAACCTCTTCTTGGACATATTTCACGTTCCTGCTCAGTATCACTCTTTTACTGCCAGTACTGTACGCACTTACCTTAAGTGCTGATGTTCCAACATCCATCCCCAAAACAATTCTTTCCATACCTTACCTCCAAACTTTCTATAAAAGCATGAATAACCTGTAAATTTCAGTTCACAAATCCCAGATAATTTAACTATGAATAAGAAGGACAATCATTCCATCCCATTTACGATGATAGCAGGCTTTCCGCCGGCCTCCATACTTAAGATATCGGCAACTATTTTTTCTCCCATCCTTTGAATTGCTTCATATGTGTATGCACCTATATGAGGGGTAACGATGACATTCGGGTAGCCCAATATTGGATGCTCACCATCGATCGGCTCCCCTTCAATCACATCTAACCCGACAGCCCCTACTTTCTTGCTTTCTAAATTTTCAATCAATGCTGCGGTATCGATTAATCCCCCGCGGGCAGTATTTATTAATACCACATCCTTTTTCATCAAGGAAAATTCTTTTGCAGAAATCAAGTGTTCGTATTTATTGGGCAAAAACGCGTGGAGAGAAATGATATCTGATTTTTCCAGTAATTCTTGAAAAGGAACTGCTTCATATCCATGTTTTTTGATATCTTCCGCTCCCAGATACTTATCATAGACTATAACATTAGCCATAAAACCGTTCTTTAATATATTGGCTACCTTGCCTCCAATGTTCCCCAAACCGATGATACCGACCGTTTTCTCTCTAATCTGTGAACCGATAAATTGGCCGCGTGACTGCCACTGGCTCTTCCCGGCCGCACAAGAAGCAGCGGGAACATTTCTTAAAACGGAAAGCAATAGTGCAATTGATGCTTCAGCGACAGCATCACCTTCCGCACCTCCAGGAACCTTTGCAACATAAATATTCTGTGCTGCCGCTGCTTCGGTATCTACATTGTCATATCCGAGGCCATGCCTGGTCAAAAGCCGAAGGTTGGGGGAGTTTTCAAAAAAATATTTATTATAATTTGGAGCTGCACTAAAAACAATATATTTATATTCCTGTAACCGGCAGGCTAATTCTTTACCATCAATATCTTTATCTATTTTCAGAATATGGACATCTACTTTCTTTTCCATCTCCTCGATATGTTCCGGAAAATACCTTCCAAATGAATTTGAATTTACAATAGCTACTTTATTTCTCATTTTATCATTCCTCTCACACAAATCAGGCAATTGTTATAAGAACTATCAGCCAGATCGGAATCGTAATTGCTGACAATACCGTGGTAAATGTTACGATAGAAGCAGAAAAATCAGGATGAATATCATATTGACCGCAGATAATTGCCCCTGTTGCACAAGTTGGCATTGCGACCATTGTAACCGGAATTGCTAACACGTACTCTCGGAAACCGACCATATACAAAATCGCAAAAACGATTACCGGTAATAGTATCAGCTTAACAAATGCAAAATACCAAATCAATTTATCCGACAGCATTGCACCAAATTTGGCTTCTGCCAACATTGCTCCGATGATAAGCATTGATAACGGAGTATTGACTCCGCCCAGCGTATTCAGCACATCTTTAATTGGTGTTGATACTGTGCTCAGCATCTCCGAAACAGGAATGCTGCCTTTCAATATCCACCATGCAAAGCCTATAAAGCACGCAATGATAATCGGGTTTGTGAACGTCTTTTTGACTCCATCTTTATTCATTGCCAAAGCGGTTAAGGTTGCAAAGCCAATGGACCATAGATAAATATTATATGGCAGATTGAACATCGAAGCCGCGAGCAGGCCGCCCGCACCGAAGATAGCCTGAACAAACGGAAGCCCCATAAAAGTCTGATTTGCATATGCTGTCGCAAACGTCAGCATTCTCTTTTTCTTTTCGTCTTTTACATTTATGTACAGCAGCTTCCCCAGCAATTGGGCGGCCGGGTAAAATATGAGCGATATCACGATGATAATAATGCTCTCCTTCAGCTTCTGACCGTCGAACTCAGAGTTTGCAAAGGAGTTGAAGATAGCAATCGGAATAATAAATTTAAATAAGAAGTTGGTTATTCCCCCCTGCAGCTCCTTGGTGAAAATTTGCTTTTTACGCAGGACAAAACCTGTTGCAATTAATAAAATAATAAACACTATCTTTTGATAACCAATGACCAGTTCTGCACTCATTTGTTTTCCTCCCAGACATTTACACTGTTAAAATATTCCGCTAAACTATCAGCTTCTTTTTTCCAACCCAGATATTCTTCCAAAAAATCATTTGTTGGTGCAATACTGCTCAAAGTATCAATATTTCTATTAGGTTCGACGCCAACTGCTTCTGCTGCTGCATATGCTGCACCGTATGATCCCAGAAAATCAAAATCACTCAGCAATACCAGTTCAGCGGGAAGCACACCCGATAAAAGTTCCATAAAAATTTTTGATTTGGCACCACCACCGGCAATAATTAATTTATCCTTCTGGCTGAATCCGGCCTTCATAACTTCGTAGTACACGGCTGAGAGTGAAAAACATACTCCTTTATATACCGCACTTGCATATGAATTCTTGTCTGATGAATAGGAGCCCCCCAGCATTACTTCCTTCAGTGAACTCGACCAATATGGAGATCTTTCACCATTTTTCCAGGGGAAATATAAGACTTTTCCTTCGTTATCTTTTATATTAATTTCGCTGTCATCAAGCAGTCCCTGCTTTCTGAAATCATCCAGAACTCCACAGCCATTCGAACTTAGACCGCCAATTACCCATGTGTTTTTGTTTATCATGTAACAATAGTTTCTCTGGCTGTAAAAATCTATTTGATTAATATCATCTTGTTTTAGAAAACCCCGAACGGAAATCGCTGTCCCTACATTACTTAATAGCGGAGAAATCTGTCTGGTCGCATAGGATGCCGAAGGCCCGTCTCCCAAACCACAAGCCACTGTGATTTCATAACCACAATTGATTTGATCGTTCACGATGCTGCCAACTTTCTGGTTGCACTCCAGTAACAGCGGCATCTTCTCAACATCGAACCCGAGCATGGAAAGAAGTTCTTCATTCCATGTACCATTGCGGACATTTAAGTATCCATATGATGAAATATTGCAATAATCGCCGGCGCGAATGCCGGTTAATTCTTCAATAATCGCCTCTTGAAGCCCATAACACAATACATTTCCCTGGTAAGCTTTTTGGGAAACGAGATCCAATACTTTGTAGCTCGGGTATAAAGTATCAATGGGACATCCGGAAATCGAACTGAACTTTGATAAAACTTCTTCCACTTCCTCATTGCGCTCCCATGGAACATTCCACTGGTAGACGATTTTCTCTTGCTTCTCAACTGCAATAAATGAATACATCTGTGTAGATAATGCCAGTGAGTTTACATGGAATTTTTTTACCAGATCATTCACCGTGGATATGATGGCGTCGGTATACTTTTTCAGAGTCGATACACCTGCCCTTATACTGCCTGATTCGTCGTAATATACATTATAGTTTTCCTCAAAAGAACCACTTTCAATATTATACACACTAACTTTTAACGATGATGTTCCAACATCTAAACCTATTGTTACTTTTTTTAGCATAATATTCTCCTTTTAAATGTTATTTCAACTTCTCAAAAATCAGTGCAGTCACCTTTACAGAAATTATTCAGATTCCGGCATCTCTCCATAACCACACTGCTCATTTCCCTGTTTTTATCGAACTTATCTATGAATCAAGTGCACAAATTGATGCCCATGCCTCATCGAATTCATTCTTAAGCTGTGCATATTTCGGATCATTGTCCTTTGGAATGCTCATTGGGCTTCTCAAATATCCGCAATCAAATCCTCTGGCCTTCAGAATCATATGGCATGCAATTGTGCTGTCATCAAATTTGCATTTTGCAGAGTAGTCCATCATGATCCGGTATGCTTTTTCTGCCTTCTCCATCTCTCCATTTACTGTATATGTATACATCTTGTGAATAATTTCCGGTGCATAGTTACTCATTCCGCAAATCATTGTATCAATTCCCATCTGATAAAACGGGAGCCAGCCTGTTGATGTTCCGATGATCGTCTGGAAATCTTTATTGTTAAGTTTTGCATCATAGTAGACATTTGTAATAAATGCTACATTCATGGAGCTGTCTTTTACACCTTTTAATCCAACTTCCTGCATTTTTTTGATTGTCTTCAGAGTCATCGTTGTTTTTGTGGTAAACGGGTTATTATACGCATACACCGGAATGCTTACGGCGTCGATTATTGCCTTATAATACTCAATTACCCGGTCTTCTGTATATGTATAGTAAAATGGCGGGACTGCGCTGACTGCAGCAACTCCGATTTCTTCTGCTGCTTTAGCAAGAGAAACTGCGGAAGCAGTATCCGCGCATCCAACATGGGCAAACAGATATCTATCTTTGTACTGCACTGTAACATCTTTGGCTAATTTGAATATTTCTATACGTTCTTCATTGCTCATGAGCGGTCCGACTCCATATGAGCCGGTTAGAAAAAGTCCCTGAACCCCATTGTCAAACATCCATTTCATATGCCATCTGCATTTCTCAAAATTAATGGTATTGTCTTCATTAAAAAAAGTGATATTAGGTACTAAAGCTCCTTTGATCATTGTGGTATCCTCCTGAAAATGTTAACATGCTGCTGGCTGTTTATCCGGATTAAACCGCCGTTTCTTGGTTATGGCTTTAGTATAGCGCCACTCATGTATATTGTCTACATAATAATATATTTTTGTGTATCTTATATACAAAACATAATTTGTTTTGGTTATTTTACCACGTTCGTTTTTTACACAATAATTATATTTTGTGTATTTAATATACATTTCCAGGCGGTTTTTGTATATAAGTTACGAATATGGTTCTATCTAGGTTTTCACCCATGTATATCTATGTACAAACATCGCTTTTTCTTCTATAATTAAAATCATCAAAGAAAAGGAAGGATATATTTATGAATTCAGCAGAGATTTCAACCAATCCGCTGGTACAAATCCGTACTAAATATGATACGTTCCGTACCAGCGAAAAAAAAGTAGCCGATTATATTCTTTCAGACCCAGAATCTATTATTTATTTGACGATTACGAATATCGCCAACAAATGTGATGTTTCGGAGACATCTGTTATTCGCCTGTGCAAGGGGATTGGATATAATGGATTTCAGGACTTGAAGATAAATCTGGCAAAATCAGCACAGACACTTGCAAAGCAGATACATGAAGAAATTGATTTTAACGATACTACATCAGAAATGATAAGTAAAGTTATGCATAGCAACATACTCGCTATTCAGGATACCCAGGAAGCACTGAATACGGCCGATGTGGAAAGAGCTATTCAGGCAATCTCAAGGACTACCCGCTTGGAATTTTACGGACTTGGTGGTTCTGGTGCTGTTGCAATTGATGCCCACCATAAGTTTTTTAAATATGGCTTTGCCTGCAATGCATACATTGATTCACATATGCAGGCGATGAGTGCAGCAACCATGAAAAAAGGAGATGTTATCGTTGCTATCAGTAATAGCGGACGTCCCCTGGATCTGATTGAGAATTTACAGATAGCACGGGACGCTGGTGCTACCACTATTTGTATCACCGGAGGCTACAACTCTCCGATTACAAAGGTTTGTGACATCGTTCTTATGGCCGTTTCAAAGGAACAGACTTATAAGCCGGAGCCAATGTCATCTAGGATTGCCCAGCTTTCTATTATTGATATCTTATCAATCGGTCTTGCCATGAGCCACAAAAATCAGCTTTTGGATAATCTGCAGAAGACCCGTTCAGCACTCAAACCCAAAAAGCCCTGACTATGGTACGGCTTTATATCCCGTAACAGAATATAATAATTAGATACAACAAAAAGGAGTTTCAACAGTTACTTGCCTGGTCATTGCATGTACTGATGAAAAGCTCCTTTTGTTTTATTAACCAGCTTCCGTGTTTCTCTCAATTTTCTCTGTTTTTATTCTAAACAGAATTATTAGAGCCAAAGCAGGTCCAATGAAGTTTTAATATATCAAAAAACGACTGGGATTCATGTTCGCAGCACTTTCTCCATTGATTTGCCTTTTGCTAATTCGTCAACCAGCTTGTCCAGCCAACGAATTTTTTGCATAAGCGGATCTTCGATTTCCTCTACCCGAACACCGCAGACTACACCTGTAATTTTATTGGCATTTGGGTTGATTTGCGGGGCTTCGGTAAAAAACGTCTCCAAATCAACTTCGCTTTCAATACCCGACTGTAAGCCCTGCCGGTCATAACCCGTCAACCAGCAGGTAACGATATCGACTTCCTCTTTTGTGCGCCCTTTTTTCTCCGCCTTTTGGACATACATAGGATAAATTCTGGAAAAGGTCATCTTGTATATACGCTCATTCCTCATTGTGCTTACACCTTTCTTTTCATTTTCTCTCGGCAATCGTTACTTTCACCGAGTCACCGATATTTTTACCGATTTTCGCCCGGATGTCCTTGCGGATACCAAGGATATAACAAACCGAACCGTCCGGGTTCTTCACCCCCATATTGACAACGCTGCCGTCATACGGCTCGCCGTCGAAGGCAGCATGGACTTTCACCCGCCCTTTACCGAATTCCGCGCGGACATCGTAGGGAAATATGACATACGCACCGCCTTTATCGGCTGGTTGAATGATTGCATCATATTCATAGGTTTTATCATTCAATTTATTTTTTTCCTCAACACAGGCTACCCGCCAGCACGTGATGTCCGTTATCAGTTCAAAGTCAACCGGCTGATCAAACGGAAACTGAATCGCGCCCTTCGTCCTGTGATACCCGTCAAGACGCTCCTTAAAGGGTGCAAGCGACAGATCGCCGGGATAGATGCCGATATGCTTTTTAAAGGCGGCGAAATGGATAAGGTTCTCGCCCTGCCAGAACGTGGGCATCTGCCAGGATATTTTCTCTGTGGCATTTGGTGCGGCGGCACGGATGGTTTCACGAATTCCGGCAAGAATCGGGCGCACTTCCGCAGGCTGGCCGGCGATATACTCATCAATCGCATTCACTTTACAGCAATAGTGCTCTTGATTTGTATTCTTGAACTCTCTGCCGCATTTTGGACATTTCCACATAATAATATACCTCTCTTTCATAGGAATATTGACTTTGTTTCATAAATCAAGACTGTAAGTAATTCTTACAAGTTGAAAGTTATCTGATATAGTTCCGTTATACTCCTTTGCGACATTCAAATAGCAGAATCATCGAACTGTACATCTACCACCGTATCGCCCTTTTCATTCTGATAAATCAGAATATTTCCTTTTGAACTATCCATATGGCTGCGCATATTTCCAAGATATATGGCATGTAATCATATCAATTATCTGTTCAGTATTACCATCAACTGATTTAACCATTCAGCAACTAACGTAAATCTCTTTATCACATAATTCTATAAACGCTTTGTTACCCACTGATTATGATATGACAATTATATCGTATATTACCTTGGCTTGCCATAAGAAGTTTAGTTGCATAACGCTATGCCTGACTGGCAGCAAATAATATATAAGTGCCGAGAAATACAAGTAATATGAGTAATGGCAGATAATTTGGCCTTGCCGATTTTCTGTTGCAAACGTATAGCCATAGCCCCCTCAAATAGTTCCATATCTCAAACTGTACTACAATCCAGCCAAAATAACTCATTGATTACAGACAATATTCTTGACAAATCCTACAGTTGTAATATATTATTATTACAACTGTAGGATTTTTAATTCATTTTAGTAAAAGGAGAGTTATTATGCTTGTTAAATTTATAAGGAAATTATTATGCTTCTTTCTCGCTGCGCTTATGTTGTTGATGATTGGGTGCGGAATAAAGGAACAAAACGAACAAAATGAAACAGATATGAATTCTATTTTAGACGATAAAGAGAAGCGAGACGATGAAGATATCCAATATAGCGAAGTATATGAATCCGAAATGTTGTCAATCAAGCAGATTTCACAATACGTATATCAACATACATCATATTTAAATTCAAACATACCATGCAATGGAATGTTTGTTGTTTATGATAATAAAGCTATTGTTTTTGATACCACTGTTGATGATAAATCATCTTCTGAATTGATTGACTGGATAACTACGACTTTAGAATCTGAAATTATTGCAATCGTCCCAACTCATTATCATGTTGATAATTTAGGTGGATTAAATGAATTCCATAACCGGGGGATCGATTCGTACGCTTATGATAAAACGATACAAATAGCAACTGAAAATGGTCTCCCTGTGCCGCAAAATGGTTTTAACGGCTATATGGAATTTAAGATTGGTGATGAAAAAGTGTATGTTGAGTTTATGGGCGAAGGGCATACCTCTGATAATGTTATTGGATATTTTCCATTGGAAAACACTATGTTTGGGGGCTGTTTAGTAAAAGAATTAGATGCCGATAAAGGCAATATTGAAGATGCAAATGTTAAAGAGTGGTCAGAAACAGTAAGGAACGTTAAATTGAAATATCCTGATGTAGAAAAGATTATCATTGGACATGGAGAAATGGGGGGTCCGGAAATTTTGGATTATACAATCAATCTATTTGAGCAGTAATAAAAGATGAACTGGTAGTGCAAAATAATAATTTCCAGGGACAGGGATTATTTTATATTATCGCGAGGGGGAAGATTGAAAATCGAACTCCTGAAGAGCTCTGAAAGGGGCTGTATCAGTATGTATTCATAACTATACAGACTAAACAATTTATGTCTTTAATTAGCAAATATGGATCGTAAAAATAATGGTGGATAATCACAAGAAAAATCGGCTATATAAAATAAAAATATTTATTACTCCCACTCTATCAAATAACAATTACACACTTATTTAATGAAATAGAGCTGCCCTTTGGGTGGCTCTTTATAAAAACAAGTTGGAGGAAACCATATGAATTACAAACTATTTAGGGAAAATATAATGTTTCCGGCTCATCTTTATCCTTAATCATTAATGGGCTTCTAACGGCAATGACTAACCCAGAAACCCAAAAAGATGTCGCACCCTATTTCCAAGCTCAAACAATCGGTAAAAGTTTAAGGGATAAGTGGAGTAAAACCGATCAGGACTTACTTGCATTGGCTAAAGAAAATATATTGAAACAATTACCTCCTAAGCTGATTGCCCCAATATGCTGGCATTTCCAGAACTAGTCCGGGATATTTTTAAAAATTGTAAGAGCAATCTACAAATATGATACTGCACAACTAAGTATTCTACTATAATGATGTTACCATCGCTTGACAAAGTAACACACGGTTTTGCCTTAGGTGGAGCGCGCTGCGCTGTTTTTCGCTTTTCGTTTTGTCATTGTTTTGAGTTTGTGGCCATGCTATAATATATAATTAGACGATAGGGCAAGTGAACAGTATTTAGATAAGGGTCTTTAAGTCAAAGCATATTGTAATAGAGTATTTATGAGAAAATACAAAGTATTTATATTAGTATCTATTTTGTTGATTGCAGTTATAGTTGCTGGATATAGTAAAAAAACTATAGGTATGAATTTTTCTGCTTCAGACGTAGAACGTCTGGAAGTACATTATATGCAATATGCAGATGGAGAAGCTTCTCCCGAATATGAGAAAAAAGTGATTACTGATTTCAAAGATATTGAAGATGTAATCAGTAGTCTTCAAGCACTACAAATTGGTAAAGATGTTTCCAAAGAAAAACCCACCTACGACCGCCCCGTATTAACCTTTCGTTACTTATTAAAGGACGGCACAAGTTATGTGCTTATCTATCAGCGTTGGATGCAAGGCGGTGGTTTTGTTAGAACATCTTCGTTATTTAATAATGTAACTGGTGATGATTCACTGCTAGATTTATGGGGAAAGTTATCCTATGACATTGAACCATCCAGTGAACTGGAAATTCTATTTACGGAATAATATTATTTATTCTGTTCCTAAAAAGAGGTCAGAGGCGCGCAGATCCGTAAAACTTCCAATAGCCGCCGCACCAGTGAAGCTCTGAATAGGCACACCAGACAGAGACGTCTATCTTGTGGGAAAAAAATTCAGACAGCCTGTTCATTGCTGTACATGGCGACCAATCATACAAAGCTGATGATGTAATCACAATGCTTGCGGAAGAAGCCATTTCTAAAGGGTATCAAGTCCTAAGTTTTGATTTGCCGGAGCATGGCGAGCGAAAAGATGAAACGCGACGTTTCAACGCGCAGGACTGTGTCGAAGATATAGGCAAAATATTGGGTTATGCCCACGCCTGTTCAAATAATATTAGCTTGTTCGGGTGCAGTATAGGGGCATATTTCAGTATGTTGGCTTGCAAGAATGAGCAAATTGAACAGACATTGTTTTTATCTCCTGTTGTCAATATGAAGCGCATCATCAATAACATGATGACATGGTTCGACGTGAGTGAAGAACGATTGGAAAAAGAACAGGAAATAGCCACACCTGTAAAAATGCTTTATTGGGATTATTATCAATATGTGTTAAACAATCCTATAGAATGGAACAAGCCAACCGCATTGCTCTACGGTGCAAAGGACAACCTTTGTGAGTTTGAATACATAACAGATTTCACTCAAGGGCCCATGCCAATTTAACGATAATGGAAGATGGCGAGCATTTCTTTAATACAGAAAAGCAGCTTGCATTTTTTAAGAAATGGTTAGGCGAGAATATCTTATTTAATCAACATTAGTGATAGAAAACGGAGGTATTATTTTATGGCACTTAATCTTGTGGGATGGAATGTTGTCTTAGATTCCAATAATGCGGACGAGTTGTCTGCTTTTTATGAAAGACTGCTTGGCTGGACGAGGTTCCCAGGTGAAGA
>Ga0153996_1000541_pt1 | contig 17061 bp, 11 predicted proteins | sample TSNC080MetaG_FD_104728 | JGI IMG/M metagenome (GOLD analysis project Ga0153996, IMG submission 104728) | Attine ant fungus gardens microbial communities from North Carolina, USA - TSNC080 MetaG | ecosystem: Host-associated > Fungi > Mycelium > Unclassified | place: USA: North Carolina, Lumber...
GAAGCTATTCGGTAGCCGAGATCATAGACATTCTTGGAATAAGTCGAAAGAAAGCATATGAACTATGTAATTCGGGTTGCTTCAAAGTTGTCCACATTGGCAGAGCCATTCGGGTATCGAAGGTTAGGCGCACTACAGTGGCCTGACTACAATCGAAGCGAGAAAACGCTCCATATCTATAAAGCGATTGGACGTGTAAAAAAAGAGCACATGCATCTTCCATAGTACGCCACAAGCAGAGTGGGAATGACAGTTGTAATATTAGGTCTGATTGTGATTGCGAATGTAAAGTAGAAATGTTATAATAATGCTAGCTTGCAATAGGAATTCAGTTTTGATAAAATGACATGTTTTGGAGGGATAGTTAATTGGACAGATATGATTATATAGAAAGCATTATATTGTTTCTCAAGGGAGTAACAGGAATTAACTATCAATTGCAAATCAAGGAAGTCTTATCTGCATACTATAAATATATGGGAAAATTGTACGAAATGCCAGATTTTTACGGTGGAGACCAAAAAAATGATGGTTGTGTTATAGAGGATGGAATATTTTATCAAATATATGCTCCAACTCGATTGAAGGATTCCTTGAAAAAAGAAATCCAAGATAAATTTACAGCAGATTTAGATGGTTTGTTAAAAATAATTTATGAAGAAAAAAAGTGGGCAGGTAAGTTAAACGAGTTTATTTTCATTGTTAATACATTTGATAATAATTTACCTCACGATAGTGAGCGATTTTTCGAAACTAAGGTAAAAGAATTTAAGGATACATATTCAATTGATTTTAATTTTAAAGTGGTAAATACAGATTTTATTAGAGACATTTTAATTGAAATTCATGATATAGAAGTATTAAAACAAATTTCAGCCACATTACACATCAAGAGTATGATTGATTTTAATGCTATAACTGAACAAATAATTACCGAATTGATAATTGGAATATCGGGGAATTTAAATAATAAATTAATGAACAGTATAACAGAAAAATCATACAAAAGAATTTCTTCAATTGAAAAAATAGATATAAATGATTTGAGTGAGAAAAAGGAAGAAATAGAGAATATTATTAGCAAGCTTGATGTAGTTGAAAGTGCGGTCAATACTATTAACCAAGATATTCTCTGTGAAAATAAATTTGACCGAGTAAAAGAATTTATTATAGAAAAGTATATTGAACTTTCTGCTCTATTACATGGTGTAGAATTATATGAATCTCTCATTAATGATGTTCTTTCTTATTCTCATGATAAGTGGAGTTTAGAAATGCCTATGAGATTTTTGGTGGTATATATTTTTGATAAGTGTGATATTTTTGAGAAAAGCAGGTGATTATATATGATACTACCAGATAAATATATTATTTTAACTGAAAGCTTTTTGGGATTAAGTGCCATTCTTTTAGATACGCTTAGTGACAAAAAACTGACGATTGACAAGTTATGGCATAATTTTAACAAAAAATATATTCAACCTCAAAAATTGAAAAGTCCACCCACATATCAAAAATATATTTATGTTCTTGAGTTTATGTATTTGACAAACATGATTTCTTATAATGTAAAGGGGGAAATTTTAAATGAAAATATTAGAATTGAAGATAAAGAATCCCCTAGGTGAAGTCGTAAGAGAAATATCCTTTGATGAAGTGGGCGTATCCTTTATATATGGCGATATACAAGATCCTAAAAATCTAGTAGCAACTGTAAATAGTTTAGGGAAAACGTTATTACTTAAATGTATTGACTATATTTTTGGAGCAAATGAAGATTCTAAGATTATAAAAGAAGCGATTCATAATTATAGATTGGAAGCCCTTGTATTAAATGGTGGAAAAAGATTTAATGTATATAGAGTATTGGGGAATTCGGATGAAATTTATATTAATAATGCGCCATATCCATTGACTGATTATAAAAAATATTTTGGGATTAAAAGAAGTTTATATAGTAAACAATTTATATTGAGCAAAAAATCAACAGAGATTAGCTATAGAACGAATCCAAGTAAAGATGATGTGATTAGCTGTTTAGAATTGCTTGATTTATTGGATATTTTAGATGAAATTAACAATATCTACAAATCACAGGATAGAATCACAGAATTAAAAGCCAACAAGAAAGAATTGGTTTCTTTTTATGATAATTTTGATATTAAGCAAATTGATGAAGAAATATATTTTATAGATAAAGAGGTTGAGAGGGTTACTGTAGAGTTAGAAAAGATTACTCATAAGATAAAATCCATTGAAATATCAGATATTCAAAAAAATATTGTAGAGGAATATGCAGAGAAAAGCAAACAATTAAAAAAATTAAAGGGTAAATATGAACAAAACCGTTTGGAATGTGAACGTCTGATTCAGTTTATTGAAAATTCAAATAAAATAGACATTTCCAGCGAACATATTTTAGCGATTTTTGAAAAAGCACGGCAAGAAGTACCCGAAATGGTTCAAAAGAGTATACAGGAGGTTGAGGAATTCCATAGAAAAGTGTATGAAGAAAGAAAAGAGTTTTTAAATCAAAAAAAAGATGTAATTCAATTAGAAATGAACTCGTTAAATGGTAATATTGAATCCCTTTCCTCTGAAATTGATAAAATTGGTGCAGTAATTTCAACAAACGAGGTTTATCAAGAATCAATTGAATTATACGGAAAATATAACACAGATTTACAGGATTTAAAATATAGACAAGGTAAATTATCGCAAGTGAAAGAGATAGATAACTCTATTGAAACAGAGGATACCAATTTAACCAATAGCTTTAATCAGGCAAATCAAATAAGAAAAAAGTATGAGGAGTTGGTTCAAAAATATAGAGACTTTATCTTTGGTATAACAAAAGAAATCTATGATAATGATGTAAACTCTTATTTTGATATAAAGGTTAGACAGAAACATTTAAGAAACAGACCCATTATCTTTGAGTTTACATTAAAAGGCGATACTGGTGAGGGTGTTAGTGAAGTTAAAAAGAACCTTATGGATTTTTTAATATGTAGATATAATACCTATCAAGAAATTATGATTCAAGATTCGTCCTGTTTTAATGGTATTGACCCTCGTCAAGTGGCTGGAATGTTAACTCAATTAAATAAAATCGCAGAAGAATCTGATAAACAAATAATTATTGCGATAAATAAATATCAGCTTGGGAATTATGAGAATGTAATTAAAATGGTAGAAAAAAATAGTGTTATTACCTTATCTGAAAAAGATAATTTGTTAGGATTTGAGTTTTAAAACAGTATATGTGAATATATTATAAAATTACTTACAAATAACGCTTCAAATTAAGGGGTACTGTGAAAATAGTACTCCTTTTTTCTTGCCCGGACGTTCAGAAATGAGCGTCTTTTTTCTTGCCAAAAATCAGAAAGGAAGTGATACTCATGCCACATCCAGAACAGGAACGACGGGGGCGTTCCCCACCGCAACCACCATGAAAACAATACAGAAATCAACCAATTATTAAAAATCAAAAAGAAAAGAGGTAAACATTATGGAATTAAAACACTCTAACCCACGACCAAACGAAAATAGATAACCAAACTTCTTTATCTTCCATCCCTCAGGTATCTCCCCAATCCACTCAATGCCGCTATCCTTCATCTTAGCGTTTTTATCAAGTCCTTTTGTCACCACTTCGCTGATAATCACCTGACACTTTTCTTTGAGGAGGGTTATGAGGTTTTGCTTGTCAGCGATGAGGGAATCAATAACAGTTTTTTCGTGGTCAAGATAGCTTGTTATAGCAATTTGTTCATTTAAAGATGGTTGCAAAACTGAGATGTTGCTTAATATAGTTGTATTTATCGATGGCATTGTGACCCCTACTGCGTTAAGGAGCATATTCTCTCGAAAGCCACTGGCAGAAAAGAAATAATTTAAATATCGCGCAAAATTGAGGTTCGAATTGTTTACTCGAACGCGTAAGCAACGTCCTGAAAACAGCCAACCATCTTCACAATCACGAACAATTACGCATCTGTCAACTGAACCGACACGGCTAAACACCATGTCGTTGGTTTCTAATGAATACTTTTTGAGCCTAATCAAATCGTAATAGCTCACGCGTAGTATGAATTTATCCGGTGCAATACCGGCATTTGATAATGCATATGATATATCTTCTGAAAACTCCTTCTCATCAAAATAAATCTTCTCTTGGTCTAGAGTACGCAATGCCTTTGCAATTTCAAATGCCAAAGGATTATATTCACCCTCTCCACGCAAATCATCTAAGAAATCTGGAATTTGATATGAATCCTCTAAATAATGCTGTCCTTTATGCGAAACGAGACTGAAACGCAACGGAATATGCGAGTTTCTGAGCTGATGGATGAGTATGTTCAAAGCTACGGGAAGAAGAACTGGCAACCCTCCACAATGGCGGGAAAAAAGGGGCTTATTAAGAATTACATCAATCCATATATCGGTGATGTGCCTGTCGCTGCCATGTCTCCTAAGCTCATCCAGAATTATTATGACGATTTGCCAAACCACAAAGCTGTGCAGGGATATAGGCAAAAGAGGGAACCTAAAAACATAACGGTTCGCATGGTCAAAGAAATTCATAAAATCTTACGTCCAGCATTTAACTTGGCTGTTATATGGGGCATAATCCCACTCAATCCCATTTTAAGCATAAAGCTACCAAAGCAGACAAAGTTTACGCGGGAGCAATGGACGGGAAAAGAATTATCAGATGCATTATCTCAATGCACTGACGAACTGACCTACCTCTGCATCTGCCTTGTTTTTGCCTGTTCATTAAGAACAGGGGAACTTGCAGGATTGACATGGGATTGTGTGGTTGCCACTGATGAAAGCATTAAGGACAATTCTTCCTGCATACTTGTCAATAAAACCTTGCAGAGAGCTAAGCTATACGCAATCAATGAGACACTGAAAGAAGAGATAATTAAACAATTCCCTCCTATCATGAATGCAAAAGAAACAGCGCTCATTTTAAAAGTGCCAAATCAGAATCCAGTATACGCCGCATTTATCTACCAAGCACAGTAGCCAGACTGTTAATCAAACATAAAGTGGTGCAGGAACAAGAGAAGGAATTTTTCGGGAGTGCCTATCATGATTACGGACTGGTCATTTCCCAAGCGAATGGTAATCCCTATGATGGTCGCAATCTTTCTACAAAATTTAAACGTTTTACAAAAGCGTTTAAGTTCCGCGATGTAGATTTCTATAGTCTGCGTCATTCCAGTGCCACAGAAAACTTCAAGCCAGTCATGACGTTTTCAGAATCTTTGACATCTCCGGATTGGCAAGCAACTTCATCAATGCCACATGGTCGGATGCCGAATCCTCTGGAGACGACACCTTAATTTCCTCCTTATCCGCAATCTCACCCTTAGGTTGATAAAACTGCTCCTCAAACCGCTGCGCATTAAACCTCCTATCATCATCAATAATATGCAAATAAACATCTGCCACCATCTTCATCTGAGCATGTCCTGAATCTCCCTGCACCGACTTCATATCACCGCCATTCAGCTTCAGCTTAGAGGTGATACTTGAATGTCGGAAGCTGTGGAATACGACCGGCGGCAAATTATGCTCCTTAATCAGTCTTGACAATGCTCGATTGTTAACCTGCCCCTCAATCGGCCGACCACAAAAGGATAACGGGATTCAATTCCGCGCAGTATATAAGGATTTTACAAACCTAATTGAAAATGGCTATAATGGTACCATTGTAGAAATGGATACGATTCCAGTAGAACAGACATCATGTCCCTCATAACGGCATTGACATCGGTACCATCCTTGACCTAGACATCATTGTTCTTTAGATAATCCTTCATAAGTTCGCGCATTGCTTGTTTCTGGGGGGATTCATTTCTTGTTCTCTTTGGCATATAAAAACCTCCAAACTAATGTGATTTTATCTTACATCAGTTTGGAGATTTACACAATCTTTGAAGGTCTCCCAAAGCCACTACGCTATAAAGTCTAACTTATTGGGGTCACATCATTGAGTTGATTTTCTCCCATGCCTTTTCTTTTCGATGTGAATTATTTTACTAGTGTTATCCCGGCCTGAATCTCGGTCGGCTCAGCACTTGTCAGTCCGATATAGCTGCCGGCCTCTGCCGTAAAGGCTTCACTTCCGTTGAGATTATCATAGGATAAGGCCAATTCAGGACTGATATGTAATACACGCACCTGATCGTACGAAACATCAATATTGATCTCCATATCCTCCGGAACATAATACCATTGTACCGTATTTGCTTCTGCAAACGCTATAGCAGAATCTTCTGCTGGAAACACTGCGGCTTCGCTCGCACTTATAAACTCCATTCCGATCCAGGAGAAACGATCTCCGATAAAAGTCAAATCAGCATAGGCGCTTCCACCCGGCAAATTAGAAATACTGGAAAGATGGGTATCATCCACAATATCCATGATTGGCAATCCGCCATTCATTACCACATATCCCGGCAACTCCTCCATCGTTTGGAATATGCTGAGGCATGCTGCCGCCTGATAGTCTCCGGGCCATATATTCGTCCGCAGCCATAGGGTGTTATTATAATTTTCCCAGGATTCCACTGCCGTTTTCTCCGGAATACGTTTTGCTATCGCCGTCATTTTATCATATTCCGGTGTGAGAACACGTTTCTTCAGAAAGGCCTCATCTCCAACTGTCTGATACGAATAGGAGGTATATTCCATAACCTCTTCATCATAATACCCATAAGAACCATCGTTACGAAGTGTATATTCACCGGCACTCTGCCACTGCAAACCGTCCCAAATATATTGCCGCATTTTATTATCCGTAATTTCATTTTTCAGTAAACTACCAAAATCCTGTACTCCGTCTCCACCGGTATAGATTCCGGAGTAATCAGTATCCGCTAAATCAGTCTCAGCTGTTTCTTCCGGAAACGCAGGCATAACCGTTTGTTCTGTTATAGTGCCTTTTTCAAGAAGAATATCGTGCAGTAAGTTTTCCAATTCTTCATAGACAAACAGATTATAAAACTGTGAAAGTGAAGCCGTTATAGTGATGCCGGCATCCGGTGCTGTAACCATCTGCGTGGAACAATGCGTGGAACCACCGCTTTTTGCATATACAGGTGTCTGCGTAATCGTACGGGATATCTCATCCCATCCCAGGCCGTTTAGATCCTGCTGTTCCGGAAAATTAGCAATCAGTGATTGATCTTTCCTAAACTCCGCAATGGATTCTTTACTGAGAATACCGGTATCCGCCGATAAAACCCCATCTACAAATTTACAGGTATCCTCTGTGGTTGACACGATGCCCCCGGTGGCCTCCATATTATGGGATGCATATTCTCTGGGCAGGGTGCAGCCTTCTTCGTTAATCGGCCGGGCAAATCTTTCCTCTGCCACATCTTTGTTTTCATCAGATACCATATAAGTATTTTCCAATTTCAGAGGCTCAAAAAAGTTTTCTTTGAGATATGCTCCTAATGTCTGTCCGGATATTTTCTCAATTACTATTTGAGCAATTTGAAACCCCAAATTACTGTATACGGCATACTCACCCGGATTTGATCTCAAGGTCTGTGACCGGAGCTCTTCCAGAATATCCAAACTGACCCCTGCCGGCATGATACTGCCGGCAGCCATTGCCGCAGCATTTACATCAGAGGGTAGACCAGCGGAATGATTTAACAACATTCGCAGGGTAATATCCTGATACCGTTCATCCCTCATCTGAAACTCCGGAAGATGTTCCGTGACCGGATCATCCAGGGAGATTCCGTAATCCTCCACCAATTTCAGCATTGCCGCAGTTGCGTATATTTTCCCCACGGATCCGGTGTAAAAAAGGGTATTCTCATCTACCGGTGTTTCATCGTCCTGATTAGCATAGCCAAATCCCTGGGAATAGATCGTTTCGCCGTTTTCTGTTACCGATACACTCGCTCCCGGGATACCATCCTGTACCATCCGCTCTTCCAGCTTTGCCGCAAACTGATCCAGTGACTTCTGATATTTGTACTGGTCATCTTTTGAGACATCTTCTGATGCTGACTTAGAATCACTCTGCTCCGCTGTTGTCGATTTTGTACTTTCCCCGCTGCAGCCGGCTACTAGCCCAGCTAATAAAGCAGCGCTTATAATCACTGCAGCAATTTTTTTACCTTGATTGATTTGTTTTGTCAAATTTTCTTCCTCCTAATATTTTTTGCACTTAGCATGCTTTTTTTATTATTATAGATGAACCTTTAGACTAGCTTTAGTTAAATTCTACTTCATGTAATTAAATGGAAAAAATTAATTTTCCACAATCAACCATGATTTCAGAGGCATTGAAAACCTTCCAGGGACACATGTTAAAAAGCTTGACAATCTGATACCTATTTAGTAAACTGAAAATGCACTAAAGTTACCACATAAATATTAAACCTGTTAAGGAAATGGTGAAATTGAAAACGGAAAAACTAAGACTTATAAAACAAATTTGCAGCCAAGCCGGCATTGCAAGAACTGAGACTTTGCGAAAAAACGGTATAACAAGCCGTGATATCAAAGCTCTGGTTGATGAAAACCTATTGTTTAGAATCAGGCAAGGGCATTATATTTGGCATGAAGGTGTGGACGCTCTATCGGATATCGAAATAATCACGAAGCTAATCCCAGATGGAGTCCTATGTCTTTTTTCTGCTGTCACGTATTATGGTTTGTCTACCGTCAATCCCACCGAAATTAATATTGCTTTGCCCAGAAATGTAGTTCCGCCTGTACTGCCGGAAAACCTCCATATTAAAGTATACCGTATGACTGATAGACATTTCAATCTTGGGATTGTCGAAGTGGAGGCAGAAAACGTTATGGTAAAAATGTTTGACATGGAAAAAACCGTATGCGACTGTTTTAAATATGATAAGGAAATTGAAAAAGCAGTTGCTATTGAAGTACTGAAGAACTATATTGCAAAGGGTGCTTGCAATATTCAGAAGCTGCTTGAATATGCAAAAATCATGGGCAAGAAAAAAACGATACTGCCCTATCTGGAGGCGATACTATGAGTACAAACAAAGCGGCGCAGGTACGCGCTAGATTAAAAAATATTGCAGATAAAGAGCATAAGCAATTTGATTTTATTCTTATGCTCTATTTTATCGAGCGGCTGCTTTACAGACTATCCATTTCAAGATATAGCGATATGTTCATTTTAAAAGGCGGCTTGCTGCTTTACACAATACTTGATGAAAAAGCCAGACCGACGAAGGACATAGACATGCTGGCTCGCGAACTGGCAAGCAACCTTGATGTTTTAAAAGAGGTATTCACAGAAATTGCAAATACCTCGATAGATGATGGAGTTATTTATGACACAAATAGTATTACAACTGAACGTATAAAAGAAGATGCCGACTATGAAGGGGTGCGGATAAAGTTAACCGCCCACATGCAAAACATGAGAAAAGTTCTTCAATTTGATATCGGCTTTGGAGATGTTATTGTTCCGAAACCGCAGAGTATGGAGTACCCAACGTTACTTGATATGGACAGGTCCGTCCTCAAAGCATATTCTAAAGAGTCTATCATATCAGAGAAATTTGAAGCAATGTTGTATCTCGCTGAGGCAAACAGCAGAATGAAAGACTTTTATGATATTTATAATCTTTGCAATAACTTTGAATTTGATGGCCGGATATTATACGAAGCCATAGTTCAGACTCTGCACAGACGAGGCACTCCGCTCTCCAAAGCCCCGATTGTTTTTACAGAAGAATTTGCTAAAGATAAAAACAAACAGATTCAATGGAAAGCCTTTATACATAGGATAAAAGTGGATGATTTTATAGGATTTTATGAAATCATTCAAATCATCAGATTATTTATCCAGCCTATATATGAATGTATCCTTGATGAAAGAGAATTCTTTGGACAATGGAAATACGACAAGCAAATCTGGTATAGGAAGATAACTTAGCGGGATGAAAAAATCTTTTTGAAAGGAGGCAAACGGATGGGACTCTGGGACACAGTGAAAACTTTTTTTACAGGAATGATTTCTATTTATATTGACTTTAATCAGAATTGTTTTTCTGCGCTGGTATCTAAAAATGGAAAGCCGGCTAGTTATAGAGATATTAAATCAAATGAGGATCTACAACGCTATCTTCCAAATCCTTTGCCGATAAACGATAGTCCCCACATTATTATCTCCCTGGATGATGCTGAACGTCTTTATACTGACGTAAGCGCAGGAAGATTACCAAGCAGAAAAGTGGAGGTTGTTTTTTCAGAGAATGCACAAAATGTATACTTTCAATCTCTGCATAACGAATTGCAATTCCAATATCTTTATGATAGTGGAACAGGGTGTCTGCATAAGGTACTGCCTGAAGGCGTTGTCCACCTAACAGGTGATTATTATCTTCAGGATAAAACTATCTTACACATCTTGGACCGGAACCTATCGGAAGTGTTACAAAATGAAAAAATTACAGGAAAAGAAATCCTGAAGCTTGTCCAAAGCAAGGGCATTCCCGGTATATATTGCAATCTAACTGCTGGAACAGATGCAATCATTTTATTAAGCGCTCAAGTTATATCGGAGCAGCAAATGATTATTTCCAAACAACAGCTTGTACCATATAGCCAATTGTCCCCGTTGTCCGGACTACCTGACAGGGTGGTTTATAATGACAAAATTCATAAAATCATTCCTTTGGATTTAGAAAAGGATATTTTTCAAGGAGAACAAATACGAGTTTTATCCGGAACGGAAATTCCCGATTTTGCAGATAAATATGACACACTCATTACGCAATTTGGAGATCAAAATATAAAGGGCTTGTTGAATAGAGATGACGTATTTGTAAACAGGAGTGATTTGAAATTTATTTTATCATGCCACTTGGAGAATAAGAATGGTGTTGGTAAGGGAATGGCCACACCTATGCTCCGTTATGGAGAAAAACTCATCTCTGCCAAAGAGGTATCGGAGCAACAGATAAACGGGTATGTGAAAATCGGAAATAAGTGGCTGGCAAAAAATGTTCTGGAAGCGTTAGGAATTGGTCCCTTGGGGCGCCTTATAGATGGCACCTCTCTTGCTTCGATTGAATTGAATCCTGATGAAATCGTGAACAGGGGTAGTGAGCGTCTTGCAGGACCGTGGAGCGAATTTCTTTTTGATGAAAGTCCTTGGAAGACCACGGGAACACCAGAAGAAATATTTTTCTTCCACATGGAGTTTTTACGTACTCATGGAATAAACGGCGGTGCCGTATTGTCAGATATTTTATCTTCTCCTGCCCTCTTCGTCTCCTATGTTAGATCTCTGGAACAAGTGCTGGTGAATGGTGGAAAGGCATTGATATTATTGAAAAAGAAATACTATGATGAATGCTTACAGCATGGCGGATTTGGCACCGCACTTGTTTTTAAGAATCAAAAAAACGATCCGTCAATTCCAACCCGCCTTAGCGGTGTCGTCATATGCTTTTATAATCATGTAGAGAAATTCCCTGCCATATCTAATTCCAGATGGGATTTGTTGATTATGGCTGAGCCGGATACCATTTTTAAAACAAACCGGTCTGCAGTTTATACAAATACGAAAAGCATTTCAGCCAAACTTCGATTGGGCGTTTTCACTGTTTTGTACGATTCTTTTTCTAATCAGCAAGAACTGGCAATGAATGAATTGTTCCGTATAAGCAGACCTTGGGATTATAAACTGAGGCGCTACCTTGTTCGTGATGTTACAAGTTCTTTGCCATTGCCCCCGGCTTACCAATTTAGAACACAAGCATTAAAAGAACGGGATATGCCGTTTACTGTGACAGTTTCGGGTATAGAATCTAAGGGTATTCCTATCCCTAAACGAGAAAAGCATGTTGCGAATTTTGGTGGAATACAACTTAAGATAACTTCAAGCTTTGAGACATCTCAGGGCAATTTCAGAAGACAGGCTCAGCAATTAGCAAACGTTTCAGTGGACAGGGCATCTTTTGTGCCTTTTATGTCCTATTGGCCAACCTACAACTCCATGGATGAAACACAGAAAAAATGGTACTTTTATTGGCGAACGCAGATTCGTAAAGGGAATTACATACAAACGGATACTTCGTATATTTTTGTTTATGTCTATGAACTGATTAATGGCATTGGCTATACAAATTCATTGGACGGTTACTATAAGTTATATTCCGTTTGGCAGGCATACAGAGAGTCCTTCCCGAAACTTGATAATTATCTGCCGGATTGGATATTTGATTTCCTGATACTACATCAATTAGAGGATAAACTATCCGAACTCATACAAGGTTGCCATAACATACAAAATTCAACCCTTTTTAACGTATACATACAAAAACACTATATCGAGCAAAATGATTCGATTGCATTTCCGGATATCAATGCTGTGGCATCTTATAGAATGGAAAGAAGTAAGTTCTGTTTGGAAGGGCATTCTGCACTCATGTGTGAAATAGCAGCGAGCATTTTTAACAAAATCAATAAAGAAATGCTTAATCGGTTCCAAAAAAATTTGTTTCAAATGTTTTGCCCGGCCAAAACCGTGCTCGAAAACAAACGCTGCTATGCAAGCGCCGTCTATGACGGAAACGAAAGTTATAGCGTTGAATACCTGAATTTTATCTCTCATAAGCCTCTTACCAGCTTTATTGACTCCATTCTACGATATACTGAAAACAAACTAAGGGAGCAGATAGGATTCAAGGGACGGCTTCGAAGCATTGATATTGATGATGTTTGGAAACAATCTATAGATGCCGAGTTTAGTACTTTCAAACCACATCAAGAAGTTCAGAAACAGCCTGTTGCAATCCAACTGCATGCTGATGAAATAGATAAACTGCGGGCGGAGTCAGACGAGCTGAGAGATATTTTACTCATAAAGCAACAAGAAATAGAGCAAACAGACCACTCAGCTGATAAAAAACAGCAAAAGATGGAACATGAACCCCCTGGATCTTCTTCAAAACGGCTTCTGACAGATCTTGCAGAAATTTCTGCATTACTTAAATGCTGTGATGATGAAAAGAGCCATATTCTAAAACTGTTATATGAAAATAACTGGGGATATGGGATTGCGGAATTATCAAATATTCTTGGCAACAGCATGGCTGATATGATTGTCGATGAAATAAATGCCTTGGGGATAAAGCATGTCGGAACAATCATCATCGCAACGGAGCAAAATCAATATATTCTTGAAGATGATTTTCGTGATGAATTTGAGCATATTTATTCCCAACCTGAACTATTTGAGAAAGAACCTGAAAATCATTCGGAACAGGATCCCCTAGTTCCATTCCTTTCCGGATTAAATGATTTTCAGCTTGAAATATTGCGCCTGCTGCTCACAAAGCAGGCAGGAGCAGAAAGTTTGGAACAGATGGCTCTTATGCATGGAACCATGCCGGAAATCATCTTTGATGAAATCAATGAGTTATTTCAAATCCAGACAGGTGACCTGATCATCGATGCTCTTTCTGATCCACCAGAGATTGCAGAGGAATACCAACCTGTTTTACAAGAAAAATTAGAAAAGGCGGCGATTTAAAATATGAGTGTAAAAATCCCCAAACGTATAAGTACAGCGATTATAAATTCTCTGACAGCCGGTGTTGTCCCCAGAGTCGGTCTGGAACACATAGCAGTAGGACGAAAGCAGGAGACCCAAACTATATTGCGGGATCTGGAAAATTTAAGTGAAGGTGCTGCGGCATTCCGTTTTGTAGTCGGCCGTTATGGAAGCGGAAAGAGTTTCCTTTTACAGATTATCCGTAACTATGCCATGGAGCAAGATTTCGTTGTGGCAGATGTCGATTTATCTCCTGAAAAGCGATTATCCGGCTCGGGAAATCAGGGGCTTAGATAATCTCAGATGATAACTGGTATGATTATATAAAACTATTTTCCTGTTTTACCCGGCAGATTGGCTATAAAGGACTTGTCGTTTTTATTGATGAATGTGTCAACTTATATAAAATATCAAACCGGCAATCCAGGGAAAACAATTATGAAAAGCTTCTGTCCATGTTCAATGACACCATGCAGGGCAAGGCTCAGTACCTGGGTATTTATATGGCTGGAACGCCTCAGTTTGTCGAAGATGAACGCAGAGGGCTTTATAGTTATGCGGCCCTAAAAAGCAGGCTTTCAGATAGCCGCTTTGCCCAAAATGGCTATGTGGATTTTAATAGCCCTATTATACGTCTGCAACAATTGACCAATGAAGAAATATTTGTCTTATTGGAACGGCTGTCGGATATTCATGCCTTTCATTTTAGTTATGAAACCGCAATTACGGACGCACAAATTGTTACTTTTATGCAGATTGTAAATAGTAGACTGGGAGCCGAACAACTGCTTACCCCCAGAGAGGTGACACGGGATTATCTTGGATTGCTTAACATCATGCAACAGGATACCTCGGCTACTTTTGATACATTGATTCATGCCGATGGATTTGAAGTACAGGCACTAGCCCAAAACCCAGATGAACTCTCAGCGGACGAGTATGCCGCTTTTGAATTATGAGTGATGTGTTTTCAAGGCTTGCGCCGTTTATCCGGGAATATATTTATAGTCATGGCTGGACCGAACTTAAATCCATACAAGGTGATGCGATTCATGCGATTTTAGATGACGACAGGCATATTCTGATTTCGTCAGGAACCGCTTCTGGAAAGACAGAAGCCGCTTTCTTCCCTGTCCTTTCACAGCTTGCAATGCAACAATGCAGCTCTGTGTCGGTGCTGTATATAGGACCACTCAAGGCATTGATTAACGATCAGTTTGAGCGGCTTAATGATTTGCTCTTGGACGCAGACATAAAGGTCTGGCGCTGGCATGGTGACGTATCCGCATCTCATAAGAAAAAACTGCTGGATAACCCATCCGGTATATTGCAAATCACGCCGGAATCCCTTGAGGCAATGATGCTGCGCCATTCAGGAGATATCATTAAATTGTTCAGCAATCTGCAGTATATTGTCATTGATGAAGTACATGCTTTTATGGGTTCGGATCGTGGCGGACAGTTGCTTTGCCAGATTTCAAAGATTGAGCGGTGGGCAAAGTGTGAGCCGCGTCGAATCGGTCTTTCTGCTACATTGGGCGATCCCGATCAGGCTGCCAGGTGGCTTTGTCTTGGCAGTGAAAAGGATGCCATTCAAATTTCAGAAGGAAAAACAAAGAAGCAGATACGACTTGCTGTTGATTGGTTCGAGGAGGATACATCTCCTGAAGAAAGCGATTCCCCAAATGCAGAAATGCAAACACAGGCTTATTACCAATCCATCTATAATCAATGCTGTGATACGAAAAGTATCGTATTTACCAACAGTCGCAGCGAAGCTGAAGATGTGATTGCACATATGAGGGAAATAGCAGAGAATATGCATGCACCCGATATATTCCATGTACATCATGGTAACATATCGAAGATATTGCGAACAGAAGCCGAACAGGCCATGCGGGAACAAGAAGGACCGACTGTAACTGCTGCAACCCTTACTCTCGAACTGGGGATTGATATCGGAAAACTGGAACGGATTATTCAGGTAGGCGCACCGTATTCTTGTTCAAGTTTTGTACAGAGACTCGGAAGATCCGGACGGAGGACGGGTATTTCCGAAATGTACTTTACTTATTTAGACGAGCCTCCTAAAGATGAAAATTTGTTAAATAGCATTCCATGGCCATTGATTCAAATGATTGCCATTATCCAGCTATATATCGAAGAAAGATGGATAGAGCCCACCAATAGAAAGCCGTTGCCATTTAGTTTGTTGTATCATCAAACCATGGGCATGCTTGCCACTATGGGTGAGCTAACACCATCAGAGCTAGCTCGTAATGTATTGACTCTGCCTTCTTTTTCCAATATCACACAGGATGATTATCGAAAATTGTTGTTGCATCTTTTAGATATAGAGCATATCCAAAAGACAGATGAAGACACTTTAATTATTGGTCTTAAAGGAGAACCCGTTGTTAATCACTTTACTTTTTATGCTGTCTTTCCAGATGAGGAGGAATATACTGTAAGCTGTGACGGCAGAGAACTGGGAAGCATTAATGTTCTTCCCCCTGAACAAGTTTGTATTACACTGGCAGGGCGATTTTGGAAAGTGATTGATTTGGATGTACAGAGAAAACACATTTTTGTAAAACCTGCAAAAAAATCTTTCGAAAAACTATGGCGGCCTAACGGTGGCGGAGATATCCACACAAAAATCGTACAACGGATGCATGATGTGTTATCGGAGGCACAACAGTACCCCTATCTGTTTGAACGTGCGCAAATACGTCTGGAACAAGCTAGAAAACTTGTAAAAAATAATAGATATGCAGACAATCTTTTTGTCGAACTTTCTGAAGGGAATTATATGTTTACACCTTGGATTGGACAACGGGGCATGCGTACCTTTAACATTTTGTTTCGTGATAAAGAAATACAAAATAGACTAAACCTTTTGTCTGTCTCTTTCAAAGATTATTCGTATTTCATTCGTTCAGGGTTATCTCTGCAGGCATTCCAGAAGAAACTGGCTGCAGTTCTTCAAGAGCCCATTTCACTTGAAAAGCTTGTAAATGCAAAGGATGTCCTTCCAATAGATAAATACGACTATCTTCTACCGACAGATTTACTAATAAAGCAGTATGTACAAAACATGCTGGATCTAAATGAGATTCGAGAGCTGTTTGGTTGAATTTGCACATTGATGAGGGCATATTTCGATGTAAAGAGCAATCTCTCCCTTCGATTTGATTTTCATGCTTATACTATAAGTTATATTAGCATAAAAATCAGCAATAGCTTTCAAAGATATTTCAACCCCGTTAACTGTCATGATACATGTCATAGAAAATGGCATACAACTTGTCAAGTATCTCGCCGATGACATGCGAATGAAAACGTGTTATGATTGTACGGCCAGCTCGTTGGTATCAGCACCATTGTCGCCGTTACCGCGGCAGCCGTCGCACTGCTCGTCAGGATGATATCGCGCAACCAGCGTGCGGTCGATGAAGCCACATCCTGGCTCAAGC
>Ga0153996_1000542_pt1 | contig 16995 bp, 18 predicted proteins | sample TSNC080MetaG_FD_104728 | JGI IMG/M metagenome (GOLD analysis project Ga0153996, IMG submission 104728) | Attine ant fungus gardens microbial communities from North Carolina, USA - TSNC080 MetaG | ecosystem: Host-associated > Fungi > Mycelium > Unclassified | place: USA: North Carolina, Lumber...
CTACACCAATTCCGTCCAGTTTAGCCTTATCCGCGGCACTCATAAGACCATTAGTAGCTGTTGTTACGGGTGTTGTACCTGCCTTAGCATTCCATGCAGCCTTTTCATCTGGGGTTACGTGTAAGTCTGTATCGGTCCTGTGTACGTCAAAATCATCCTGGGATACTGCCCCCAGCAGACTGGCGGTAAGGTCGCCGACCTGTGTGGCACTTACTATGTCGTATATCTCATTTAAACGGTCGATGTACTCGCCTATATCTTCAATGGAACATACCTCTTTCACCACTCCAGGAGCAAAGCACACATACACCTGCCTGGTATCCAGGGGGACTGCTATCTCTCCGGGCAGCAGTTTGTTAATATTAAGGTCTTTTTTTAAGCCTTGTCTCATTCTTATTGCCATTTTTTTTGCCTCCTTTATGACATATATCCAATTACATTTATCGTCGCCTTAGCCACACCACATTGCTCTGCGGCACTTTTAAATGTTGTTGGGGGATCATCAGCCGTATCTATCTTTAACAAATTAAGCCCGGATCCAAGATTATCCCCAATGTTTGCAGAGACCTTCGTGATAAGGGCTTCTGTGTCGCCCGTAAATCCATTTTCTCCAAAGGCGCCCTCAAGCTCTAAATAACTATTATTGTCAGCTATGTAATACTCGCTGCCATAATATCCTGCCCACGAATAACTGTTAATGGAGTCTGGCTTATAAAGCCTTAAATTGCGCGCACACCCAATACCGCTTATCGAACTCGGGTATGTGGCCGCATAAGCAAACGGAGCATGATACAGCGTCACGTATGCTTCTTGTACAACAAACCCAGTTGGTATATGCACCCATAAATATAGGCTTGCTTTTTCAGCTGCCCCGTTACCAACGTCATAGGCATACCCACAGAAACCAAAGCCGGTTGCACCTTTATAATTAACCGAATCCACCTGCATGTTTGATAAAACTCCGTTACCCCCCATGAGCTTGGCCCCATTGGTCATTGTAATACCGTCTTTGCCGATTCTGATAAAAGTGTCGCCGGCGGCATTTTTAACGGTAATGACGCCATCAGCATCATTATATCCACCCACCATGAGCCAGTCGGCATTAATACCTATTGCCGACAAGGTCTGTGCGATGATATTGCCGTCCTTTGTATAACCAAAATTCCATGTCTGGCCGCCATCGGTGCTAACAGCGTACGCATCAATGGTTTGCTTGTATATAACAGCCGACTCCGCCAAGTTTGGCTTGTCATGGATATATTTAACCTTTGACCCGTCCGCCTGCTCCTCATACGTGGCATAATACCCTAAACCATTTGTAAGGATATCGTTAAGCTTATTATAATTAGCAGTTTCCTGCTTTGCCACCAGCCGCGCCTCAACATATGTTTTCGCGGCCTCGGTGTATCGCTGTGATGTATTTTCAACAGGTGTCTCTGCATCTGCCCTGATCGTCTGTGATGTGCCTATCCCTCCAGAGGCTGAACTGATGATGGCTCTGTATGAATTGCCCTTCCGGTCACTCACATATGCGCAATCGCCCGCTTCAATCGACGGGTCATATTGTATGCCTACAGTCAAAGGCCTAAACTTAAAACCTATCAGCTCGGTAGCTAGCATATTAGCTATTACCTCACCATCTCCAGATTGGATAAGTGCATTTTTTTCGATGGATACAACATAACCCTCTGTGCCTACAGAGTAAACAATATTTTCTCCAGCACCCTGAGATTCAGATACTCTTACTCCAGTGACCACAATGTCATCAGTAGCAATATTTTGGTTAAGCAGCTGATAAAAATGATGATAAGAGTGTTGTGCGGTAAAATCACCGCCATACCGCTCATCACCGGCGTTATAGTCTGTAAAGTCACCGCCAAAAGCCAGGCTGCCGGATTCCTCTTTCATGAAATTACCGCCCCACAGGTCCGCCTCAAGCTCAATAAATTTGATGTCATACCATTTAAGCTCCAGGGCACCTTCATTATTTACTCTTGCAAAGCAACAGGCTATCTGTGCTACGTATGAAATAACCTCTCTAAACGTCAGGGCATCATCAGATGGGCGTTCCTGCACCGTATAATTATCATTTGTAAAATGTGCACTCCCCATCTGTACGCCACATACATAACATGCATCCCTATATATCTCCAGCAAACTGGCAGGATACTCTAATTTGGAATCCATATAAGACCTGTCAAACTTGCTCATGGCGTCAATGGCAGTAATGGATATGGCTATTCCGGTTGTTTTAGCGCTTTCTATATAAAACGTACCCTTGTTAAGCCACTCTACACTATTTTGCAATTGCAGCCCTACTTTTACCTTAACAGCAGCACCCATAAACTCATAACCGCTAAAACGCTCGTCACCGTTATTTAAGATGAAGGTGCATTGATTGATTATGGCGGCACCAATCTCTAGCTTACCCGGGGCGGATACGGCATCATCAAATCTTAGGCCGCCTGACATCAGCAGGCTGCCATCTATACTTGTAATACTGCTGCCATCTGCAAAAGTGATACTTAAATCCACTAAAAAGGATCGGTTGTCATTGATTGACGTTTGATAATCTGCACTTGTATTAATCATATGAGCCTCCTACTTTTGTATTAACTCAACACTTACACTTCGATACCACATTATCCCGTCACCGAGCATGCCAATTGCGTCATCCTTGATAGCACCCCGGTAGACTGGTATGGTAATATTTCCTCCGGCAGCCCTAAATGTAAAATCAAAAAATCCTGCGGGCATAGCCCGCTTGATAGTTGCAACGTCCGGCCCAGATAATATACCCCACACAACCGAGATGGTCTGCTTAGTCGCTATAACATCACCTACCATCCCACCTGATAGAGTCCGGCCAGTATCCTCTGACCAGATTATCTCATCAGATACGCTCATAGTAATTGGCGCAGGGAGCTCCACGCCCCCTGCATTTAACATACCCATACTGCCACACCTCCTCCTAGATGATGTTCACCGGGTTATACCTTTTATCCCACTTCTTGTTACCGGTATTGACCGCCCTGGCTATCTCCTCGTCTCCGATATAAAATGCCAGGCACTCAAGTGCCGCCACAATTCTCTCAGCGGTAGCATTCATTACTTTTTCAAGATCTTCTATCGTAATTCCTCCACCGGTGTGCATCTTATCCTCAATCTTAGATACGATGGCATCCCTCCACGCCATATTGCGGTCAAGGGGTACGACGGCCTCATGCTTACCGTCCTCACCCATCATGGCAAGGGTGGGCTGGTCTATGACGCCACCTTTTGCATACCAGTTGACACCAAAACTCGGGACGCTTAGCGGACGCAACGAGAAATTCCCAGATATCCTGAAATGCGGCAGCTTAATACTTGGCAAGGACCAATCGAAATTAAAGAACCCCTTGATCTTATCAATCGCTCCGCTAACTACCTCTTTTGCGCCATCCATTTTATTGCCAAACGAATCTTTAATATTACCCATTATCGTACCTACAGTGTCTTTCGCGCTCGTAAGCTTTGTACTAAATGAGTCTTTGATTGTACCCAGCATCGTGCCTACCTTATCCTTGGCGCTGGTTATGTTAGTACTAAACGAATCTTTGATATTACCCATAAGTGTACCTACCCTGTCTTTTGCAGTAGACATTTTATCATTAAACGAGTCTTTGATATTGCCCAGTACCGTGCCTACTGTATCCTTTGCACTGGTAAGTTTAGTGCTAAAGGAAGTCTTGACGCCTTCGAGTTTTTCGCCGACTTTTTCCTTTGCTTGTTGTAGCTTATCCGTCACTGTGGTTTTTATATTTGTAAAGGCATTACTTACGGTGGTCTTAATGGCATCAGTCTTTTCGCCAAACTTAGTTTTGATACCATCCCATTTTGTGGATACGGTGCTTTTAATGTTGTCCCAGCCATTAGATAGCGCCTTGCCTAATTCACCGGCCCATTCTTTACCTTTATTAAAAATAGCCCCTGCAAAGTCACCGATAGCTCCAATGAGCTTCCCGGGTAGCTCCGCAAACCATGCAATAACAGACGTAACGCCTGTCACGAGTCCGTTAAGCAGCCCGCCCATTAAAAAACCGCCAACCTCAGCAAAGATGGTACTTGGGCTGTGTACGCCAAAAAAGTTTTTGACAGCCGTTATGATAGGCTCGCAAAGATTTTTCCACAGCCACTCCCCTATACCGGCAACTGCACCTAAGATACCCTTTAGCAATCCTTCGATAAGGGCGTTCCCTATTTCAGACAGCTTCAAAGCCAAACCTATCCAATCAATACCAAGGATGAAATCCACCACGGACTTACCTATCCTCGCCCAATCAATCCCCTTTATTGCTACAAGCAATGTATCAAGCAGGCCTTTTGCAAAGTCAGATAAGGAATTCCCTGCACCAGACCAGTCAACGCTCTTAATCGCAGAGTTGATACCCTTAAATATTTGAGTCCCAAGACCTTTCCAGTCAAAGTTCCTTGCAATGCTGCCAAGAACGGTGAAAATCCCCGAAAAGCTCTTACCTAACAGTTTTCCTACGTTTGACAGGTCAAGTTTCTGCATAACACCGGTAAGTGCTTTACCTATAGATGTACCAATTGCCGAAAAGTCAAGCTTAGTTACAAATCCAAGCAAAGTGTCAGGTAACAGCATCATTACGCTGCCTATCGTATTACCTACACTGATCCAGTCAATGCCACTTGCGAGCGTGTTGATGCCGTCTGCAAGTTTACCACCGAGTGTTTGCCAGTTGATGCTTGATAGCGCTGTATTTAGGGTTGCGGAAAGATTGTTCACTCCATCCGCCAGCTTACTGCCTAGCTTAGTCCAATTAAATGTTGTGATGGCATTTGATACAGCCGTAAGCGCTCCGCCTATGCCTGTGCCAAGTGTTGTGCCTATCTTACCAAAATCAACCTTGTCTACGATACCGTTTAAACCCTTACCTAATGATGTCCCTATTTTAGCCCAATCCAAGTTGGTCACAACGCCATACAGGATATTCCATGACACCATAAATTTGTTACCAATAAGATTCCCGAGATTTGTCCAGTTTACCTCTTTAAAGATACCGTTTATGCCTGCCGCAAAGGATTTTCCGAGGTTAACCCAGTCAATTCCCTCTATCAGCAGATTGAGCGTGTTGACAATAGTATTGATACCCTTCCCGATTGCAGTGCCTAAAAAGGACCAATTGATTGTACTCACCAGGCTGTTAAATGTTGTTGTAAAAGCATTGACCACCCATGATATTTTGCTTCCCACATTATTCCAGTCGATAAAATCAGCAAACTTTTTGATGCCGGCATTGATGCCCTCTCCTAATATCTTGCCGAGTCCTACCCAGTCCTGCGCCTTAAAAGCTTCCCTTAAGCGGTTAGCAAACTCGCTTGCGACAGCGTTACCGCTAGTGATAGCCGGGGTTAATATAGATGTGCCGCCACTGCCGCCACTGCCCGGATCGTCGCCTCCTTCATCGGACTCTTTAGACAGTTTATTTATCTGGTCAAAGCCCATCAATTGACGCTGTGCCTCTTTTGATGCCTTAGCGGCACTTTTTGCGCTGCTGCCATATCCGTCCATTGCCTCCGAGGCGGATACCATGCTTTGCGCTGCTGCCGTACTGTGTTCTATTGTTGTGCCGAATAAAGCGCTGGTAAATGATGCGATATATGAGGTAACTGTTGCAAGGGCTGACATTAAAGCATTTAATGCCGGCATGATGGCATTGTAAATCGGCATAAAGGCCACTATTAGGTTGGACTTGATTTGGTTAAGGCTGTTGGAAAACTGATCATTTGTCTTAAGGGCTGACATCATAGCACTGCCCAGGCTGCGTAATGCCCTTGATATGACGTTAAATACAAAAACCCTCTTAGCAATATTGCCAAGAGAGTGAGCCATTTTACTGCCAAAGCCGCCGGCTGAATCACCCGTTCTTTTAAAACGGCTGCCCAGATTTGTTACGGCAGATCCCACTTTGCCAAGTGTAGAAAAAACACCTTTGAGTTTCGGCAGCATGGATCCCATTTTTCCAATAAAGCCTGTTATCTTACCGATTGCACCCCCAAAGGCCCCCATCACCTTAGTCAGCACATTTTTGACATTGCCAAATGCGCCGGCAGCTGCCTTTACGCCGTTTGCAGCTCCAGACACACGTGACCCTGCCTGTTCCTGCGACATCACTTCGGATAATTTAGCCTTATACTCGCTTAACTTACCAATAAGTGCATCATACTGGGCCTGCTTTTTCGCAAAACCCTCTGTATCATTACCTGCTACCGATGCGCCGCCGCCACTTTTTAACTTTTCCATTGCCGCCTCATACCTGGCCAGCTTTCCCTCTGCTGCCTGTATATCGTGCTGGAGATTTTTCCACTGTGTACTGTTCTTTCGTACAGCGCCTACTTCTTCCATTCTCTCCTGTTTGTTGAGTAAGCTGAGCAGTGTATTTTCCACCTTTTGGATATCACGCCCCAGGGCAGTAAACTCAGCTGTCGGAACCCTCACGGCCGCCATCTTGGCAAGTTCGGTGCGCAATATCTCCGCCTTACTTCTGGTCTGATCAATCTGGTTTTGCAATGCCTTTACCTTGCTGGATTCTGCTGAAGTATTAATACCCGCAAGAGGCGGACCCCTTACGGTGTTGGGCTTTGTTTTTTGTTCTGTGGTCTGGCTCTCTGCCTCGCGTGGGAACGTGGCGGTACCAACCGAGTTTTTAAGGCGCATGGCCTGCATTAGCCTCTGTAGGAGCGGCCCTACTAATGGCAGGCTCCTGTTAACCATCGTCTGCACACTTTTCTCGGCGGCTTTTGCGGAGCTGTCAACGGTCTTATTAATTGCGCCGGCCGTTTTAGCCATAGAACTTTTCAGTCCCTGGTTAACGGTACTATTGATACGCTTAAAGGATTCCTGCGTGGATTTTTCCATTGCCGCATAGGCTGCCTTTGTAGAGTTCTCAATTCCTGCACTGCTGCTTCTAAAAGCTGATTTTAATGTATTCCCCATGCCGCTGTTTATTTTACCGGCCATTGTAGATAAGGCATTTTTTATATCTTCCTTGATTTCCAAGTCCAAGGTAACCTTACCAACACTGTCACTCATTGTTCCACCACCTTCCTATTCAAAAATAAAAAAGCCGCCGCCATTATGCAAACGCCTTAGCAAATATATCTTTAAGTTCCATGACTTTCTCTTCTTTTTCTTTAACTGTCAGCTGCTCTACGGCAGAGTGTCGGCTCCGCCATGCGCTGCGAATGCTATGCTCTTCTTTTGAATACCTTTTTAATATATCGCCATCTTCCTCCGCCCTAATCCTGACAATGTTGCCGAGGGGCGTATCAGGCAGGATCCCTGATAGTAAAACTGAAAATTCCCGCCATTCCATTTCCGCGATATCCCCTTCCCGCATACTATATTGCGTGGTGAATGATGACACGATTAAATCCCAGTCCTCAACAAGGTCATACCAGCCATTACTTTTTCCGAGTCTTTTTCTCCTGAAATCGGTCGCCCTCCATCGATGCCTCCAATTCTTCCAGTGTCATATCAGCAATGGCTGCCATGACAGAGTTAACAATCAAAGAAAATGCGGTCATTGTCAGTTCTAAACCGTCTAAATAATCAGCCGCATCTTTGCCCAGGGCAATAGTCACAATCTTTTGAGACCTCTCAATCTCTCCCAGGGTACCGTCGCCTGCAATAGACTCAATCATTAAAGCTGCTGCTGTACTGGTATTTATCTTATAAATGTGGTCTGCGTCAATCTCAATTGTCGGCTTTTGGTTGGCTGTAACCAGCCTATCAGCCAGGTTATATATTTTTGCCATTGTCCTTATCCTCCCCTATACCGATGCCACAAATGTTGGCTTTCCATCGCCGACCATCGTAAACTCAAGTGGTGCCACGTTGGTGGAGTCCCCACCGCCCGGATTGGTAACGTTAAGTACACAGTCAAAGGTGAGCTTTGAACCGTCCGGGAATACAACTTCACCCTTAGTGGAGCAATCTAAACCGTCTTTCCATGTACTCTCAGCTACATAATCATTTCCTTTATCGCCAACACATCTTTTTCCTTTCATATCAAAGGAGAAACCTTTTCCTGTCATGAGTGCCTTTTTCCACCCATCTGTTGTCATCGGTGTCCATTCCTCAACATTACCGTCGATAGACAACCCGAATGATTCCATGTCGGCAATCGTTGCCATGTCCGTGGCGGTACTGGTTCTACCTTTCGTTCCAATTTTAAATTCGATTCCATAAACCGGGAATACGCCCGCAAATGCCATAATCTTACCCCTCTTTCTTGTAATAAATCACAAAGTTAATTACATACTCATAGACCCCCAAATCGTCAGTGCCGATACCTACCGGCTCAGATGTGCGGAAGTCCAGTTTAATAGTTTCATGCCCGGCAATAGCCGGGTTTTGTCCAAATAGCAAGCTGAATATCTCCTGTGCCTTGGCTTCGGCCGGTGATGCCTGTTTTCCCCAATGCACCAAGACAGACACTGACTTTGTCGCATAGGATTTGTTTTTTAATCCCCCAATTGGAACAACAGGTGCTGGTGGCTGGGTAGGAAAAACACCGATGCAATACTCCTGCTTGGCATCAATCTTGCCGGCGTACCAATTGTCACATTTGATATGAGCTTTTAAATAATCTTTAATGTCTGTCAACGTCATGTTATCAGTTCCTTTGCATTTTTCTTTAAAAACTCACCAAATACATTGTTAAAGTAGTCCTTCCTGTCTCCATCTATATAGCTTTGCAGCCATAAGCCCTGGGCATTAGGATTCTTATCTGTCCTGAAGTTGTATTGCGGATTCCAATAGAGCCGCCGCGCGTAAGGGGTGTCGTAGACGATTTGGTACTTACTACGGCTTTTCTTGCGCATGAAAGCACTCCGCTCTAACTCTCCTACGTTCTTAGGCACGACCTGATCGCTTACAATCTGTGTCTTGACCGCAACAGCCGCCTGTTGTATAGATGGCTCTATTGCGGCATGCAAAGCTTTTATCTTAGCCTCGTCAATCTGCACGCTTACCTTAACATCCATTACACAAACCTCAGCTCTACATAGTTAACTGTGCCGTCAGGATTCCTCGCTTTAGTCCCCTGGAAGATTGCCCTCTTTACCCCGTTCACAACTGCGGTCCCTCCACCTAAGGTTGGTAGTTCCGGACAAAAATCTTCGTGAAATAAAGCAGCCCCGCTCAGTTGTACCAGCTTCTTGTCGGCTGTTAATACAGTTTTTGCAGTGTCCTGATAGTTACAGTATAGATTATCGTCTTCAAATATTATTTTGGGACCGCCATCTTCACCCAATCCCTCATCGTGGATAATTATGTGAATGGGCGTCCTGCACATATTTTTCTGAACAAGCTTTGGATACCGCATAACATCACCTCAGCAATCTGCATGTCAGGCCTGTCTGGGCAAGCAGGGAAAATAAATCCTTTTTCATGACCACGCCATTTTCAATGTGCAGGTTCCAGCTGTCCTTAATGGACATGGACACACCGTTGATGGCATATGAGGATAAGACAGATTCTATCAAGTCCTCGTTTTCAAATTCGAATTCTGCCTGCTTACATGTAACTTCTTTGACAACCTCTTGCTGGAAACCGGCCAAGGCATCGAAGCCACGGCTGATGATACGGTTAAAGGTAAGGCTGTCAATGTGCCTGCTGGCGGATCTCAACCAACCCGCAACCGTATCCTCCGGTATTTTCCCAAGTCCGTATTCCCTGTAACAAGCCCTGTCTGCATATGGAACATAGCCCATGCTATTCACCTTCTTTTTCCGCTTCCTTAATCTTCTTCAGGATCCCTGGCTGACTTGTAGACTGACCTATATCAATACCGTTTCCAGCGGCATATGTTGTTAATTCTTCTACCGTCATAGTGCTTAAATCAGTTTTCCCTCCTGAAGCCTTTAATTCCTTCAGCTCTTCTGCTACGGCTGCATACTGTTCATACGGTACCGTCTTACCTTTGCCATACGTTATAATGGTTCCATCGTCACCCTTAATGTCATATCCCTGGTCAACATAGAATTTCTTTTGCGTTTCGTCTATTGCATAGACTTTATTGCCTTTAATCGCCTTCATTCAAATACCCCCTATGCGCTTACGCTCATGGCCACGCCGTCAATCTTTTTCTCAAGTACGAACAGATCTCCGTAATTACGGTTCTGATACAGATATCCGTCTGCCGTCCTTGAATCAGTTCCGGGTGTGAACAGCTTGATGTAGCTGTACTTGTCACGGCAGATAACCGCCGTTGGGTGCACCAGGATAAAATTAATCTGTTTTGCGGCACCATCTGCCACACAGCCCTCTGTAAAGTTATAGGCGGTCTTCAGCCTTGCAGACGGCACAGACTTAATATTCACATCGTCTAAAGAGTGGACCTTTCGGTTAATGCCAGTTGCCGTATTAACCGTGATATTCCGCTGTACACCCTCTGCTGACTTAAGGATCTTTTTCACGGTAGGTGTAGCGTACATCATCCGGCCCTCTTCGGGGACGGCCGCCTCGTCCATCTTAGTCATCAGTTCATCGAATATGTCCAGGATAACCGCCGCATCTAAAGCCGTGCTATCGGCAGCGCCGCCATACTGTAAGAACTCTGTATGAAGCTTGGAAAACCTGTAACAATCCTTTTCAGGGATAGCCTGCTCCGTTTCAAAAGTATTCTGGATATTTGCAACGCTTAATGTCAGATTAGTTTCATCAATATCCATCGGGTCAACAAAAAACTCAATATCCCTGTCATGTTCTAATTTCTTCGGTTCCCAGTCATTGCTCATGGTCCCGGCGTTAAATCCAGGTGTCCTGGTGTGATCCTTGTAACCACTCAATGCCATTCTCGGCAATTTAATCGTCTGCGCATTGATAAACTTCACGCCCAGGTTACTTTTAGTGAGCTCGTCACTACATAATTCCTTTGCGTATTTCTGCTGTAATAAATTCGTGAATGTTTCTGCATAATCATATACTGCCATAAATATTTACCTCTTTTCTTTAATTTAGCCCAAACACTGCCTTTAGGGCATCTTCATTGGTTTGGTTTTGCTGTTGTCCGCTGCCGGCTCCAATCTGCGTAAATCCGTTAGGATTCTCCTTAGACGGCTTTAGCTGCGGCACATCTTCTAAAACCTTGGTTAATGCATTCTTTAAGGTCTCCGCATTGATGCTGCCATCATCACCCGTCACATTAGATAAGTCAGCCATCTTAAGTACGTAGGGAACCGTCTTGATATCAACGCCAAGCTTTAGCGCTTCTAGCGTAGCCTGCTGCTCAATCTGTGCCTGTGCGGCAATCTGCTGGGCCTGGGTAAGCTGCTGCTGCATTGCATCCACGTCAGGTGTTTGCGCTGCTTTTTGCTCCTTGAACGTGGCAATAGCTGCCGTCATTTCCTCCTGGCTTAACCCCTGCTGTTTAAAGTAATTTTTCAGTACCGCATCTTCCGTTACGGTCTGCCTTCCTGCCACAAGGGAAGCAATCCGCTCATAATCAATATTGGCCGCCGGAGCGGCGGGCTGCTGGTTTTGCAGCTGTTGGTTCTGCTGTGGCGGCGGTGTCGGCTCTTGCCCCGGTTCTGCAAAAAATTGTAACTTCATTGGTAATAAATTTCGTTGTTTCATTGATAACTTCTCCTTCCAGTTTTTAGAGTGTCTCTCTGTTCCAGTTTTAGGTGCGTCTCACCATACCAGTTATAACGGGTGTCTCCCGATGCACGGTTTAGGCTCATGAGCTATATGGAGCAATAAAAAAAGAACCTTCTACTTAGGCTCTTTTGCTTTTTCAGTTACCTTTTCAACAACTCCCCTGGCCATTAGGGTTTTTACCCTGGCATCTGGAGCATCAAATATCTCACCAACTTTCATCACTTTACCTTTCTCATTGTCCAGGTATTCTCTTATGACTTTGACTTTCATGTGGGTGCACCTCCCTTCTTTTAGACGTAAAAAACCACTCAACCATTATCTGGCTAAGTGGTTATTCCTTTTTGCTTCCACAAAGGCATGTATTTTCCTTCTCTGACAAGGGTCGTAAAGTTCTTGGCATAATACTCCCGCTCAACATCGTACTCCTCCGGCGTCATATCTTCACGCCAGAATGGAACTTCTCTCAATCCCGGCGTAGCCCAATTATTTGTTTTTCCTGCCGTCAAATTCAATCAGCCCCTTTCCTTTTGTGTAATCCCTGAGGAGGTTCTCGACAATCAAAAGTTCCCTTTTCCTGCTTCTTTCATCTGCTGATATTATACCATTCCTGCAAAGCTTATTCAACTCAGTAATTTCCTTCTCGTAAAGATCATCAAACCACCCACTTTCCAGTGTGGAACCTTCCCGTTCCGCAACATATTTAACACTGTCATTCCTTACTGCTATCATGACCGGTATGTTTTTAGTGGTAAGCAGGGTCCGTAAATCTGCTTCTGATAATGAACCGTCTGTGTTATGATTGTGCACAAAAGCAAAATTGCTGTCAGCGTTTTTCTTTCTGAAATCCCAGAATTCTCTCCCGCCTACACTCCCTGGGTCATGATTTGTTTCATAATAACTCAAATCACCATTTTCTAAGTTTACCAATTGTAAATGCTCATATCCGTCTTTTCCTCCCAGTGCCGCAACTTCATGTGATGCCTCTGATAATCCATCGTTAACCACTTCCGAGTAACCATCTAATTTTATGGAATAGTCATTTTCGGAATTGTATGAAACCGGAGTGCCTGTATTTTTGGATACGCTGCCGGCATAATTGTTACTGGTTACACCCCGTATCTTTTCTCTGGAATAATCTCTCCGGAGATACGGGTGCTTATCCAGATGCTCCCTGAGCTGCTTTTGATACTCCCCAACTTTATTATTGGCATGATTGACGTTATCCGGATGCTGTGAACCCTCCGCGATACGCTTCCACTTCCTGATCAGCTGTTCAAGCTTTCGTTGCTCCCGCTCGGCTTCATACTTCTTAACCGCCTCTTTACCATCTGGTATCGATGGCAGCTGCGTAATGCCCGGGAAATAAGTTGATAGGGTATGCCGGCAATTGGGATGCAGCAGGCCTGCCTCTATCACAATTGACAGGAGATAATATTTACCTTCCAGAGCCTCTTCCATCGTTCCGCTGCTAAAGACATCATCAATTAGAATTTCACCCTGCCACATCGCACATTTAGGGCAGGTGTTGGCGTGCGCAGAGACAACGACAGTATGTATGCCCCACTCATCGCGCTTTTTACCTTCGCCTAACAGTGTAGCGCGGTGTGAGGCGGTACGCAGTGCCATCTCTGCATAGCTGGCTATATTGACCCGCCTGCCGTTCTTATACTCAATACAGTTGATACCCTTCTCTAAAAATTCCTTAGTGGCCATGTCAATGGCCTGATCTAACGTCTTGGCGCCGGCTGTCATATGCATCTCGGCTTTATAGATTGTCTGCCGGTAAACGTCATCCATCTTGCGCAATACCCCTGTCTGTGCTTTCTTTAAGTCGTGATTGACGGTTTCTTGCAGGGCCTCTATCTTCTTATCGTTGATGTGGAAAAAATCATCCTCCCGGGGTGTTCCTTTCCCCTTATAATCAGATACATCTTTGGGATACTTCATGGGTTTTCGTCTCTTGAACCATGACTGAACCTTCCCGACGAACCTGCCAAAAACATTACCGCCCCGCTTATAGCTGTCTTCCAGGGACTTATTGACCATATCCTCAATGGGTTTACTCTGCTCTTCAACAATAGCTTTGTTTTCCTTGCGGTATGCCGCTAAATTCCTAAGCTTAGCGCTTTGCCACTGTTCCCACTTAAAGCCGTGCTTATCTTCTTCAAGCTCATGCAGGCGCATGGTCCGTTTTAGGCTGGCTGCCAAATTCCTTTCTATTTCTTCAAATATCCGTCTTAAATCATAGGCATCGTCTTTCTTACTCATGGCTATTCACCTGCCATATGACTTGCATCATAGCCGGTAACATTCGGTTCATCAATTACCTCAATGCCTTGCTCTGCCTTAAGCCTTTTGACCTCTTCATTCTTCCAGGCTTCATCTTTGCTGTCACCATATAGTTCTTCAACAGATGCCTCAATTGACATGATGCCCTGCACCTTGCCTTTGCCGACCGTTTCGACCTGGCTCTCGAAGGAAGGATTTGCATATTCACCAAAAGGAATATCAACTTTGATTTCTTCCACGGATTCACCACATACCAGGCGGTAGGCATTAACACATGCCACTACGACTTCAGGCAGTGTTTCCTGTAAGGCCTCTACAATGGCATTTCGCGTATACAGTGTTGCTTTCTCCTTTTCACGCTGTGCCTCGGCATTGTCAAGCTTCTTCACGTCAATGCCGAGTGTACTGGGGGATATGATCCCTTGTAAACAAAGATCCAGGGCCGTGCTGTAAGTACCGGCATAACTGTCATGCGGTATAGCCGGCTGGTCAAGAACGATTTGGTTTTTACCCTCCTCGCGCACATCATCTCCGGTCATGATATAGCGGTTATCAAAATGGTTTGGCTTGACGATTTCTCCGGTATTCGGGTTCCTCGGTACCAGGCATTCCGGTATGTATTCTTTGGATCGTCCGGCTCTAAGTGCATCAAGCCACTGGCTCCATACTTCGTCAAAGGCGTCGAAAGAGTCAATTTTGCCGTCATATATGCTGCCGCCACGCCCTTCCCACTTCTTACTTTCATAAATCTGTATCGGGATTCCAAGAATCACAGACGCATCAAATTCCCAATCTGATACATTCTTAGTGGCCTCAATGCATTTGATATTAACCTTCTCATTTTCCTTGTACAACTCATTCGTAATATATCCGTAACCGTAATGCTCATAAAGAATATATTGTTGCTTATGGTCAACGTACGGCGTTTTAAACACCACTTCTTTTAAGCGCCCCCGGTCATGAACCAGTTCAATGCGTTCACCTGGGTACCATTCCAAAATGGGATACTGGCTTTTTTGTGTGTCTATCGTGATTTTATAAGCGCCATCGCCGATATACAGCACTTCCTTGAGCGTTCGCTCCAGCTTCTTGCGAAACTTGTTTTCTTTCTCAATCTCTTTCCATACCTCAGCGCTGTTGCCTTCGATATCAAAATCGTTCATATCGGCCAGAACGATGGATACTAATATTCCGACTATAAGACCAGGCAGCCCGGTGTGAACTTTCCGGATTTCCATGCCGGGTGTGCACCGACTCGCCCAGAACTTGTATTTATCGGCAAACTCAGTCATACTCTGGTACACCTGCTCTAATTCGTTAGAGTCGCCACGGTACCAGATGCGGTTGCGTATGGCATTTAATTCGAAGTCTATCGTTTCATTAATCTGGATACTGTATGGATTGGCAGGCTGAATATTTAACCAGCTTCTGATACCTCGTTTAATATTTTCACTCAACTTTTTTGTCCACCTCATTTCTTATCCCCCTCTTCAAAGCCAATCTTTTGCCGGTAAGGTATCCATGCATACTGATTGGCGTTTATGGTATGATCGTTCCTGTCTTCCGGAATATCTTTATCTTCGTCCCATGAATAACTTTCTAATTCCGCTATATGCGCAGTACAATCGTCAACGACTAAATAACATGCCTGCTGTATCCACCCAAGCTGCAGCTTGATGCGGTCAATGATTTCTACTTTTTTATACGCATTGATAAAGTTATAAAGGCAGCTATTCAGCCGCTTATACTTCTTAAGCTCCGTTATGGTTGCCTGGTCGGCACTGTCTATGAATACGTCCTTTGCAAAACCCCATTCCTTACGGTTCCGCTCCAAAAAGTCAATAAACTTGATGACTGTATCCGAGGGTGCCAGGGGATTGCTTAGTTCCTTGTTGCTGTACACCTTTTCCGACAGGGTGATTAATTTCCTATCCTTCGTAATCGCCTGGAACAGCATCGCTATGGTATCGGGGCTATTGCTAGAATAAGAGGTATCCAGGCCGGCAGTAAATTTATCTATGATTATTTTGCCTGCCTTTATCTGCTCTTTAACCCATTTTGCCTGTACGACATGCTGCCTACGGTCAAAGTTCGGGAAAATAAGGCCAGTTGATTTACCTCTAAGCCCCTGTATCTTATTCTTCCAGATTTTCGTGCCCTTAGGGGTGTTGATCATTATCTGATCCAGCTTTTTCTTTGTAATGCCCAGATTATGCTCAAATGAAAAGAACCAGTGCACCCAGCCAGGCTTTGGTTCCTCTTTTAATTCTTCTATTATTTCTTTTGGCGTCTCGCCTGCCCATTCTGGCAGCGGTCGTGAGCAGTTAATAAATTCCTTATACACGGGTAAGTTCGGATCATCAGGATTGAGCGTCCCTATCAGGTGATCGCATCTCATGGCTGCTTCCCTGATAAAATCCATGTCGGCGGTGTTTATCTCGTCAATGTACAGGCTGCCATACTGCCCGCCGAGGGCTTTCTGCCACTTCTTTTTATCTCCGTATCCAAGGACATAGATTATCTTGTCCCCTTTAGCGGTATGAAACAGGATATGCGGAATCTTTTCGTCTTTTGTACCATTGCCGTTATACTCTGCCAATATGCCAAAATCATCTATAATACCCAAGTCCTTATTGATGATGTTCTTCTCGGCGCTTCCGGTATCTTTTGCCGATAAGATATGCAGCTTCTTTGGACTTTCAGCTACTTTCAACATGAATTTATACAGGCCAACGGTTGTCTTGCCGGCAAATGTGGTCCCCTCCAAAAACTCTACGGGCGCATTACACCTGATGAATGCTTTGTATTTGTCAGAGAGAAGCAAGCTTTCGTCACTCACCTAACCACCTCTCATCTGCTCAATCAGGATATCCAGTTTTGATTTTTCGGTCTCAAGGATTCCTGACAGCTCCAACTTGTCCTTAAACATGCCAAGATGCCTTCCTATCAGCTCCAGCGCCTTAACCTTATCATTCGTCTTTATCTCAATGCCGTTAGCACCTTCTTTGATGCCGGCAATAGCTCCTATCTTGTCTTTA
>Ga0153996_1000546_pt1 | contig 16901 bp, 15 predicted proteins | sample TSNC080MetaG_FD_104728 | JGI IMG/M metagenome (GOLD analysis project Ga0153996, IMG submission 104728) | Attine ant fungus gardens microbial communities from North Carolina, USA - TSNC080 MetaG | ecosystem: Host-associated > Fungi > Mycelium > Unclassified | place: USA: North Carolina, Lumber...
GTTGCGATTGCCAAAGAACTGGGGCTATTGGAAGACACCGGCGAAGCCATCACCGGCGCCGAGCTTGCCAAAATGACGGATGATGAATTTGAAAAGAAGATCGATCATATTTCGGTATATGCACGGGTTCAGCCGGAACATAAAGTCCGGATCGTCAATACATGGCGCAAAAAAGGAAAGATTACCGCCATGACCGGCGACGGAGTTAACGATGCGCCGGCGATAAAATCTGCTGACATTGGCGTTGGAATGGGCATTACCGGCACAGATGTAACGAAAAATGTGGCGGACATGGTGCTGGCGGACGATAATTTCGCGTCGATTGTTTACGCTGTTGAGGAAGGACGCAGGATATACGAAAACATCCGCAAGGCAATCCAGTTTCTGCTGGCTTCCAATCTGAGCGAGGTTATTACCGTATTTATCGGAACGCTGCTTAGCGCGCAGATATTTCTTCCGATCCATATCCTTTGGATCAATTTAGTTACCGACACCTTTCCGGCAATGGCTCTTGGTATGGAGGAAGCAGAAGCGGACAGCATGGAGAAGCCGCCGCGTGATTCGAAAGAGGGTATCTTCGCGGGCGGGCTTGGTGCGGAGGTGATTTATCAGGGCATCGTCGTGGCTGTTTTAACGCTCACTTCCTTCTTTACCGGAAACGCGCAAGCCCATGCGACAGGTATGACAATGGCTTTCCTCACGCTCTCCATGTGTGAATTGTTCCATGCCCTTAATATGAGGTCAAGAAGAAAATCCATTTTTTTCATGAAAGGCCATAACAAATATTTGATCGGTACCATGCTTCTGTGTTTCGTTCTGACAATAGCCGTTATATATATCCCCGGCTTGAATACTGTGTTTAAACTTACTGCGTTGTCCGCTGGTAATTTCCTGGTGGCGTTTGGTTTGGCTTTTGCAATCATACCCATTGTTGAGATGGTCAAAGCTGTCCAGAGGAACAGGAAAGTCAGGAAAGGAAAGGGATCATGAATTTAAAAGAAGGCTTGGTTGGTATCATAGATGTGGGCGGTGGAATGCGAGGGGCATATTCCGCCGGTATATATGATTTTTTGCTTGAACAGCAGATTGAATTTGATTATTGCCTGGGGATATCGGCCGGCAGCGCCAATTTAATTACATATTTGGCCAGGCAGAAAGGACGAACCATAAAGTTTTATACCGAATATTCGTTCCGCAAAGAGTATATGGGAATTTTCAATTTTATCAAATCAGGTTCGTATCTCGACTTGAATTATATTTATTCGACTTTAAGCAATTCCGACGGTGAGAATCCGATTGATTATGCTGCGTTTGTAAAATCGGAAGCCAGATTTGTTGTGGCAGTCACCGATGCCCTCTCCGGCAATCCGCACTATTTTAAAAACTCGGACATCCACGAAAATGAGTATGATGTGATAAAGGCGTCCTGTGCGATGCCGCTTGTTTGTAAGCCTTACAAGGTTAATGGCAGGTTTTATTTTGACGGAGGTATTTCGGAACCGATCCCATACCAAAAGGCATTTAGCGACGGTTGTGAGCGGTTAGTAGTAATATTGACCAGACCGAGGGATTTTGTCCGCCCGCCTCAGAATCACACAGTCTTGTTCAGAAGGGCGTTGAAACAATACCCGGAAACCTTTCGGGCGTTAAATGAGCGGCACTTTAGATATAACAAAGCTGTCCGCATACTGAAAGAGTACGAAAAAAACGGAAGGGTGCTTATCATCGCTCCGTCTGATATTACAGGAATGAAAACATTGACAAAAGATAAAGCCGTTATAGAAAGACTGTATCAATATGGTTATGAGGACGGGCGTAAAGTTGCCGACTTCTATAACGGTCTGACATGAAAATTTTTTGATTGGAGAAAAGAGGCGAAAATATGAATATAGAACAAAAGAGGAAATTTGCCTGTGTTGGGAACTGGAACGGTTCTTATACCCTGGAGCCTCATATCGCTGATATCGGGAGATACCTTTCTCGGCGTTGGCCTGATATTCATGTATGTAATTATTCTGGTAGTGAGAAATATAATTGAACCCCAATTTATCGGCAAACGCATAGGCTTGAAGCCTATAGTAACGCTTTTGTCCATGTATCTTGGCCTAAAGCTGGCAGGTGTGTCGGGAATGTTCCTATTCCCTCTTGTGGTTGCTTTTCTGAAAAATTTACATGACGCAGGCGTAATAAATGTATGGAAAACAAATGAATAAAAAATAACGGGAGGGTGACAAAATGGAACAGCTCAATAAGTACCTCAAATTTGCTCTAATCGTGTTGTTAGCGATTATAATAATCATTTTATTACCCCGGTTCACAGAACTAGAGGTATCGAACCTGTTGAGATATTCGCCGGAATCCCCCTTTCTGGCGGCTCTGGTTTTATTAGGCGTATATTGTATGAAATCCGTGGTTGTGGTGATACCGGTCATTATGCTGTATATAAGTGCCGGAATCATGTTCCCTACCGGATGGGCCATCGCTCTGACATATTTAGGCCTGTTTTGTGAAATGAACATAGGTTATCTTGTAGGAAAGCGGCTGGGTGGAGAAAAAGTGATTGCACGCATGGAGAAAAATAACAAGGCTCGGCAGCTGATATCATACCATGAAGAAAACAACTCCACGCTTTGTTTTATTACACGGTTCTTCCCGCTGCCTCTCGACCTTGTTAATATGTTTTTCGGCGCCGCTGGTACACGATATCCGCAGTTTGTAGTCTTTTCTCTCTTAGGGATTACTCCTGGAATGATTCCTTATGTCCTTATGGGAGACGTCGCATCCAACCCTCTATCCAAAGAATTTTTAATCCCATTTGCAATATGTGGGATTGTTACGGTATGTGCTTTTGTATTCTATCAAAAGTGGCGAAAAGAAAAAGCAAGAGAAGATAACGGCAGCGAGGTGTGATTTATAGGAATCGAAGGACAGGGAGAAAAATCGTCCCGGAAGCCGGGCCTTTTCGTATGGAAAATGGAACGGACATATGATAAGATAGTAGTAGGACTACAAACAAAGATTGAAAATCAAGGAGATTTATATGATAAAAACAGTACTGGGTGATATTACCAAAATAGATTATGTAGAGGCAATTGTCAATGCGGCTAATAGCAGTTTACTAGGCGGCGGAGGTGTTGATGGTGCTATTCATCGGGCTGCCGGGAAAGAACTCTTATTTGAATGCCGGATGTTAAATGGTTGTAAAACAGGGCAGGCGAAGATTACGAAGGGGTATAATCTGCCATGTAAATATATCGTTCACACCGTTGGACCAGTGTGGAATGGAGGAAAAAAGCGGGAAGAGGAATTGCTGGCTAGTTGTTATGAAAACACACTCCGGGTAGCCGTGGAAACTGGAATACGAACGATTGCTTTTCCATCAATTTCAACAGGGGCATATCGTTTTCCCGTAGAAAAAGCTGCAAAGATAGCGGTGAGTACAGTGGCAGCATTTCTACAGGAGAATGAGGGTGCATTGGATCTTGTGGTTTGGGTATTATTTGATAAAAACACAAAAGCGGTATATGAAGCAGCAGTGGAAGATGTGAAGAGGGAAGAACATGATTTATAAACTTGAGGATACAGCAAAAGTTTTCAATGAAATAGAGAAAGAAATCAAGCTCCGTTAGATGATGTAATTTTACAAAAAAATATGCACCTGTACTTCGAAAATCGAATAGACATTACACCCTCAATGTGATACAATCTACATACGAATCATCAAATAATCCAACCACACGAGGAGGGTACACATATGGCATTAACGCATGAAGATTTACAAGCGATTGCGGGACTACTTGAAACAAAATTGGAGGAAAAACTAAAACCGATTCAGGTAGATGTCGCAGATATGAAATCGGATATTGCCGGAATTGAAACTCAAGTCCTTGACATTCAGTTAACGCTTGAAAACGAAACCAATGCAGGTATCAAAATTATTGGTGAAGGACACGCAATCTTGAACCGCAGACTGGGCGAGGCCTTGAAAGTGACATCGGAACAGGAGCTATTACTTTTGAGAGTTGCTCATCTGGAAAATGAAATGCGTAGGGTTAAGGAAAAATTACAAATTGCATAACGGCACAAAGCCCTAAAAGGTGTAAAGTCTATTGAGTTTTTAGGGCTTTACACCTTTTTATGCTACCGCTAGATTGGCTTTGTGGGTCAAGGCAACAGGGCATGAACATATTGATGATGAATTTTATTTTGCCACTGGGAAATAAATCTCGGTTTCCCAATCCTCCGGCGCCAGCTTATCAAATGAAGTTTTACGATAAACCTCATAAGGAGCTCTGGTTACCCGGTATCCTTCTGCTTTTATCCAGGCCGTAATCTTGCCATAAGCATCAGGAAGAGAAGCATAAGGTCCGACATGGATGGTGGTTGCACAAAGGGTGGGGTTTAAAATCTGATCAGCTTTGTCCTGCTCCATGATCTCAACCCCTACTTCAATATCACTGCAAGCAGGGTCAAATTCCTCATCATGATAGATCGCGGCGGTAAGTCCGGTAGGGGTTAGGTGTTCTTTTGCCAGACGTTCAAAAATCTTGCCATAATAATTTCCGAAATCCTCGACTGACATTTCCTGACGAGAGGTAGCAAGTACCAACAATTCGGATTCTTTCAAAACCACTTCGTATTGATTCTGATAACTCATAATATCACCTGTCCTTTCAAAGTTTTCCAAATGACGTTCGATTTCCCGGATGGTGACAGAGAGGTGCTCCATCTCACGGTCCAGGCGAAGCCGCTGGAATTTCAGTTGTCGCTGTAATTGTTTGGGTTCCTTAATCTGTAACAGACTCTGGATATCGGATAAGGAAAATCCATAGCGCTTCAGGCGGCTGATGAGCAGCATGATACCAATCTGCCCGTCGGCATAATAACGGTATCCGGTATAGGGATCAGTCTCATCGGCCTTTAATAAACCAATTTTATCATAATGACGCAAGGTCTTTACCGATACGCCACACGCTTTTGACATTTGTCCAATGGTTAGCATTTTTGTGCTCCTTTCGTTATTATTGCCCGAGGTGCAGGGGGATTCAGAGCCGTAAAAAGTTTGTCTGCAGACGGTCACTTTTATGTGACTAAACTCAATATATAGCATGACCTTAGGGTAGAGTCAAGCGGTAATTTCACAAAAAAATATTGGCTTTATTGCATTTTAGACTAATAAGTGATAGGATATAAACTATCGAGTAAAGAACAACGGGTGCTGTTGTCTGTTTTGGCAGGCAGCAGATAAAAGGGAAACAGGTGAAAAACCTGTACGATCTCGTCACTGTAAGTAAGGAGCACATAGTCTTTGTCAAGGACAGTCACTGATTCAGTTGAGTTGGGAAGGCGGTTATGTGTGTTGATCGACAAGTCAGGAAACCTGCCGGTTGTTGGTACAGGAATAGTATTCCGGATCACGAGAAATTGGTTGTACCGATTTACGGTGTTTTTGAACCGCAGATTTCTGACTCAGACGGTGAAAGTTTTCTTAACACGGGGAACTCTGTGTGGTACTGGCCACAGAGCAGTTTTACGTTGCCTTTCTATAGCATAAATGCTGCCGGTTTGAGGGTTCACAAAACTACTGCCGGCATATTCCGATACCTTCTGCAAATCGATATTTTGTTACCCAAATCAAGGAGGAAAAGGAAAATGAATTTAAAAAAAATGGTAATGGTACTTTCCGTGGCGGCACTGTCAACAATGATGGCAGGATGCTCCGGTAAACAAAAAGAAAACTACGATACCGGTGATGCGTCTCTGGATCATACCCGCAACGAAGACGGAATCGGTGAGAACGAGCTTATGGTAGTCAGCTTTGGCACCAGCTACAATGACAACAGACGGCTTACGATCGGAGCGATTGAGGAAGCAATGGAACAGGCGTTCCCGGATTATTCCGTAAGACGTGGATTTACCAGCCAGATTATTATTGACCGTGTGAAGTCCCGCGACCAGGTGGTGATCGACAATGTGGGGGAAGCACTTGACCGGGCGGCAGATAATGGAGTGAAAAGACTGGTGATTCAGCCGACTCATTTAATGAACGGTCTGGAATACCATGATGTTGTGAATGAAGTGGCGGAGTATGCGGATGCTTTTGAGCAGGTAGCGGTGGGAGCACCACTGCTTACTTCCGTGGAGGACTTTGAGCAGGTAATGAAGGCAATTACCGAGGCAACTGCAGAGTACGATGAGGATGACACAGCAATCTGTTTCATGGGACATGGTACCGAGGCTGAGTCCAATCAGGTATATGCCAAATTGCAGGAAATGCTGACTGCTGCCGGTTACGGGAATTATTTCGTTGGTACTGTGGAAGCGGCTCCTTCCCTGGACGATGTACTGGCCGCTGTTTCCGCAGGAAATTATAAGAACGTAGTTCTGCATCCTCTGATGATCGTTGCCGGTGACCATGCGAACAATGACATGGCTGGTGAGGAAGAAGGTTCCTGGAAAACGGTTTTCGAAGCAGCCGGCTATGAGGTGACCTGCCTTCTTCATGGACTTGGTGAAATGGAGGCAATCCAGCAGCTCTTTGTTGAGCATGCTCAGGCAGCCATTGACAGTCTATCTTAAAGGAATGAGTACAATGAAAAATCAAAATAAATATTTACTGACGGCATTATTTTCCGTGAGTCTGCTGGTTGTGGGATGTAGTACGAAGCCATCGGTTGAGAAAGCCGGTGATACGGCGGCGGCCATAGCCGAAACAGTGATGGAAACGATAAGTGCAGATGAAACTGCGACTGATGAAATAGTAACCGATGGTTCAGGACAGACAGCCGGCAGCGATGAGACCGGCAGCCAGATTGATGTTGTGGAAGAGGGGATGGTACCGGTTTATGCCGATGAAATAAAAGACGGTATTTATCAGGTGAAGGTCGATTCCAGTTCCAGCATGTTCCAGATTACAGCTTGTGAACTTACGGTAAAGGATGGCGTAATGCGTGGGGTCATGACCATGGGCGGTACCGGATATCTGAAACTGTATATGGGAACTGGTGCAAAAGCCGTTCAGGCTGCAGAAGCAGATTATATCCCTTATGTGGAGACCCAGGATGGGACTCATACCTATGCCGTTCCGGTAACCGCGCTGGACATGGGGATTGATTGCAGTGCTTACAGTAAACGAAAAGAGAAATGGTATGACCGGATTTTACTATTCCGTGCCGATTCCCTTCCGGCGGAGGCATTTGCCCAGGGGAAGATAACAACAGCGGAAAGCCTGAATCTGGCCGATGGCAGCTATACTGCCGAGGTTACTCTGGCGGGGGGCTCCGGCCGGTCGTTGGTGGAATCACCGGCAGCCCTGCGGGTGGAGAACGGACAGGTTTTTGCGACGATTGTCTGGGGCAGTGCCAATTATGATTATATGAAAGTAAATGACGAGAAGTATATGCTGACGGAGACAGAGGGGAATTCCACTTTTGAGGTTCCGGTCACTGGTTTTGACTGGCGGATGCCGGTGATTGCCAACACCATTGCGATGAGTGAGCCCCATGAGATATCTTATACTTTGACGTTTGATTCGGCAACGCTGGAAAAGGTTGAATGATGAAAAGGAAGCGTTTTCTAATATTTTTAATAACCGGAATGCTGATGATGGCGGCAGGTGGATGTTCGGTTGATCAAAAGACCGCAGGAGATTCACTGCCAGAAGAATGGACTGATCTGACGCTTGAGCATAGCATGAAACTGCTTTATGCCAATCAGTTTTCCGTCGATTATTATACGGGTGGTTTTACGATGATTAAAATCAATGACGGCGGCTGTTATCTTGTTGTGCCGGAGGATGTGACCGTCCCCCAGGGCCTGCCATCTGATGTGACAGTGATCCGGCAGCCCCTGCAAAACATTTATCTTGTTGCAACTTCAGCGATGGATTTGTTTCGCAGTCTGGACAGTGTGGATCAGGTTACGCTTTCCGGGACAGATGCTTCCGGTTGGTATATGGAAGAAGCAAAACAAGCTCTGGAACAAGGCAAAATGTTCTATGCCGGTAAATACAATGCACCGGATTACGAATTGATTTTATCAAAATCCTGTGATCTGGCCATTGAATCGACGATGATCTATCATTCACCAGAAGTAAAGGAACAGTTGGAAACACTGGGGGTTCCGGTGCTGGTAGAGCGTTCCAGCTATGAAAACCATCCGCTGGGCCGGATGGAGTGGCTGAAATTGTATGCGGTGCTGCTTGGTAAGGAGGAATTGGCGGAAACCTGCTTTAATCAGCAGATGGATCGCCTGAAAGCGGTAATGGATCAGAAACCCACGGGAAAGACGGTGGCATTTTTCTACATCAGTTCCAACGGTTACGTCAATGTCCGCAAATCCGGCGACTATGTAGCCAAAATGATTGAACTGGCGGGCGGTACCTATGTTCCCCGGAATTTGGATGAAAATGCAAATGCCCTGTCGACCATGAATCTGCAGCTGGAAGCATTTTATGCGGCAGCCAGGGACGCGGATTATCTGATTTACAACAGTACGATTGACGGAGAACTGAATTCTTTAAATGAACTTTTGGAAAAAAACGGATTACTGGCTGACTTTAAGGCAGTGAAGGAAGGACATGTCTGGTGTACTGAAAAAAATTTGTTTCAAGAGACCATGGGACTTGGCCGGATGATTTTGGATATTCATGAGATTCTGACGGTGGAAGAACCGGATTCCAGTGATGTGACGTATCTGCATCAGTTGCTTTGGGAATGAGGAGTTGATGTTATGTCAAAAAAAACATATACAAGGTACGGGATTTCGTTTGTTATTCTGATCGCGTTGATGTGCCTTTTGTGCCTTTGGAATATTAATTCCGGCAGTGTTTACTTGTCAGTCCAGGAGATTGGTACCATTCTGTTTGCCGGACGTGGAGAAGACATCGCCTGCCATATCGTCTGGGATATCCGTTTGCCACGGATTCTGGCGGCAGTGATTTTGGGTGGTGCATTGTCGGTATCGGGCTTTTTGCTGCAGACCTTTTTTGCCAATCCCATTGCCGGTCCGTTTGTGCTGGGGATTTCTTCGGGGGCGAAGCTGGTGGTTGCCCTGACGATGGTGGTGCTGCTGGGGCAGGGGATTGCCATCAGCTCGGTGCTGCTGATTCTGGCGGCCTCTGCCGGGGCGATGATTTCGATGGGATTTGTCCTGCTGATTTCCAGCCGGGTAAAGCAGATGTCGATGTTGATAATCTGTGGGGTGATGATTGGTTATATTTGTTCGGCGGTAACCGATTTTGTTATTACCTTTGCGGATGATGCGAATATTGTTAATCTGCATAACTGGTCGATGGGAAGCTTTTCCGGGATTGCCTGGGACAGCATCCGGGTGATGGCAGTAGTGATTTTCATGACATTATTGATGGTATTTTTATTGGCAAAACCAATCAGTGCCTATCAGCTGGGCGAGGTTTATGCCCAGAATATGGGAGTGAACATCCGGCGATTTCGGGTGGCTCTGATTCTGCTGTCCAGTATTCTGTCAGCATGTGTAACCGCTTTTGCCGGGCCGATCTCTTTTGTCGGCATTGCAGTGCCCCATCTGATGAAGAGTTTATTTAAAACGGCGAAACCGATTCTGATGATTCCCGGTTGCTTTCTGGGCGGCGCCGTATTTTGCCTGTTCTGTGATCTGATTGCCAGGACTGTATTTGCACCAAGAGAGCTTAGCATTAGTTCGGTTACGGCAGTTTTTGGGGCCCCGATTGTCATCTGCATGATGATTCGGAACCGACGGAGTATCAGTTAAGGAGGCGGGTCTTATGAACAATGATTATATTTACACTGAAAATATGACGGTTGGATATGGTAAGACACCGCTCATCAAAGAGATCGAAATTCATGTAAAGCGCGGTGAAATCGTGACTTTGATCGGACCCAACGGAGCCGGGAAATCGACTATTTTAAAAAGTATTATCCGTCAGCTGGATTTGCTTGCTGGAACCGTATATCTGGCGGGCGGGCCAATGTCGATGATGTCGGAGCAGCAGATTGCGAAGCGGATGTCGGTTTTGATGACGGAGCGGATCCACCCGGAATTGATGACTTGTGAAGATGTGGTGGGGACCGGGCGGTATCCCTACACAGGCAGGCTGGGAATTTTGCGTAAAGAAGATCACAAAAAGGTGCAGGAGGCATTGGAACTGGTGCAAGCCGGGGAGCTGGCCAGCCAGGATTTTATGACGGTCAGCGATGGCCAGAAGCAGCGAATACTTCTGGCCCGGGCGATTTGTCAGGAGCCGGAGGCGATTGTGCTGGATGAGCCGACGTCATTTCTGGATATCCGGCATAAGCTGGAATTGCTGACGATATTAAAGAATCTGGTGCGGGAGAAGAAGGTGGCTGTGCTGATGTCACTGCATGAACTGGATCTGGCCCAAAAGCTTTCGGATTATATTATTTGCGTAAAGCAAAATGCCATCGAACGCTGTGGTACGCCGGAGGAAATTTTCAAATCCTCATACATTGCAGATTTATACGGAATCACCAAGGGCAGTTATCAGGCAGAACTTGGCTGCCTGGAAATGGTGGCGGTAAAGGGCCGCCCCAAGGTATTCGTCATTGGCGGAAATGGCAGCGGCATCCCGGTTTACCGGCGGCTGCAGCGACAGGGGATTCCCTTTGCCGCCGGAATCCTGCATGAGAATGATATCGACTATCCGGTAGCGAAAGCATTAGCGGTGGAGGTGGTTTCGGAAGCGCCGTTTGAGTTGATTCGGGAGGAGACATATGAGCGGGCCGCTGCCCTTCTTAAGACTTGCGGCCAGGTGATTTGCTGTTTGTCTGAATTTGGAACCTTGAATGAGAAGAATCGTTTGTTGTCCAGGCTTCGGACGGAGCCGGTACAAGGCTAAGTTTATCATTGGTGTTGTGGAAGAAGCTTTGTCTATTTCCGATGGAAAAATGAATGAGTATGTGATAAAATGGAAATATCGTTAAAGAAGAACAGCAACTGGGTAACATCGAAAAGGAGATAAAACAAATGATAAAAAAACGAATTATGTTATGTTCAGCAGCAACGATTATCTTGTGCTCTGCCTGCGGAGGCGGTAAAAATCAAATAAAACAGACCGAAGAATCAACAACCGTCGCAATGGTTATTGACGAAACATTGACAGCTTCGGTGAAAAAAACTACAACTGCCGCAAGTGAAGGAAGCAAAGAGGCCGAAACAAGCAAAGAGAGTACAGGCAGCAAAGCAAGCAATGCAACCAGAACAGAGTTTAAGCTGACGGAAAAAAATAAGAGTTTTTTGCAGGAATTGTGCCTGTATCTGCCAGAATTTACCAATCCATATAATTTGGATCGATCATTTTGGCATGACTTTTTATTCTTATCTTATACCAGTAAGAGTGGAAATCAATATGAGCTGGTTACGGTAGATCGCAAGGATCTGGGTTCTAAAGAAACACAAGTAAAAGTGAGCAAAGCAGAAGTACAGGCCTATGTAAAGAGCGTGCTGGGTTTTGATATGCCGACATATGAACCAACGGTAAAAGAGCGGCAAGCTGGCCAGGCCAGTATGTACTATCAGGATGGTTATTATTATATCGGTGTTTCTGATTTTGGTGATACCATGTATAAATATAAATCTACGGAAATCCAAAAGGATGATACGATTTCCGTTATATACCAGATAACAGATCCAAAAGGTGGGGACAAGGGGACGGTAGAATTTTTGCTGTTATCGGAAACGAATGAAAATGGGTTTGTTGTGACGGCAAAAATGGTGAAACAAAAGAGTCAATAGAAGAAAGATACAGAAGGGTTGTTGCCACGGCAATGACTCTTTTTTCATTTTCCAGTTGACAATAGCCCTGCCATGTGTTATCATTTTGTTCAAAATGGTTGCAATTTTTAAAAAAATGAACGAAAAGAGGGCAAAGGAATGCAGGCTGTCATCCTTGCGGCAGGAATGGGACGGAGATTAAAGGAATTAACAAAAGACCAGGCAAAATGCATGGTGAAGGTAAATGGAATTTCGATGATAGAACGTATGCTGCGGCAGATTGATACATACAGATTAGAGCGTATTGTCATTGTAGCAGGTCATTGCGGCAGTCAGTTAAGAGATTTTATATCCTCGCTTTCCATCCGTACACCGATAGAGTTCGTTGAAAATCCGATTTATGATACAACGAATAACATTTACTCGTTGTACCTGGCAAAAGATTATTTAATGAAAGATGATACGATTCTGCTTGAATCTGATCTCATTTTTGAAAGTGAACTTTTGGAGCAATTAATCAGTGATCCATATCCCAATCTTGCACTGGTTGCCCCATTTGAGAGCTGGATGGACGGAACCGTAGTGATCATTGACCGGGAGAATCATATTACGGACTTTTTGACCAGGAAAGATTTCAAATTTGAGGATATTAAAAAGTACTATAAAACAGTTAACCTTTATAAATTCAGTGCTGAGTTTTCTTCCACCCATTATGTACCCTTTTTGGAGGCATATAGCAAAGCGCTGGGCAATAATGAATATTATGAACAGGTTCTGAAGGTGATTTCACTGCTGGACGATCATGGGCTGAAAGCCTTGCCGCTTAAAGAAGGGTTCTGGTATGAGATTGATGATGAACAGGATCTGGATATTGCGGAGTCGATTTTTACGGATTCTCAAAGCCGTTTTGAGAAATTAACAAAAAGATATGGGGGCTATTGGAGATATCCGGGCTTGTTGGATTTTTGTTATCTGGTGAATCCATACTTTCCTAACGAACGGTTGATGGGAGAAATAAAAGCAAATTTTGAGCAATTAATCACCAGCTATCCGTCAGGCCTTGACATCAATAATCTGTTGGCGGCTAAATCGCTGGGATTAAAACAAGAAAGTGTCTTAGTTGGCAATGGTGCCGCAGAAATAATCCGTTCTTTGATGGAATATGTAAACGGAAAAATCGGAATCCTGTATCCGTCTTTTGAGGAATATGCCAATTGTTCCGAACTGATAGAACCATATTATATAGAAGCTCCGGATTATGATTATACCGCACAGGATATCATGGGTTTTTATGAGGATAAAGAGATTCAGGCGCTGGTTTTGGTGAATCCGGATAATCCGTCAGGAAATTATATCCCTCATGCCGGGATACGGGAGATTTGTGAGTATTGTCGGCAAAGAAACATTTTATTTATTATTGATGAATCATTTCTCGATTTTTCAGATGAACCGGATGCAACGATGCTGGAACAGGAATTACTGGATCAGTATCAAAATGTTGTGGTAATAAAAAGTATCTCAAAATCATATGGGGTGCCGGGATTGCGTCTTGGTGTTCTGGCCAGTGGGAATCAACAGTTGCTGGAGCAGATCAGAAGGCGGATTCCGATCTGGAATATTAACTCCTTCGGTGAATATTTTCTGCAGATATTTGAAAAATATCAGAAGGATTACCAATATGCTTTGCGGCTTTTCCGGGAAGAAAGGGCCAGAATGTATGAAGATCTGAAGTCGATCCGTCAGCTAAGAGTAATTCCGACCCAGGCGAATTATTTCATCTGTGAGATCATGGATGGCGGGAGTTCCATACAGATTGCTGAATTATTATTAAACCGGTATAACATACTGGTAAAGGATCTGTCTCAGAAAAAAGGGATGGCAGGACGGAATTACATCAGGATAGCCGTGAAAACCAGAGCAGAGAACATGCGGCTGGCGGAAGCTTTCAAACATATATTGCGATAATAAGGAGGATATGAATCATGAGTGTACAGGAAACATGGAAAGAAATCTGGACCAGAAAAGGGAAGGCTGTCGGCGGAGCGGATGATTTGCTGGCCTATGACGGATATGAGGCAACGCAGGTAAATATGCAGGAGGTAGCGGCGGAAATCATCCGCAGACTGGATATTAAAAAAGAAGATAAAGTGCTGGAGGTGGGCTGCGGTGCCGGGGCACTGGCCCAGTATCTGGAGTGTGATTATGTTGGCGTTGATTATTCGCCGACGCTGGTTGATAAGCATATCGAGATTTTGGGAAATTCTGTTCTTGTCGGTGAGGCGGCAGATTTGATCTTTAAAGACAAATCATTTGATAAGGTTATCTGCTATGGGGTTTTCCTTTATTTTGAGGATAAGGATTATGCAAGAAGAGCAGTCGAAGAATTAAAACGGGTGGCACGAAAGTCGGTTTTGATTGGCGAGATTCCGATTCGGTCTCATCGGGAGGAGCATTTATTGTTCACCCCGGATGAATTTGGCGGTTGGGAAATCAGTGACGGATTTTATGATCCATACCGGAAGGACCGGTTTAATGCGGTGCTGAAATTTTAGATAGAAAAAGCGAAAAGGGGCTATTACAGCCCCTTTTTATTATGCAGAAATATGAAAACGAATGGTTCTATGAAATGGCCGCATTGGCGTGGTTAAACAACAGGAAGATGGCAGCAGGTGCATGACATCGGGAATATCCTGCGCTTCCAGTGCAATCGCACAAGAGCGAGAAGACAAAGCGCCGCCGTGCAGAGAGATGCCTTCTGGCAGATAACCTCCGGAATAAAGTACCAAAGCCGGGGCATCAGTCAGCATTTTCAAAGTACAACCGGATTGGACATCTTTTAGAATACAGGCATTCTTTACAGAACGGAGCTTACGGAACTTATCATGTTTATTAAGCAGAAAAGCATTATTATATCCATTGCCAATCTGTAGTTGGTTTCGGCTTACCGGATCAGCCGCAGTACGGATAAGAGCATCGATTGGCTGCAGTTCGCGGAAATCGAAAGCGGTATCGGCTACCGGAATAATGTCAAAGGGAAGATGATGTTCCGTGTTGATACAGACATTATTGGAAAAAATCTGCAGCTTTTGTTTCAGTGCAGAGAGGGAGAAATCGCCGGAGAGATTCCAGTAAGTATGATTGGACATATTGATATAAGTGTCGGCATCGGTGGTGGCACGGTAATCAATGCTTAGCCAGTTTGTGTCCTCCAGAGTATATGTTACATGATAAAGCCGGTTTCCCGGATAGCCGTCCATTCCGTCAGGCTGATATGCAGACAGACATATTCTGGCGGAAGCATAATCATAGGAAAAGGATTCAATCTGCCAGTTGTAGAAAGAAAGATTGTTGATTCCGCCGTGCAGTTGGCAAGGCGGATTAGTACCGCTGAGGCGTCCGGCATTTGGTCCGAGGGTGGCACCGGCATAGCTGTCGCTGGATTTATAATTGCTGATGTCGGGAAAACCAAGGGCTAAATGATGTTCCTGTTCCTTCTGATTTTTTAAAATGATTTTTTCGATACCGGCACCAAGTGTCATAATCGAAACCGTTAGTCCCTGACTGGTAGTCATGTCATATACGGATCGCCGTTCCTGTTGGTTGATTTTCATGAGTAACCTCCCTTTTAAAATACAGTATAAAAGATATAGGTCCAAAACGATATAGACAAATTGAAAGAGAGCAAGATTTAGCAATGATATGGCAAATGGTAATAATGCCGAAAATAAAATAAAATGTATAATATAATTAGTGAATCTGAACTATGACATCAAAAAACGGGGAGGGAATTCAATGGGTAGTATTTTGGAGTTTCAAGAAATATCAAAATATTTTCCGGGAGTAAAAGCACTGGATCAGGTCTCTTTTAAAGCTTACTCTGGTGAGGTACTTGCGTTTTTGGGAGAAAACGGAGCTGGAAAATCCACGTTGCTTAAGGTCTTGAATGGAGATTATCAGCCAACCAGTGGAAAATATCTTTTGGATGGCGTGGAAAAACATTTTCAATCGCCCCATGAAGCAATCGAAGAGGGGATATCCATTATTTATCAGGAACGGCAAATTCTTTTAGAACTGTCAGTAGCGGAAAATATATATCTGGGCAGGATGCCGGTTAATCGGTTTGGTTTTATTGATACCCACCGGGCGAATGAAATGGCGGCTCAAATTATCGGAGATTTCGGACTTCCGATTACTCCGTCGACCAAAGTTAAAAATTTAAGTGCAGCATATCAACAGATGGTTGAAATTATGAAAGCATATTCCCGGGAAAATTTAAAGGTCATCTGCTTTGATGAGCCGACAGCTTCCCTTTCTGATGCGGAGATAGAGTCACTGTTCAAAATAATTGAAAAATTAAAAAGTGAAGGAAAAATCATTATCTATGTTTCTCATCGGATGGATGAAATTCAGCGAATTACTGACAAGGTCGCTATTTTCAAAGATGGACGATATGTGGATACGGTTGTGACAGGTGCGGTACCTGAGGCGGAAATGATCCGTATGATGGTAGGCCGTGATCTGGGCGATATCTATAAGAGTCTGGACCGGGATAAAGAGATTGGCGATGTGCTGTTGGAGGTAAAATCGGTATCCTCTGATTATGTAAAATCCAATTCCTTTGTTTTGAGGCGTGGAGAGGTGCTGGGATTTTCGGGATTAGTTGGAGCAGGAAGAACCGAATTGATGAGAGCGATCATTGGTGCTGACTCCATCAGAGGGGGAGAAATTTATTTGGAAGGGAAGCGGATCAATAACCGTTCGCCCAAAGATGCGATGGATTATGGGATTGTTTTAGTTCCGGAGGATAGAAAGCTTCAGGGAATACTTGCCAATTTAAGTGTCAGTGACAATATTAATATTTCCATGCTGGATGTGAATTCAAATAAGCTGCAGATTGTCATTAAAAGCAAAGAAGCAAAGCTGGCAAAAGAGGGAATTGAAAAGTTTAAGATTAAGACTTCATCACCAGACAAAAAGATTGTGGAGCTTTCTGGTGGTAATCAGCAAAAGTGCATCGTGGCCAGATGGATTAGTACAAATCCGAAGGTGTTGATTCTGGACGAGCCGACGAAAGGTATTGATGTTGGTGCAAAATCAGAATTTTATCAGATGATCTGCAGTTTTGCAAAGCAGGGCCTGGGAGTGATTCTGGTATCTTCCGAGCTGCCGGA
>Ga0153996_1000547_pt1 | contig 16895 bp, 19 predicted proteins | sample TSNC080MetaG_FD_104728 | JGI IMG/M metagenome (GOLD analysis project Ga0153996, IMG submission 104728) | Attine ant fungus gardens microbial communities from North Carolina, USA - TSNC080 MetaG | ecosystem: Host-associated > Fungi > Mycelium > Unclassified | place: USA: North Carolina, Lumber...
GAATCCATTCTACAGGAGGTTTTTTTTACTGGCTCAGTCTGTGCGTGAGGGTGGCTCAGTTTCCTCCGTGACGCTGGCTCAATTTATGCGTACGCGTGGCTCTCGGAGAGCGAAATATTCAGGCATACGCAGGGCAGCGGCAAATCGCTGACAATGGTATGGCTTTCACGCATTATAAAAGAAAGCAATCCAAACGCCAGAATCCTTATTGTAACCGATCGTGAAGAGCTTGATGATCAAATAGAAAAAAAGGTGTTTGGGGCAAATGGTGTTGGAGATAAAATTTATCGTGCCAAGGGATGTGCGGATTTAATCGCAACCCTTAATGACTATAAACATGCGACGATTTGCTCGCTTATACATAAATTTGGTAATCGTAATGGCGAGAACGATAGCGAGAAGTCTTATAATAATTACATAGAAGAATTAAAAAAGAATCTTCCTACTGATTTCAAGGCAAAAGGCGAATTCTATGTATTCGTCGACGAGTGCCACAGAACTCAAAGCGGAAAGCTGCATTCAGCAATGAAAACCATTTTGCCCGATGCTGTTTTTATAGGGTTCACCGGCACGCCGCTGCTTGCAAAGCAGAAAAAGTCCACGTTAACCGAAAAAAGCACGCTAGAAGTGTTTGGCTCAAATTCGTATATACATACCTATAAGTACAATGAGGCCATAGCTGATGGCGTCGTGCTAGATTTGCGCTATGAAGCCAGAGATATACCTCAAAGCATTTCAGCGCCCAAGAGAATAGATGAATGGTTTGAGCTAAAAACCAGAGGGCTCACTGATTTGGCGAAAGCACAGCTAAAACAGCGCTGGGGTACATTACAAAATGTGTTTAGCTCTGAAGCAAGGCTGGGGAAAATTGTCTGTGACATTCTTATTGATATGGAGAAATCTCCGAGATTGAAAAGTGGACAAGGTAACGCGATACTGATTGCTGCAAGCATATACGAAGCATGTAAATATTATGAGCTGTTTTTGAAGAACGGTTTTAATGAGTGCGCTATCATTACGTCATTTTCCGGAGATATTTCTTCTATTAAGCTTGAGGAAAGTGGAACCGGAGATACCGAAAACATCTACAAATACAAGACATATCTAAAAATGCTAAATGGCATGAAGCCAGAAACTTTTGAAGCCGAAGCAAAAGAGCGCTTTGTAAAAGAACCCGCGAAGATGAAGCTTCTAATCGTAGTTGATAAACTATTAACCGGCTTTGATGCACCACATGCAACATATCTTTATATTGACAAGTCAATGCGTGACCATGGATTATTCCAAGCAATTTGCAGGGTCAACCGTTTGGATGGCGAGGATAAAGAATATGGCTGTGTTATTGATTACATGGACTTGTTCAAAGAGCTTGATAACGCGGTATCGGATTATACAAAGGAAGCGTTTGGCGAATTTGAAGCACAAGATGTAGCGGGACTGCTGCAAAAACGCATAGATGCAGCAAGAGATCATTTCAATGAAACGCTCGAGAGCTTAAAAGCGCTGATTGAGCCTGTCGAGCATCCGAAAGAAACGCTAGAATTTATACGGTATTTTTGCTGGACAGATGAAAACAATCTTGAGCAGTTGAAAAACAACGAACCTAAACGCCTTGCGTTATACCGACTGACTGCAACCTTGCTTAGAGCGTATGCTGATATTGCTCCGGAAATGGAGAGTTTAGGATATACTTCTGAACAAATGGCAGCCACAAAACGAGAAGTGATGTATTTCAAGGAACGCCGCGATGAGGTCAAAACAACCAGTCAGGATTATATTGACCTAAAAGCATATGAAGCAGATATGCGACACTTGCTTGATAATTATATTGCTGCCGGTGAAAGCGAGGTTTTATCCGCATTTGAAGATTTGCCGCTCATTGACATTATCGTCAAAAAAGGGGCTGCATTTGTTGATGATATGCCAAAAGGATTGCGGGACAATCATACGGCGGTCGCTGAAGCAATAGAAAATAATGTCCGGCGCAAAATAATTGAAAAGCAACTTGCGAATCCTAGATATTATGAAAAAATGTCTGAATTGCTCGAGGAATTGATACGTCTTAGAAAAGAGGAAAGAGTCGAGTATAAAGAATACCTTAAGCAGTTTGTTGAATTTACTAAAAAAGTAGTTGACCCTGAAACTGGTGAAAGCTATCCTGACAGTATTGTCCGCTCGCCGGCAATGAGAGCTTTTTATGATAATTTTTGCAAGAATGAGGAATTCATTTTATGTCTAAATAAATTAATTCTGAAATGCAAGAAGGATAATTGGCGTGGGGATAAACAAAAAGAGAGAGCGTTAATGGGTAACATCCGAACGATTGTATCTTCCGATGCGGAAGTGGATGTTATTTTTGCTATAGTTAAAGAGCAAAGAGAGTACTGGTGATTAGATGATTGTCTCCGATATTGAAGTTGAAATTGTGAGAAAAAACAACAAAAACATGCACCTTTATGTATTGCCGCCAGATGGCAATGTGCGCGTATCTGCACCCATTGCGATTAGTGAGGAGGCAATAAGAATTTTTGTTGTTACAAAAATCGGGTGGATAAAAAAACAACGATCAAAATTCCAAGGCCAGCCACGGCAAACTGAACGACAGTATGTATCAGGAGAAAGCCATTATTTATGGGGACAACGGTATCTATTAATGGTAGAACAAACAACAAAAGCAAATGCCATTAACATAAAGGCTGGGCGTATTATATTGTCTGTAAAGGCCGATTCGACCACAGCGCAGCGCGAATATATAGTAAATGAATGGTACAGAGCGCACTTGAAACAGCGAGTACCCGCGCTAATTGCATTGTGGCAAAATAGAATAGGTATTCATGAGAGCCAATGGCAAGTTAAAAACATGCACACCAAATGGGGAACATGTAACCCTGACTCAAAGAGAATATGGTTGAATTTACAGCTTGCAAAAAAACCGGTCGAATGTTTAGAGTATGTTATTGTACATGAGCTTTGCCATCTGTTACAAAAAGACCACTCGTCAGAATTTGTTTTATTAATGGATAGGCATCTTCCTAATTGGAAGCATACGCAGAAATTACTAAATGAATTTATAATGGATAAATACGATGGCGAGTTGTAAACTTTAGTATTTGTAAAACAACCGGCTTGCAAGATATCAGCAAGCCGGTTTATAAATATATTGCAAGGTAGATCGTGGCAAAGGTACAAACTATTTAATTTCTGTCCTCATCCGTAAAAAAATCAGTATCAAGCTTTTTGATTTCGTATACATTATAGGGCGAAACCCCGAGATTGTGTTCAATCATCAATTTTGTCAATAAATCGCCATCTACAAGCACAACTTTTGTCGTGTGCTGTTTTTCAGCATACGCAATAGCTTCTTTGGTAAATTTAGCGGTTGTGATAAATAGCCCTTTTGTTGCGCCTTGTCCTGCCAAAGCTCCGACAAATTTTTGTATTTCTGGACGTCCGGCAGTTCGTTCAGGCTCCCAACGCTTAGCCTGAATATAAATGTGACTGAATCCAAGCTTGTCCTCGCGAATTATGCCATCAATTCCCTCATCGCCGCTTTGACCCGTGACCACACCCGAGTTGTTCAAAGAACCTCCATATCCCATCTTTGTCAGTAGATCAACAACTAAATTCTCAAAAAAGTTTGGCGACTGCTTCATAATTTCAGCTAATAGCTCGTCCGCAAGGCTCGCATTCATTTCTGCAAACGCTTGATCCAAAACATCTTGCGGTGTGCCTGCGGGTTGTGTAACAACAACGGTATCCTCGATTACGGCGTTTGGATTTTTGAAGCTTCGAAAAGACGGATATCTGCTGAGATAGTCATCATTTAATTCAGCAGGGTCTTCTGTTAATACTCTTTTGCCCTCGGGTGTGATCACAAATACTGCGCGCGATGGGCAATCTATTAATTCCGCTTTCTTCAAATATGTCCTTGCCCAACCAATACGATTGTCAAAAATAGCTTGCTTACCACTTGGCAACATTGTTTTACGCTCTTCTTCGCTGATGTTCATAGCTGAAGCTATGTAATCTTTGATTTTCTTATAAGAGTGCTGCTGACCGTCCTCAAGGCATTTCAAAAACGGTTTGTACACTTCATAATATTTAGGTATGGCCATTTTGTCGCCCCCGCTGATAGTGATACAACAATTATATCAGATTGGTAAAATAAAGCAAAGCAATATTAAAAAAGCCTTCAAGATTTTATCTCGAAAGCTTTTTTAATATTGCTTTGACACTGACATACTCAGTTTTTTAAACATCGCCTACCACACCTTTCAGCGATTAATTAAATTCTGCTTGCAGCTTTTGCAGCCATTACAGTTTTAAACGCAAACTTCACTGGACGATTTAGTTTGACCGCTTGCACTGCTCCGCCTGCTTCATAAATTGTACTCACAATAGGATATCTTTTGAGAAAATGACCTAATGCAAGATTGGCTGTATCCAACAACAAGTTGTTCCCAAAAGCTTGATTTGCCCGCTGCCGTGCTAACTGCCTTTGATATTCTTGTTGTCTTTGTTCTGCGATTCTCTGTCCAATAATCGTTAACTGTGTTTGATACGGATTATCAAATTGATGCGTTGCAGAAACTGGGTATTGATAAAAAGTATACATAGAATGCTCCTCCCTTCTATATTGATACCATATAGTGTATCACGCTTTATCCGGATTGTCAATATATGGTGCTTCAAAAAGTTATTGACAAAGGGATGGCAAGCCTAGTCGTAAAATTACATTATCGGAATAGTATCTATCGTATTTTATATTAGCCATTGATATTATTCCGATAATGCGATATACTGTTTTTAAAAGAGGTGAGTGCGTGGAATACATTAGTGTGAAGCAAGCGTCGGAGCTTTGGAATTTGTCCGACCGCCGTGTGCGGCTACTTTGCGAGCAAGGAAAGATTGATGGCGTTATAAAACAAGGCCGCTCGTATTTAATACCGGCTGATGCAATTAAGCCCGCTGACGGCAGGAGCTTGCGCGGCGTTATTGTTCCGCAGGAATATTCCGCGCTGTTCTCTCGGATTGGCTCATTAAAATCCGAGCTTAATAAACGCCGCCCATTAACGCAGGGCGAATTGCAACGTTTGCAAGAGGAATTTCTTGTTGAGTTCACCTACAACTCTAATGCAATTGAGGGCAACACTCTGACGCTCAAGGAAACCGCGATGGTGCTTGAGGGTGTGACGATTGACCGCAAGCCGCTCAAAGACCACCTCGAAGCTGTCGGGCACCGTGATGCGTTTCTTTATGTGCAACAGCTTGTGAGCGATAAAGCTCCGATAACCGAAAGTGTCATAAAGATTATTCATTCGTTAGTGCTTATTGACAGACCTGATGACAAGGGAGTTTATCGGGGAATACCTGTAAAAATTATGGGAGCGTTTCACGAACCGCCGCAGCCGTATTTAGTTCCCGTGCAAATGGAGCAACTCATTGCCGCACAAAAACAATCAAGGCGTCACGCGATTGAAAACGCCGCATTGTTTCATCTTGACTTTGAGGGCATACACCCTTTCATTGACGGCAACGGCCGCACAGGCAGACTGATTATGAACCTTATGCTAATGCAGCAAGGGTATCCCCCGATAAATATAAAATTCGCTGACAGAAAGCGTTACTACGAGTGCTTTGACAGCTACTATAAAAATAAAAGCGCCGCGCCAATGGTAAATATGGTTGCCGAGTACCTTGAGGAACGCTTGAAAACGTATCTGGAAATACTCAAATAACTATTCGAGCATCAAATACCGTTCTTGCTCCTGCGTTTGCTCAAACCGTTGCTGAAGCTCCTCGCGCAAATCCTCGGGGATAGATGCTATAAATTCCTCATAATCATAAATTCGATTCGCAAGTTCAATTCGAGCGGATTCAGTTTGATTCAATCCAATGCTTGCGCGATCATATTTTTCTTGTAACACCCGTTCATTATGTCTTGCTGTCTCCAAATAGTTTTTGAATGGCTGGAGCTGTGCTTCAAACGCATTGACGCGCGGAATCCATTTCGCAAGCCGCTCTAAAACCTCCCGTTTCTTTTTCTGCGCGTTGATTGGATTGATGTTTTCCAATTCGTGTTTGATAAGTGCCATGTCCTCATCTAACCGCACAGCCTGCTTGTAAATCCGTACAGGCATGTGCTTGCGCTTGGTTTCGGCAGCAGGCTCGCCGCGCTCAAGCTCTGGAAACGCCGCCGACATATGCTCGTGGAATTTGTCCTGCCATTTTATAAGGCTGTCGCGGTTGCCGATAATTTCTTTCGCACACAAACGATTGTCTAGTGTGATTGGAGTAAAACAAAGGTGCATATGAGGTGTTCTCTCGTCCATATGTACGACCGCTGATATAATATTCGATTCCCCGACTTCTTTTTTTATAAAATCAGTTGCGCGCTCGAAATAATCTCTCTGTTCTCTTTCAGAGCGATGCTCAAAAAATTCCGGGCTGGCGGTAATCAGCGTGTCAATAAACAGCACGCTGTCCTTGCGAACCTTGCATCCGGCATCGTCTATTCGGGATTTGATTTCATCCTTGTATCGCCGCTGCGGTTCCACGATGTGATAATTTTGATAAGAACGACTTTTATCAATATCGGGATTACTCATGTATTTTTCTTTTTTACGCTCATGATGCCGGTCAAGACCTCCGACCGCACCGCTTTTGCGCTTCTCAAAGCGCATGATTGCGTAAGACATAGGGTTTGCTCCTTTCGGTTAGCTTGGATTCCATGCCGTAGCCCCCCCCCGCCCGACTCGCGGCTATAGAGTGACGTAGAGTTTGCGGGGTATAACGCACTAGACCTTGCGCCGCGTAGCGGCTGCAAGGTCGTGCGGCGGGGCGCTGCCCCTGCACCCCGGGAACGACCGCCCACGGAGCGGGGAAAAAGAAAAACGCCCCTGCGGGCGCTCGTTGCGGGCAAATTCGCCCCGTGTGGCGTTTTGAGGGCAGCGGCAGGGTAGATTACCACGAAAGCGGATAAGCCGCAAATTTGCGGCGTTTGCCCCCACCTTGAAGAAAAAGCTTGCCGCCCACGTTCTTCACATAGGCGAATCAATTTGTTATACTTAAAATATTGGATTACGCTGGAAAGGAGTCCTCGGATGGAGAGAAAATATATCGGTAGCATACGGCTGAATACGCCGGTTGACGAGGGCTCCTATCTTCACGATCTGCCGGTCGTGCGATGTCTGACAGAGATGAAAGAACTACATTTTTCCAAAGACGTCACCTTTCTTGTAGGCGAAAACGGCACAGGGAAGTCCACTTTAATAGAGGCCATCGCGGTTACCTATGGTTTCAATGCAGAGGGCGGCACTCGTAATTTTAGCTTTTCCACCAGCAGAACCCACTCGGAATTGTACCGCCATCTGACCCTTTCACGGAGCGCTTATCCCAAAGATGGATTCTTTTTGCGAGCCGAGAGTTTCTATAATACGGCAAGCTATATCGATGAATTGGACGCGATCCCCGCCAGAACACCACCTATATCAGCAAGCTATGGCGGAAAATCTCTCCACGTGCAGTCTCATGGGGAAAGTTTTCTCTCACTGGTAGAAAACCGATTCGGCGGAAACGGCCTCTATCTGTTGGACGAGCCGGAGTCCGCTCTTTCTCCCAACCGTCTGATGTCTTTACTTGTGCATATCCGTGAGCTTGTGAAGAAAAATTCGCAGTTCATCATCGCAACGCATTCGCCCATCCTAATGGCGTATCCCGATGCGGAGGTGTACCATCTTTCGGAGGACGGCATCCGTTCGGTGGACTACCGTGAAACCGAACACTACCAATTGACCCGCCGCTTTTTGGAAAACACGGAAACGATGCTAAATTATCTTTTCAAGGAGGATTTACAGTGAAACCATACCCATGGCTAGATGAATATCTGCTCTCGAAACCCGGCACAGTCAAAGATTACAAAGCGGAATGGGGCTGGCATCGTTACATGGTGGGCGGCAAGATGTTCGCGGCGTTGATGCATCCATCGGATAAATACGACCCTGCCTATGCGGAAAAAGACTTGATCAACCTCAAGTGCGATCCGATGCTGGCGGAACTGCTTCGCAATGAACATCCCGAGGTAATGCCCGGTTTTTATTCCGACAAACGCACATGGAATTCCGTGGACTTGGGCGGCAATCTGTCCGATAACCTTCTCAAGCAGATGATTGATGACAGCTATCGGCTGGTGTTCGAAAAACTTACCAAGAAGTTGCAGAAAGAAATATCAGAAGCCGCGTTGTGAGCCATTGCTTTATATTGCCGCAAGTTCAATCTCACGCCGGCGCAGGAATTCAATAAACATTTTCTTGATATAGCCGCCGAAATTTTTGACGTTGGCGAAGCTCCTGCCTCTGATTTCCTCAAGAAATTCCAGTACCACAAGCTCATCTATGGTGGAAAGCAGTCGGGTGGTTTCGGGTTTTGCTTCCTGTTCGAGCTCAAAAATATAGCCGAGCAAGCTGTCTATGAAACCAAGCTTGTCCGGCATTTCCTCCTCAAAATATTCATAATCTATTTTCTTTTTGAGCTCCGTCAATCGCTCATTCGAACTGATAGAAGATTGATTATCGTTACTCTGGATATCGTTAAGTGAGTATAGTTCGGGTGTGCGCTGCGGACTGGGTGGTGTTTCTTGCGGACGGGGTAGTGCATGAACCGTACCGGAGGGTAGTGTATTCTGCGGACCAGTCGTTTTCACGACATACAAATTGCTAGTGTTTTCGCCTTTATCGTTCAGGCGTATTTGCTTCTCGATCAAGCCAAGCTCCTCCAAGCGTGCCATCACTTCAATTGTTTTGCTTCGGGAACAGCCCGCTTTGCGGGCGATGGTTTGATACGATGGATAACAGCTTTTATCGAAGTTGCTCGCGTAAGTACAGAGAACAGCATAAACGGTCTTGTCGTAAACGCTTAGGCTTTCGTCCATGAGTACCGCGCTGTCAATCATCGTGAACGGTACGGAATACTGAAATTTAAGGGTCAAAGCATCGCCTCCTTTTGAAAAATGGCGTAAAAAAACCGCCCCGCCACCGGATAGGTGGAGGACGGCATGAAATTAATTGTTATAGGTTATTAAGCTCAGCTTCGATTTCAGAAAAGACGTCTTCAGCAGGGCGAACATCGCTGTGCTTTATAGCATCCAATCCTTCCTGCAACAGAGCACGCAAATCATTAATCCCAGAAAGGTCGCCTTTAAAGGTGGTACGCAACCACCTCGGCATATCGGCTTCGCGTTCTTTGATTATTCCGCTCTCAACCGTTAAGACATAGTGATAATTTTCACTGGAATTGTCATAGATTCTGACAGTGTCGCAAAGCGGAATTGCCAGCTCTAAATGTTCTAAAGATGCGGAAAACCTTTTTTCAATCAGCGCATCGTCAACGCCGTGACCGCCTTTTTGCACACGCAGTCGAACGCGCTCCTTTGCGATTTCAGCGGAATCTACGCCGACATAATACAACACAACTTCGAATCCCGCCGCCTTTGCGTCTCGTATTGTGCGGAAAATGCTTTTACCGGCAAGGGTGGTTTCCTGATTAAACGAAACTCCGTCTTTGATATATTGTCGCACAAGCTGTACAGCTTGTTTTCCGGCTTCGAACTGGAGTTTTTCATCCCGCCAATCACCGCGCTGACGTATAAGTTCGTCAAGGTTGACGCGTTTACCGACAACAGCATTGTCTGCAAACGCCATATTGTATAAGCTTGTTTTACCCGCACCGTTAACACCCGCAAAAATAGTGTACCGCTTCAAAACGGCTTCTCCCGCATCACACGCGGCTGTTTTTGTGCAAGATAGAAGTCGCAGAGCCGCGCGTAAAATTCTCGCTCAGATTTATCTTTTGCCTTGCTTACAAGCTCCTCAAGCTCTTGATAATCACAACTTAAAAAATCATTATAAAGGCTTTCGCCGTGTTTTTGAATAGACATCATAACGCCTCCTTGAGTCGTATTCCTTGCTTTTATTATACTCTAATCAGAGATTATTTACAAGAATGGGGAACGATTATAAACCTTGTCAGCGGCAGACTTTCCTCACAACACCTATTGTCCGTTGGGCTTCAAACAGATTTCCAACCAACAGCCCAACTAACACTTTAGCTTGAAACGCGATTGTTTCGGAAGAATATCCAAAGTATAGCAACAAAAAGCTTCTTGCGAAAATTGCGCATTGTCAAGCCGTTTTTTCGAGTATTAACAACTAACAAAAGACCTTAAAAGACACCAGAGGAACAACGATAACACGCACTTAAAATCCCGTGATGGCAACATCGTACCGGTTCGATTCCGGTCGGCGGCACCAAACCATTTGGTCAAAATAGATACAAGTGTATTTTGGCCGATAACAATGAGGAAAACCGGGCTTTTTAGGAGCGATTCTAAAAAGCCCGGTTTTCGTAGATGCACATATTTTTAGAGCCGTTTTTATGATTTCTGGCTGGTATCTCAAATTGAGGTATCGGCCTTTTTGTATTTCTATTACATATGAAGCGATATTATCTTTTACGTACCGGGACAAACGATCTGGCTGAGGTCAGGTCGTTTTTTTATTTACTTGAACACATAGGAGATGAAAGCAAATGAATTTGGCAACAAAAAAGAAAGCCGCCGCGTGGCTGCCACCCGTGCAGCCATATAGTGTCAACCGGCTCCCGCAGGCGCCGCCAAAGGTCTACCACGATCGGTCGGTAAAATGCCTTGGGTGCCCATACCCCAAGCATGGCCTCATATGCCATGGCGGGGACGACGGCTCCTGCCTGCGCACCGACATGCAGGAGCTGGACGCTAAAAATATTCTAAAGAAAGAGGATAAGCTTCATGTATGAAATCATAATCCGCCAGATAGCCTTCGGCGCCGACGGAGGCCCCGCAAACCTCCAGGGTGGCATCGAACTTCCCATCCCCAACGAAACCCTTGACAAAACAATGATGTGCATGAGAGTCAAATATCCCTACATAGCCCACTCGTACTCATTCCGGCTGGGCGAACTCAACAGCCTGATCACAGGACCGCAGCCGATAGACAAGCTAAATTCCCTTGCCACGATGCTCACAAGCCTGTCGGAATACGAGCGAGTCAAGCTGGAGGGCGCGGTTATACTCACCGATTGCCACTCAATTGACGACTGCGTCAAGCTCATGTACAACCTCGACAGCTTTGAGCTCACGCCGAATGTCGGCGAATATGATTCCCTCGGCAGATACCTTGCGGAAAACGACTTCGCCGACTCCCTCGCGAACTGCCCCGCCGACATGATGGCGTATTTTGATTACGATCTGCTTGGCAGAATGGGATGGGATGACAGCACAAACGCTTTTGTCAAAGGTCACCACATCCGTGATGCCGAAAACGAACTCCGCGAACCTGATCTCAGCGCCGGTTCCCTTGCCTGTTACATGAAAATGCGGCTCTGCTCCGATCAGAACCCGGATGGCGTGTGGATTAAATTCCCGCTGTCAGGGCTGGGGGCTGTGGACGCTCCCGAGCAGAGCGGTGAGATGCTCGTCGCGCTGGCAAGCCTCAAGGCCAATTCGTTGGACGAGTGCCGCGCTGTGGAATGTATCAGCGAGTATCCCATATTGGAAAGATGCCTTGTTACGCACGCAGGCGAGCCGGTGGAGCGGCTTCTCCGGTACGCCCACAACCTTGGCCTGGGAGTGGGCGAGCTCTGTCAGTACGGCAGGGATGCCCATGCCAAATTCGCCGCCGCGCTGGAATATGAGAACCGCGGCGATCTGGACTTCGCCGCCGACATCACACAGAACCTCCGTTGTTATGATTTCGCCCCCACTCTCGAAGCTTACGCCGGGGAGCATCTGCTTGAAAAGGGCGTCGATCCTACGTTCGCTTCCTGTTTCGACCTGAAAAAGCTTGGCGGTACGCTGACCGCCAATAGCGGCGCGCTCATTACAGAAAACGGTGTGATTTCCCGAAACAGACACGATTTTGTGTTTGATCATTTCAATCCCGCGTGGGAAAATCCGGAAAAGGACATCAGGCTGTTCTGCCCTTTGGAGGTCAAGACCGACCCTGGCAGCACGCTCGGGGAGCAGTACGGCGACTGCCTGAATGAACTTGAGTACGCGTACGCCACAATCCCCAATTCCATCGCCGGAGGTTATAGTGACGCAATCAACGCTGCCCTGGAAAAAGAGATGCGGCCCGAAGAACGTGTGCAGGGGCTTGCGAAATATATGGATAATTTTGATTTGAGGGAAAAGGTTAGCCACATATGGCCGTCCGTGGAGGTTTGGAACGGGGAGCTGAGGGGAGTGATCGACATAAGGATCAAGCAGGATTTGTCCCCAGGGGAATTCACGGAACTCACCGACTACTGCATCGGCCAAATGAGTGACGGGCTTGGGGAGTCAGTAGAACAGCATCCCATCCACACACAGGCCGGCGATTTGTATGTCAGCTTCTGGCAGAGCGGGGATGGCTACTTTATGAAGCCGGAACAGGAATTCAAGGAGCGCGCGCTTTCAGTGGCGAGCCCCCAGCCTTCGGTGGAGCTGGGATCCGAGCCGGAGCAATCAATGGAACAGACCATGGGTATGTAAAACTGAATATAAACAAAACTCAAGGGCGGTATTTTCTAACGAAGATGCCGCCCTTTTTTGCGTCTGGAGGTGAAATCATCAACAGCTTTTTGAGCTGGGTAGGCGGGAAAAAGGCGCTGCGGGAGCTGATCTATGAGCGGTTCCCCCTCCTCTACGGAAGCTACATCGAGGTGTTCGGCGGCGCGGCCTGGGTACTGCTGGGCATGGAAAATACCTGCGGCACGGAGGTCTACAACGACTTCAACAGCAACCTGGTCAATTTGTTCCGCTGCGTCAAGGAAAGGCCGCTGGCATTCCTGCTGGAGCTGGGCTTCCTGCCGCTAACCTCGCGGGACGAATTCAAGCTCCTCAAACGGTTTCTTAAAAGAAAACAATTCTGCAATCCATATCTGTCGGAGGAGCTGGACATCGCCGGGAAGCTGCTGCCGGAGCCGGAGGCTGAGGAAATCCGCGCGCTGCTAACCGAGCGGAGCAAGGACGCCGATATCCACCGGGCGGTAACCTTCTTCAAAATCATTCGCTACAGCTACGCCAGCAAGGGTACCTCCTTCGGCTGCAAGGCGTTCGACCTCTACAAGACCTTCTCCCTCATATGGGCGGCCAACCGGCGGTTGCGGCATACCGTGATCGAAAACCAGAGCTTTGAGCGGCTCATCTGTCATTACGACAAGGAGGATGCTTTTTTCTACTGCGACCCGCCCTACTTCGAAACCGAGGATTACTACCAGGACGCCGGCTTTACGCGACGCGATCACATTAAACTGCGCAATGCGCTGAGAAATGTTAAGGGCTGGTGGCTTCTCAGCTACAACGACTGCCGGCATATCCGCTTCCTGTACCGGGGCTTCCACATCGAAGTTGTGGAGCGGCTGGACAATATGGCACAGCGGTATAACGGCGGCAAGGTCTACAAGGAACTGCTCATTTCCAACTACGATACCACCGAGCGGAAAAATCATCTGCCGGAGCAGACCTCGCTGTTTGCGTTTTCCGGCGGAATATCTTTGTCCAAATCCGGGCGGGGCGCCGCGTCCCTGCCTGGCTTGAAGAATAAAAAACGGTCTGCGTGACCGGGAATGAGGTATCAAAATGAATAAACCTGTCATCGGAAAGGTCTATCACAACCGCTGCGTCCTGCTGGACGCGGAGCATCTGGCACAGGCAGGCATCGCCAAAAACGATCAGGTCACCCTCCGGGTGAGCGGCGACGCCATCATCATCCGCAAGGCCCATGTTGTCGATACGGAGCAATGCGAAAAAGTCATCATGGACCGTTTGGTTTCTTTCATCCGCACCATGTCCCCCGATCAGGTTACTATGATCCAGCACGCCATGAACCTCCAAACGGAGGGCTAAAAATATTTTCTGAAAGAAGGAGCGCCGCGTGAAACTGATTATCAACAGAAGCACCAAGACAAAAAGACTCCCCATTCCCGATGCCCTCCTCGCCCTGTCCGGGCTGGCGGGGGAATCAGCGCTGGAATTCCACGCAGGTAATAACGCCATTGTTGCCGTTCCCGCCAAAATGACCGCCATGGAGATGGTGAATGTCATTAGTACCCTGCACGAATTGTCCGATGACCTCTCCACTCACCTTGCCTTGGCCTGCGGGGACTGCGATGAGTGCGGCCTATGCAAATGCATCGGGCTGGAATCGGATGAGCCTGTGGCCATACCGTCCCGTGTGCTGGAGGCAGCGGGGCTGCCACCCGGCTGCAAGCTCACCGCCTGCGTGGACGAGGACGGAAATATTCTCGTGGAAAAGGCAGGCTACAGCTACGATCTAACCGACGTCCCCGGATATATCCTTGAATCCCTCCGCGAGGGCGGCGCGTGTCTCAGCGAGTTGGAGGACCGGCTGATGATGGAGGATGTGGTCTACGATGCCGCAAAAAGAGAGGAGGAACGCCCATGTACAAGTCTAAACTGATCCCCGTACTGGCCGCAATCATTTTGCTGACCGGCAATGTGTACGCCGCCGAACCGGCAGATGGCCTCCGTTCGCCTGATAGCGTGCAGACGGAGGATGGAGCGGCAATCACCATCACCGATATCACGCCGCAGGAAAATGCCTTTGACGGCGTGCTCCCCGAATACCTGCCGTTGGATGTGCAGGTAAGGGATGAGGACGGCGTGAAGCTGCTGGTCAAGACCTATGAGGTATCGCCGGATATTCTGCCACAGCAGCTCATCGAATCCGGCCTCACGCGGAACGGAGTGGAGTATACCCTGCGGGAAGTCCTGCGGCGGACCCTTCCCGGCTCGGTGGAGAACAGTGAAGCATCCCAGTCTGTCACCGTTGCCAGCGAATTCGACAAGCGGGAGGACATCCTGCCGCTGTTGCCGGAAAGCCTGGATTTTTCCGAAAACGGCTATACAGGCACCCTCACGCTGGTTGCCGGCAGCATCACGACCGAGGTGGAGAGCACCAGTGGATACACCTATACGCTAAATGACACCAAAGAATACTACGGGCTGGAGCGCAATGATCCCTACTACATCCCCAAGACGACAACCAAAAACGGCGTGACATTGAGCCTTGCCGACGTTAAATGGACTCCTGCCGGGAGCAATGAAAACCTTGTGGCCCCTACCTTTACGGCGACCGCATACTACACCGGCAAAGCCTCCGGCAGTAAGGCGGACGACTATCTTGTAACCGCACGCTACAGCGGACCGGTGGAGAAGGCTGTGCCCGGAAACATTCTGTATTCCATTGTTTACGAGGCTGTTCCGATCCCTATTATTCCCGCGAGCTTCGATTGGGGGCAGACCGGACTTATCGCTTTGCTTGTGGTCGGCGGCGCGGGAATTGTTGTGTTGGGTGTGTTCATTTTTCGCAAAGTGGGTAAGCTGCCCAGGCTTACAAAAAGAACGGCCGGTGGCTTTGATGAATACCAATCCGGATCGGAAGCCCGGCCCGCCCGGCGCAAGCCCCACGCGCTGGGATATATGAAACGAGATAGAGGTACACAGGATGCGTAAGATTTGGGAGCAGCATAAAAAATGGCTGACTATGGTACTGGCGCTCATTGCAATTGCCTTGGTTGTTATTATCACCCAGGCCGCCGCGCCTACACCGAAAACCGTGGCGGAGCCGCCCGCCGAAACGGAAATCACCTTTGATATGGGCAAAAACCGGGTATATAGCGCCAGTGACGGCGTGGTGGTCATTCCGGCGTCGTTCGTGCCAGAGGCTGATGATACCGAGATTGTTCCCGTGGCTGCCGCCATTGGTGACACATCGGAGGCGGCGTTGCTGGCCACGCCTGTTCCCAGCGGCAACTATACGCTGCCGGAGCAGGCGCAGATGTCCGATGGCAGCATCGGCGTCCTTACTATCCCCAAGCTGTCCCTGTCGGTCAATGTGTTCGAAACCGGGGATGAGATGGAAGCGATGACCAAAGGTCTGGCGCATTTCAAGACCACCTCGGCATGGTCGGGCAACATCGGTTTGGCTGGACATAATGTAAACTTAAATCTGACTGATGGATTCTTTAAAAACATCCACACCTTGAAAGAGGGCGATGTTCTAACCTACAAGACCGCCCTGGGAACGCGTAGCTACGCGGTGACCACCATAAAGGAGATCGCCGCGTCAGACTGGAGCTACCTCGGCAGAACGGAGGAAAACAAGCTGACCCTCATCACCTGCATCACCGGAAAACCCAACTCCCGGCTTGTGGTGCAAGCGGTATCCGCATCGTAATCCCCCGTTCCATCCCTCTCGGAGAGCAGGGGGGCACGCGGGGGGACTGGTTCCGCCCGCGTGGTTCGCCGTGAGCGATAGCGAACCTGTCACTTCCGTAGAAGTGACTCGAACCTGAAAACCGCTTAATCATCCTCAAAATTGAGGAATTTGAAGGGAGGCACATCCAGAATATCGGAAATGTCAAACAGGGTATCCATGGAAATGGCCTTGTTCATGTTGGGAGCCTCCACCTGTCCGATAAAGGCGGTGTTCATCCCCAGCCTGTCCGCAAGCTGCTCCTGCGTAATGCCTTTGAGCTTCCGGTAATACGAAATTTTAAGCCCAAGCTTCTTGTATTTTTCTTTATGTTCCGTTTTCAATCAAATCACCCTATATCATTGTATCAGCTTGATTCGGAACATAGTATGTGCTATAATGCTGTAAATATATTCTGATAGAATATAAACATAGCTTAACAGGTGATGATATGCACACAAACGGATTTGAGAAGGCGTTCGGGGATTTATTATAACATCAGAATAAGTCGGCTTATTCGCAGGAAAAAGATATTCTGATTATTGCAAAAACACAGTGAAAATATGATTGGCATCGTGATGATCCGTGAAATCATCAGAATAA
>Ga0153996_1000548_pt1 | contig 16879 bp, 14 predicted proteins | sample TSNC080MetaG_FD_104728 | JGI IMG/M metagenome (GOLD analysis project Ga0153996, IMG submission 104728) | Attine ant fungus gardens microbial communities from North Carolina, USA - TSNC080 MetaG | ecosystem: Host-associated > Fungi > Mycelium > Unclassified | place: USA: North Carolina, Lumber...
CAAACCGGTTTCCCCGCCGGGCGTATTCAGCCAGAAATATTGCCGCACCAATTCCAAGCGGAATTGCAATTACTAAAGACAACAACGTCATAATTACCGTATTTGTAAGAGCCGGAACAACCGATACGTTCTCTGAGGTGTACTTCAGCGAAAACAATGACGGTGTAATATATGGCAGCCCCTTACTTAAAATGTGAAAGACCAAAAAAAACAGCATCAAAAATGTAATAAACGCCGAAGCGAATACCAGAAGCATGACTATAAAAGAGCCCGGCCGCCGTTTATACAAGCGTAATTTTTGCCTCAGATCAAATGAATTTTTCATACCCGCTCCTTTCTCTTCAATAGCGTTACGATGATGTTTAAGAGCAAAATTAATATAAACAATACCACACCGGTGGCAATCAGCGCCTCCCGGTGAAGGTCTGCCGCATATCCCATTTCAATGACTATATTGGCAGTCAGGGTTCTTACCCCTTTAAAAAGTCCATTTGGCATACGGGCCTGATTTCCGGCCACCATAACGACCGCCATCGTCTCACCGACTGCCCGTCCGATCCCCAAAACAACACCGGTAATCACCCCCGATTTGGCTGCCGGAAGGATGACCCGAAAGATGCTGCGTTCACGGGTGGCCCCGAGAGCCAGAGCACCTTCGAAATATTGCTGCGGTACAGCCCTGAGCGATGATTCAGTAACGCCGATAATGGTCGGCAAAATCATGATACCGAGAAGCATCGATGCGGTCAGGATGCTGCTGCCATTACCGCCGTATCCCAGACTTCGTCCAATCTGCCGAATCCACGGTACCAATACCACCAACCCAAAAAAGCCATACACCACAGAAGGGATGCCGGCCAGAAGATCCACTGATCTTCTCAGAAAAGGATAGATCCTTTTCGGACAGTAATATGCCAGAAATACAGCGGTAAATATACCGATCGGAATCCCAAATACCATAGCTCCCGAGGTAATGTATAAGCTGCCGACGATCATCGGCAGTATTCCGTAGAGATTATTTCCCGGTTTCCATAACTTTCCGGTCAGAAATTCCACAACTCCTATTTTACTAATGGCCGGTATTCCGTTCGCAAACAGAAATACACATATAAGTATTACCGCTCCTACCGAAGCGCAGGCAGCGGCGGCAAATAACCACCTGGCTGCCCCTTCTTGGCGTTTCATTCTATTCCACCTCATCCCACATCAGCATTTCACCGGTATAGATCCCTTTGACCTGCTCGCTGCTCAATCCATCCAGCAGATTGGCTTTATTTACAATCACTGCAATGCCATCCATCGCAATCGTCTGAGGCTCCAGCCCCGCTTCCAGCTCAGTATCTTTTAAGTCTCTCGACGCCATTCCAATGTCATAATTACCATTCGCCGTTTCGGTCATTCCGGTGGTCGAATCGGTTACCTGCAATTCAACCGAAGCATTGGTATTTACCGCTTTATATGCTTCTATCAGCTTCTCCATAACCGGTGCCACCGATGAAGAACCACCTACCACAAGCTTTCCTTCTGCGCCATTAGCCTGGTAAGCGTCAGATGTATCCAGCGATATATATCCATTATCATCGACAACTGCCTGCCCTTCCGAACTGAGAATAAAATTGATAAAATCTTTGGTCAGCTCATTTTGATTATCCGGATTCACCGCGATCATAAAGGGGCGGGAAATTTTATATGTGCCATTTTTCACATTATCGGCAGTCGCATCAGTTCCGTCAATTGCAAGAGCTTTTACATCATTTGATAATGAGCCCAGTGAAATATATCCGATCGCATATTCATCATTGGCTACCGTGGTCATGACAACTGATGTACTGTTGGATATCTGAGCTTCCTCAGTAGTCATATCAACCTTTTCGCCATTTATTTCTTCTTCTACACCAAACAATTCTACAAAAGCACCCCTGGTTCCTGATCCATCCTCCCGCGATACGACGGTGATATCTTCTGCCGGCAGCGTTTCTGTTCCCTGCGTGGCTCCCGTTCCGTTGGCATCGGCATTATCAGCGGTATCACCGTTTTTGCTTCCACATCCCGCCATTAATAGCGAAATCATTCCTAATAGCGCTAAAGCTGCAGTCATTTTCCTAAATTTCATAATTACATTCTCCTTCTGCTTTTCTTAATCTTATCTTTTCCTCTTCTACTCAAGCATATTCCATCATTGTTAAAACAAAAATAAGATTAATGTAAAGTTTATGTAAATTGGAAATCTATTTTTTCTCCCGTGATCAGCTGTTCGAAAACATCATCGTGAAAAGGACATGAAACTGCGCACTGTAAAGCAAGTGCGCAGTTTCATGTCTTATATTTGAAGTTTGAACGTCGTCTGGTTACGCCTATTTATAGCTTTCCCGGAATATCCGGATACAATCCGGCTTCTCCAGTCGTCTGAAATCATGCTCAAATTTTGCCTGCCCGGTTCTAACAGCATTATCTGCAAATGCCGCAAACTCATCTTTCAGAATACAGTACTCTGACATCTTCAGATCACTGAGCCCACAGTCTCGGATCAGTCCTTCTAACACATGGATAAAATCTTCTGGTGCAGAGGCTTCCGGATTCCCCATCAGCTGTGCCATCCGGATAAAGCGGCCGCGCAATTCCGGCACATTTACAAATTGTTTATAATAAGCCACACTGATCATAACCAAACCGGCTCCGTGAGGCAGATCCTGATGATACGCCGACATAGCATGCTCTAATGCATGAGCCGATGTCAGGCTGCCGATGGTCAGCTGAATACCCGAAAGCATGCTGCCAAATGCCACCTGTTCTCTGGCCTTAATGTCGTCTCCGGTTCGGACTGCTGCTGCAAGGTTCTTACCGATGACTTCAATCGCTTTCTCCGCGACCATGTCGCTCATGATATGGGCTTTTCTGCTGATATACCCCTCGGTGCTGTGAAACAATGCGTCAAATCCCTGAAAAGCTGTTAAGCGTGCCGGTACACTGACCATTAAAACCGGATCGATCACTGCAATTCGGGGAAACAGCTCCGGCAGATACATTCCCATCTTTTCAGTGGTCTTTGTATTGGTTATAACAAAAGCGGGATCTATCTCTGAACCGGTCCCGGCTGTTGTGGGAATGGCTATCAGCGGAAGCGGATCTATTTTAATTTTACGCTTTTCCCCGTTTCGGCCACCTATATAATCCCAGATATTTCCCCGGTTTACGGCTGACAGCGCAATCGCCTTAGCTGCATCAATGGCACTTCCACCCCCCAGTCCGATGATAAAATCACATTTGCAGGTATTGGCTACCAACGCTCCATATTCTGCATTCTGTGTAATCGGGTTAGGCTCTGCCTTATCAAAAAGAGCGTACTCAACACCGGCTGTCTCCAATTCCCAGAATAAAGCATCCAGATATCCGTTGGCCCGGATTGATTTTCCGGCGGTGGTTACGATCAGCGCTTTACGCCCCGGAAGGTTACAGGTATGAAGGTTCTTCAGCTGCCCGCAGCCAAATAAAATTTTCGTCGGTACAAAGCTTTCAAATGATGTCTGTGTCACTACAATACCCTCCCTGTTTTACCCCGCCTGGGTACCAGATACCTGTATCTTCCATTTCAGCTGGTAGCATGCGGTTTTATCCCGGCTGACTTTCCTGACCGACTTCTGCAGGATGGAAACCGCCAGATCACATTCCATTTCAGTAAGAGTCAGCGGCGGCACCATCCGGATGATATGATCACCGATAGCCGTAATCAATAATTTGCGATTGAGACACTCATGTTTCACATCGACAGCTGATACGGTATCATCAAATTCCACTCCGATCATCAGTCCCTGTCCCCTTACCTCCCTTACATGAGGCAAAGCCTCGAGCCGTTTGATGAAATAATCCCCCATAGCTTTAGCATTTCCGTCGAGATCCCGGTCCAAAAGCTCATCAATCTGCGCCAGCGAAGCTGCACACGCAACCGGATTGCCGCCGTAAGTGCTGCCGTGGCTGCCGGCAGAAAAAGCCGCGGCAACCTCTTTTTGGGCACAGATAGCACCGATCGGCAGCCCGCCGCCCATAGCCTTTGCCATCGATACAATATCCGGTTTTATACCATAGTTCATATATGACATAATCGATCCGGTCCGGCACCAGCCGGTCTGAATTTCGTCCAGCAGAAGCAGCATGCCTTTTTCGTCACACAACTTGCGCAGCCCTTCCATAAATTCCTGCGTCGCCGGATAGATGCCCCCTTCGCCCTGGACCGGTTCGATCATAATCGCTATAGTCTTCTCCGAAACCATCTCCCGGAAGGAATCCAGATCATTGAATTCGGCATACCGAAAACCGGGCGTCATCTGCCCAAAGCCAATCTGGCAGGCATTGTCGGGCTGGCCGGTAGCACTCATAGAACCGAAACTGCGTCCGTGAAAAGATTTTTTTGCAGTAATTATTTCGTAGCGCTGTGCTCCGTAATGTTCGACGCCGTATTTACGGGCCATCTTTATCATGGCTTCATTGGATTCGGTCCCGGAATTCTGAAAGAATATCTTATCCATACCGATGGTCGTGCAGATTTTTTCCGCCAGCAGCGCCTGAGGAATCGTATAGGGATAATTGAATGCATGAATAATGTCCTCAGCCTGTTCCTGAATAGCCGCAACCACCTTTTCGTTGCAGTTTCCCGCACTATTCACCGCCACTCCGGCATAAAAATCAAGATATCCGCTCCCCTCTTCATCATAAACGTACATATCTTTAGCCGATTCCGCCACAAAATCAAAGCGCTCGTAAGTATCAATCATATAGCGGTCAACCTTCGCTATAATATCCGCCTTTGTCAATCCCAAATCTTTTAATTTCATTCTGCCGCCTCCATTATAATATTGTGCACCGCTGCTTCGGGTAATTTTAAAACCATAAAAAACACACAGGAGGTAAAATACGCTCCTATGCGTCCGAAGTCAGCTATAAATCAAAAAAGGCGCTGGATATCATCCAACGCCCTTGTTCATAATCAAATACTACTCTCTTTTTTTTCATTTGTCAATACGCTTCCGATTTATTTTGGAATTGAACAATCATCTTTCTCATGATATACTGAATTTATATACGTACTGATTGTAAAGGGCAGCACCTGAGCAAAAAGGCGCAAAATAAGACCAATGGATCTAAACCGACGGAGGGCATTTCCCTCCTTATTTGGACTTGTGTTTTTGCGCAGGTCCTTTTTTTGTGGAAATCCAGAGCCAAGAAGAAATGTTTAAGAGTTTCCGAACTCGGTTTGACTAACAGAGAGGAGGTGTCTTATGGAAACCAGAATTGCCCTGATCGGCATCGTCGTAACCACCCACGAATCGATTGAAAAATTAAATCATCTGCTCAGCGAATACGGAAATCACATCATCGGCCGCATGGGGATACCCTACCGCGAAAAGAATATCTCGGTCATCAGCGTCGCCTTGGATGCACCGAATGACATCATCAGCGCCTTATCCGGCAAGATCGGAATGCTGCCCGGACTGAGCACCAAAACCATTTATGCAAAAACAGACTAAAGAGACCGTATGGGAGGAGCTATGAGAGAATTAATTGACAAATTACGGACCACCCATTCGCTGTCGAAGGAGGAATGGATCGCAATCATCGACAATCGGTCACCGGCCTTGGCCGGGTATCTATCTGCCTGTTCCCGTAAGATCAGACAGCGTTATTACGGCCGTGATATCTTTATCCGGGGATTGATCGAATTTACCAATTGCTGCCGGAACGATTGCTATTACTGCGGTATCCGCCGCAGCAATCCGCATATTCACCGATATCGGCTCAGCAAGGAACAGATTCTTTGCTGCTGCCGCGCAGGATATCAGCTGGGTTTTCGCACCTTCGTTCTGCAGGGCGGAGAAGATGGATACTTCAATGATGAACGGATGGTTGACATCATTGCCGCCATCCGGTCGGCATACCCGGATTGTGCTATCACTTTATCCATCGGTGAAAAATCATATGACAGTTATGAGGCTTATTATAAGGCCGGTGCCAATCGCTATCTGCTGCGGCACGAAACTTATAATGCCGGACATTATAATGGCCTTCATCCGCCGGGATTAACCGCAAGTCAACGGCAGCAATGCCTTTTTGATCTAAAGGATATCGGTTTTCAGGTCGGTACCGGATTCATGGTCGGCTCACCCGGGCAGACCGCCGAACACCTGGCCGAGGACATGCTTTTTCTGGAAAAACTCCAGCCTCATATGGTTGGGATCGGCCCATTCATTCCGCATCATAATACCCCCTTTGGCGATCAGACGGCTGGTTCTGCAGAACTGACCCTGTATATGCTCAGCCTGATCCGTCTGCTGCTGCCGAAAGTCCTGCTGCCCTCCACTACCGCCCTCGGATCAATCGCTGCCGACGGACGGACCCGGGGGATTATGGCCGGAGCCAATGTTGTCATGCCCAATCTGTCACCGGCCGATGTCCGCGCCGACTACAGCCTGTACGATAATAAAGTTTATTCCGGGAGCGAGGCGGCTGAATCACTGGAAATCTTAAGAAAACAAATGGAAATCATCGACTATCAGATTATCTCTGTCCGCGGAGATGCACTGATGTAAATGAGTTAATAATATTAGGAGGAAATGAACATGTATAATCCCGCATCAAAAAAAACCGCAGAATTTATTGATCATGAGGAAATATTAGCTACCCTGGCCTATGCCGATGCCAATAAAGATAATGTCTGTATGATCGATGGCATCATCGCCAAGGCAAAAGAACGAAAAGGCCTGACCCACCGGGAAGCTTCCGTCCTGCTGGCATGTCAGATCGAAGAAAAGAATGAGGAAATCTACGCCCTTGCCGAGCAGATCAAAAAAGATTTCTACGGCAACCGGATCGTTATGTTCGCTCCGCTTTACCTTTCCAACTACTGCATCAACGGTTGTACCTACTGCCCTTATCACCTGAAGAATAAACATATCACCCGCAAAAAACTGACCCAGGCCGAAATCCGCGAGGAAGTGATAGCCCTGCAGGATATGGGACATAAACGTCTGGCTTTAGAGGCGGGAGAAGATCCGGTCAACAACCCGATCGAATATATCCTCGAGTGCATCGACACCATTTACAGTATCAAACATAAGAACGGTGCCATCCGCCGTGTCAATGTCAACATTGCCGCTACCTCCACCCAGAATTACAGAAAATTGAGAGACGCCGGCATCGGTACCTATATCCTGTTTCAGGAGACCTACCATAAAGACAGTTACCAGGAACTTCATCCCACCGGCCCGAAACATGATTATGAATACCATACTGAAGCCATGGACCGTGCGATGGAAGGCGGCATCGATGATGTCGGCCTGGGGGTGCTGTTCGGACTGGATAAATACCGTTACGAGTTCGCCGGACTGCTGATGCACGCCGAACATCTGGAAGCGGTCTTCGGCGTCGGACCGCATACCATCAGCGTACCGCGCCTGAAGAACGCTGATGATATCGATGCCGATTCTTTCACAAATGGAATTGATGACGATACCTTTGCCAAATTAATCGCCTGCATCCGCATCGCCGTACCTTATACCGGTATGATCGTATCTACCCGTGAAAGCCACGCCTGCCGGGAAAAAATTCTGCGGCTGGGAATATCCCAGATCAGCGGCGGTTCCCGAACCAGTGTGGGCGGTTACGCCGAACCGGAACCAGAGGACGAAAAATCGGAGCAGTTCGATGTCAGTGACACCCGGACGCTGGACGACGTGGTCAAATGGCTTATGGAAATGGGTTATATCCCCAGCTTCTGCACCGCTTGTTACAGGGAAGGACGAACCGGCGACCGCTTCATGGCTCTGTGCAAAAGCGGGCAGATTCAAAACTGCTGTCATCCGAATGCACTGATGACCCTTAAAGAATATCTGGTCGATTACGCCTCCGCGGATACCCAAAGGATTGGGGACCTGCTGATTGATCAGGAGGTGATCAATGTACCAAATGAAAAAGCCCGCGCCGTTGTAATCGACAACCTGCAGCAGATCGCCAATGATAACCGCCGCGATTTTCGTTTCTAGCCTCTGGAAAGGAGAACTATATTATGAGTTTAAATCAAACCCCTTCATCCGATCGAATCCACATCGGTATATTTGGCAAACGCAACGCCGGAAAATCCAGCATTATCAATGCCATTACCGGTCAAAACCTGGCCATTGTATCCGATATCAAAGGTACCACAACCGACCCGGTACTAAAAGCGATGGAACTGCTGCCGCTGGGTCCGGTGGTCATCATTGATACTCCGGGTCTGGATGATGAAGGTCCGCTGGGGACTCTGAGAATGCATAAAACTTATGAGATGCTGAAAAAAACCGATATTGCTCTGCTGATCATAGACGGAACCGCTGGTATTACTCCTCAGGATAACGCAATCCTAACCAAGATTAAAGAGAAGGAAATCCCTTATATCATCGTGGTCAATAAAGCCGATTTATCAGATCTTTCCCGTGAGATAACCGCTGAAAATACTATTTCGGTGAGTACCGTAACCGGTGAAAATATCTTTCAGTTAAAAGAATTGATCGCCAGGCAGGTTCCTGAATCCTCCCCCCAGCGGTATATTGTCGCTGATCTGGTAAAACCTCTCGATCTGGTGGTATTAGTGGTACCGATAGATAAAGCAGCACCCAAGGGCCGGCTGATTCTGCCTCAGCAGCAGACCATACGCGACCTTCTGGAGCGCGGCGCCATATCAATCGCAGTCAAAGAGACCGAACTGGCCGACACGCTGGAAAGACTCGGCACTGCTCCGGCACTCGTCATCACCGACAGCCAGGCTTTCGCTGAGGTTGCAAAAGCTACGCCTGCCGAGATACCCCTTACCTCTTTTTCCATCTTGTTCGCCCGTTATCGCGGTGATCTGGGCATTATGACCGACGGAGTCTGTTCATTGGATACTTTAAAAGACGGCGACACGGTTTTAATTGCAGAAGGCTGTACCCATCACCGTCAATGCGATGACATCGGAACGGTTAAACTGCCCCGGATGCTAAAAAAACATACCGGTAAGAATATACGTTTTGAGTTTGTCAGCGGAACTGAATTCCCGGAAGATCTGACACCGTACAAAACAGTCATTCACTGCGGCGGGTGCATGCTCAATCCGCGGGAAGTTCAAGCCCGTCTGCAGGAGGCGAAAAACCGGCAGGTTCCGATTACCAATTACGGAATTGCCATTGCCCATATGAAGGGGATTTTGAATCGAAGTTTAGCGCCCCTGCAGAAGTAAAAACAAAAAGGATGTCCCGAAGGACATCCTTTTTCACACATTTACCTACATATCGAAATTACGCTTTATTGCCTTTTCTTTTTCTTGATATATATACTACTCCTGCAATCATGAGTGCGGAAAGCATTAAAGCCAGCATCAGCATTGCCGCGTTGCTGGTATCACCGGTTTTAGCCGAAGATGCTGTTTTTGCCGCAGTTGTTTTAGTTACAGTTGTTTTGTTATTATTTTTTGCATCAGATTTAGCTGCCGCCGCTTTTTTTACTACTTCTAATTTAATCGACGCGGTAGCTGTATTACCAGCACTATTGGTATAAGAATAGGTGATGTTATAGGTACCCACTTTTGAAGTATCAATAGCACCCTCTGCAACTGTATATTGCACCGGCAGGTTATCACCATCAACGGGATCGCTTGCAGTTGCCCAGCTTTTAATCGCAGCGTCATTAAGACTGGTTCCCACTTCAACCTTCTTATCAGCAGCAGTAACGGTCGGGAAGCCATCTTCAGAAACGACACTAACCGTCACCGTCTTAACATCAACAATACCCATAGAATTCTTAGCGCTGTAAGTCAGCGAATACTGGCCGATCGTGGTGATATCAACCACTCCGATAACAGAAACACCAGTATCAGTCGTTACATTATATGCCCCGAGCTTAGTCGTCGAACCATCTGCATTCGTCTGATATGCGTCTACCCGCTTCAGCGGGTCAAAGGCTGCAGTATCCGAACGATATACCGAGTAATCGGAAACATTCAGAGTTAGGCTCTTCACAACGGTAATCGTTAATGTCTCTTCCGTAAAAGTACCATACTCAAGTGATTCTACAACAACCGAAACATTTAATACTCCCGCACCTCCGGTATAGATATTACCATTTACAGCAATTTCATAATCAGCAGGATCAGCAATTGATCCATCAATATCTCTGACAACTACGTTATCACGAATTTTCGCCATCGCATTCTCATTTTGAACCACTGAGAAATTAGTTGTTGAAACGCTGAGAGCTCCGATATATGATGCATCGTAAACGTATACATATGCTGTCACACGGGTAGTCTTGTTCAGTGAATTGGTTACCGAGTAAACGACTTCATAAGGTGTCCCGGCCCATGTATCAGAGATGTTAACCGTGTTAACATTCACGTTGTTGCTCTCAACTACAATCTTAGAGGTCAGATCACCATCGATGTTATCTAAAGCATACACGCCTTTCAAAGGCTCAAACTTACTTCCCTTGGCAATCGTTTTTAAAGGCATAACATTCAGAATCGGGGCATCTGCTTCATCCTGGCTCGGAATGACTGTTCCGACGTCCGATCCCGCACCCGGATCCGGTGTCGGCATCATACCATCATCGGTTGTACTGGCGTTACCCCCGCCCGTAGAATCACCAATACCCGGCAGTTCTACAGAAGGTAATTCCGCTGACGGTGTCTCCACTGACGGCAGTTCTGCCGAAGGGGTCTCCACTGGCGGCAGTTCTGCCGAAGGGGTCTCCACCGATGGGCTCTCCTTTGCCGGTGTCTCACTTGAAGGTGTCTCTACTGATGGTACTTCTGTCGCTGGCGTTTCCTCCGCTGGTGTTTCAGTTAGCGGCATTTCCACTGCCGGCGTTTCAGTTGTCGGTATTACATCCGCAAATGTTTCTGCTGCCAATTTTGCCACCACTTCGGTTGTCACTGCATCGGTAATGGCTGCTGCTTCCTCAGCCTCGGTCGTCTGAATAGCATCAACTTTACCGGAATCAGCATACACAGCCTGATTGTTCAGCAGCGTCAATGTCAGCATAAACACTAAAGCCAGACTCATAATTTTTTTGATCTTCATCTTCCTTTCCTTTTCCTCTCATTAATATTTAGTTTTGGAAACTATTTCCATTATACACCAATGAGTAGACATTTTAAACATAAAAAATTATAAATATTTCGACAAGCTATAGAAACCGTCTGCCTTTTCATTCTACAACTCCAATCCGCTGACATTACAAGCCCGCGCCAATGCATTGATACCATCCCTGATCTCTTCACGGGAATAATCGTGATCCTCCAAAAAATCATCATCCAGATCGGCAATATGCTGATAGAACGCCAACGCCATTTCCAACTGCTCCAGTTCCCGCCCCTCAATATACTCCAGCAGTTCGTTTTCCGCCTGATTAATCTGACCGTCCTCCGCCATCCGGATGATTCTGCTGTACAGATGATCGGTGGCGTTATAATGTTCCTCTTTCGGCAGTTCATATAACGGCTGGTCTTTCCCCAGCAGAAGCTGGCCCAAAAACCGCACTGAATCCTGAATCATCCGCATTAAATAATCTTGTTTTACCGCCATGTGCTATACCTCTCCCCGTTTATAAAATATCGTGTATCTCATCGACACCCCGCATAATATTTCTCATAAATTCCGGGTTTAAAACCGTCGACATCAGATAAATCAAGTTGCCGATCACAGCACAGCTAACCGACACCGCTATTAATATAATCAGAGTCTTTCGCTTTTCTTTCGGAAATAGTCCGTTCTGATAACCCGGCCGCCCGGAATGTATCAGATGGTTGCCTAAATAAAGAAAGAAAAGTCCCGCCCCCGCAAACGCAAAACAAGCACCAAATGATGACCAGTAAGAAATATTGACAGATGTCCCCGCAACACTATCGTAGATATTGCCCAGACCCACCGCTTTATAAACAGCCTCCAGTCCAAACAGCAAAATCAGCGGCACCGCATTATTCACAGCATGAAACAGCATATTATAAAACATGTTATTGGTCTCAATAACCAGATAGCCCATGGCAATTCCCAGGCACATGGTCGGAATCAGCCGCCAGATACTGCCGTGAAAGAGGCCAAATACGAAACTGGTCAACAGAATGACCACCCATTTGTTCATCCGCCCCCACAGGCTATTCAGAAAAACTCCGCGAAATACCGCCTCTTCACAAATTGCCGGGGAGATGGAGATGATAATAAAGGCAATCAGGAAAGGAACACTGGTAAAGGCGCTGTTAAGCGATTGGCTGGTACTGGTCATCTGCTGTGGAAAGATAGCCGTAATAAACATGGTGATGATCATCACCAGACCATAAGTCCCCATCCAGAACAGAAGGGTGCCGAATACCGACGCGGTCTTGGGTTTCTGCAGAGGGAAAACCCGGCGGAAATCCCCCCGGAAAATTAAAACAATGCCCACCGCATAGATCAGCATTGATATCTCATTCAACAAAGTCGCGCTCAGACCGAGGTTAAATACATATGCGATCAGGGGAGCGATAAAAAATGTGGTTACGCCGGTTAGCACCAGTACGATTACGGCATGCCATGGCTTCATCGGTTTTCTTACTTTTATTTGATCCATTCAAATTACTCCATTCTTATATAATTTAGCGAGTTCATATCATCTATTATACCAAGTCGCCGGTGTGACGGCTAGTCCCAGTTATAATATAGTGTCAAAATTGAAAGGTAATTAAAAACAACCGGAACATGGATAATAATTCCACGTCCCAGCCGTTAATCAGCCGCATATTACGACTCCATCACTTTTCTCTTTTCCATTTTCTCGAGCTGCTTTTCACCTTCTTCAGCCAGCTGACGGAAATCCTGAATACTCTGCTGCATCTGCGGTAAAGCATTTTGCTTGTAAGTACTGATATCATCAAGCGCTGAAATGGTCTCCGCAAAAGCTTGTTTTAAGGTATCGACAGATATATTCGCCTCGGAAGCCTGCTTCTGAATCGCGGTCCCCTGTTCCTTTAACATCTTTGAGGTTGCCGAAATCATCTGATTAGTCGTTTCATTCAATATCTGTACCTTTTCCAGTACGATCTTCTGATTGTAAAGCGCACCGGCTACCGTCACCGCCACCCGCAGCGCTGATACCGTTACCGTTTCGGCACGGTCAACCGCCCGGATTAATTCCAGATTGTTCTTCCGGATAATCTCCATCGCGATGATGCCCTGCTGATTGACCGTCAGCAGCTGCTGGAAATCAAGGATCCGCTGCCGCAGCGGAAAGACGATCTCCTCTTCCACAAACTTAACCTTTTCCCCATCTTCTCCGGAAGCTTTGGCATTCTCCAACGCATTGGACAGATATGCATCAAGCTGGCCGCCCAGCTCGATCTTCTGGATCATATCTCTGGTCACTTCCCGCATGGTGTTCTGCTCAATCTCTAAAGTGACATTATCATTCTTTAAGGTGGTCTTGCCCTTATCGAGAGACTTTACAATTCCTGCAATTTCCTCATCGGCAGTCTTATAGCGTTCAAAATATCGACGGATCGGATTAAACAGCTTGCCCAGACCGCCGCCTTTTAGAAAATCAATCTTCGAAGGATCTAAGTCGCGCATTTTGATCGATAAGTCTTCCAGGCCTTTCGCAACTTCGCCCGACTCTCCGCCGGCCCTTGAGAAATCACCAATCCGGGTCTGAAGAATACTGTTCTTGGACTGGGTCTTGCGGATTATATCGGCGCCAAAGGTTTCAATCGCCTGGACGAATTCCCGGCGCTGACTCAGGGAGTCCAAATCCACCTGCATAATCTGATCGGCTTTTAGTTTAACCGCATCACCAATCTGTTCCTGTACTTCCGGAGTCGGCTTAAGTTCCTCCTCCACCTCTTTCTTAATTTCTTCCACCTTTGGTAAATCTAAGCTAAATCCACTCATATAGGGCTCCTTTACATGCTTGCATTAAATAGATTTTTCAACTGATATACTACATCTTCTGTAGAAGCATCGATACTGGCCGCTTCATTGATAGAACTGATCTTTTTCAAAGCTTCCAGATCGGCATTATAACCAATCGTATAAATCGGAATCTGCAATCCCGAAATTATTTCATTGACATCATTAAGCATATAACCCTCGTTGGTCTCACCGTCACTCAGAACGAACAACATCGGTTTCGCATCGGGGTAATCCTCCATTGCTTCCTGGAGCAACTGCATCCCTACGCAAATTGCGTCAAAGGTTGCGGTCCCCCCTGCAGCATCGAGGTTCTCTGTAGCTCCTTTAAATAAGGTCTGCTGATTCAGGTCAAATTGGGCAATCGGTACTTCAATGGTAACGGAAGAGTTATAACTGACCATCCCGATATAGTTCTTGGCATTGATGTACTTCATGCTGTTCACCAGCGAATCTTTCAGAGCCAGCATCGGCTCTCCTTCCATACTGCCGGAAGTATCGGTCACAAATACACAGATGATAGGCTTACCGGTATCTTTATTTTCCTTATATAACTTCTGCACATCAATCAAGAGATCACCGGTCACCTCCGGATATTCGCAGATATAGTCATTCAAACCATTAAAGCCAAACTGCCCGGCACTTTGCTGAGCCTCATCACCATTGCAGAAATCGGCAAACATCCGGAGAATCTCTTTTTTCTCCGAACTGGTCGAGTCAAGTGATACCAGGGGGTTATCATGGCGATAGCCAAAAGCGGTAAACTTATAATTCCGCATCAATGACGAATCGTTCTGAAAGGACTGATATTCCATAATAAAACCATCTAACGTGCCATTTGCCGCTGCTTCCCGCATCTGCATCGTAGTCAGGGCAACAAACGGAACATTCTGCTGAAATTGCTGAAATCCCTGGATCGCCGTCTCAGATAACGGGTCGGCGGAATCATACCGCTCTAAAGTACACATTAGAAAGTTTAACCCGGCACTGCTGGCAAAGGGATTGGTGTATCCCATCGTAAATTCACCGGCCGCGGTGGCTTCGGTAATGGCTTTCAGATCCACCGCCCCATATTTATCAGTGATGCTCGTATAGGTTTCATTGGATAATACTATACCGGCCACATTTCCCGCCATGCGCTCCGTAACTACTTCTGATTTGATTCCCCGGGCAGTAAGCATCTCTACCCAAAGCTTATTGGATGGTGCAAATCCGTCGGGAACCGCCTTCTCCGAAGAGATATAATCAAGTGCCTGGCCGCTGTTGACCTTGCGGATCTGAACCGAAACCGGCTCCCCGTCAACCGTGTAGCCGGCATTGTTAAATTCCTCTGCCATTTCAACCAGCCAGCCGTCATTACCGGAACCGGCTTTCTCCGGCGAAGAATAGATCTCTGCATATAAGCTGGTGGTGCTCTCTGCCGTAACATCACAGGTATTAATATCCGGCAGCTCGCTGGCCAGGTCGTCTTCGTCGCTGTACTCGACTGACGATTTGACCGGCTCCGCAGTCTTGGGATCTATCCTGTCAACCATCTTGGTCAGCCTGCTCATAGCATTCTCCTCGGAGATCACCTTGGTTGATTTGCCCAGATTTCTGGTCAGGTAAATCCCCGCAAAGGTAACCGCCGCAACCACCACTAAGATAACCGCGATAATAACAATCGTATTCTTCTTTTTCATCCGTTCCTCCTACCTGTAATACTTCGTTTGATTAGTTAATTCCTCTATTTCATCCAAGGTCTCCGAGTTGCTGCTTTGGACTGCCGAAGCCTCCATGGTAGAGAGCTCCATCGCCAGAGTATCAAGCTTTAACAATATATTTTCGTTTAAAATAACGGTGTCCTTGATCTGTTTTAAATTACCGTTATATAAGTTCATCTGTTTCATCTGCACATCGTCAGGAATATCATCTTCCCGATAATGCTGCAGACGCTTATATTCTCCGGCATCGAAAACCGCCATCCTATTCGCCATAAAGACAACATTTTTAATCACCAGATCCTCGGCATTTTTGGTAATTCCATAAAACTTGTCCCAGCTTAAGCTGCCTTTCTCAAACTTGCGTCCGATCATATCCTCCAGCCGGTGCCGGGCCCGCTCAGTCCGTTCCAGTTGTTCGTTCGCCGACTTTGCCGTATTGCCAAAAAACTTATCCTGACGATATTCCTGCAGGATGGCTTTGGCCTCAGCAACTCCCTTAATCTGATCCGACTCAACATAATTGCGTTTAGGCGCCGCTAAAGCCCGGTAATTGACAATCCCAAAGATAAGCACCAGACCTACCCCTACGGTAACCGACAACACCGCCCGGATGATACTGTAATCAGTAATCTTAAGCGCCAAAAGCCCCGGTGAATAAAAAATCACCGCGGCTATTGCAATACCGATATTTTTAATGAATAAAAACAGATATTTTTTCACCAGCAGGTACCCCTAAACATGTAAATAATTTATTAATAATCATAACATTCTTTTGTTTTTCAGTCAATATAACACCTGCTTGTAAAAAGCTGACAAATCCTGCCTCCCCTCTCCACAGAGAATTACCCCTTTTTCAGGATGACCAAATATGATATAGTTGAAAAAACAATTACAAACAGAGTATGAAAGAGGGTTTTCAAATGAATTTTTTAAGTATTTTTGATGTGATCGGGCCCAACATGATCGGGCCGTCCAGCTCACACACCGCCGGTGCCGTTTCCATGGCCCTGCTGACCCGGAAAATGTGTCCCGCTCCGGTGAAAAGAGTGACCTTCACCCTTTATGGTTCTTTCGCAAAAACCTATCGCGGGCACGGTACCGACCGGGCACTGCTGGGTGGTATTCTGGGGTTTGCCACCGATGATGAACGGATCCGCGACTCATTTGAGCAGGCTGCAAAAAACAACGTAAAGTACGAGTACATCATTGATGAAAAGACTCCCACCGAACATCCCAATA
>Ga0153996_1000549_pt1 | contig 16869 bp, 15 predicted proteins | sample TSNC080MetaG_FD_104728 | JGI IMG/M metagenome (GOLD analysis project Ga0153996, IMG submission 104728) | Attine ant fungus gardens microbial communities from North Carolina, USA - TSNC080 MetaG | ecosystem: Host-associated > Fungi > Mycelium > Unclassified | place: USA: North Carolina, Lumber...
CCCAGGGCTGCGGGGGGTCACGGGGGCCCTCCCCCGTGGGAATTTTGGTTACTTTTGTTCCTCCAAAAGTAACTGCCCGTCGCGGCATGAGCGACATGCCACCCCGTGGCACAGCGCCAACGCAAAAACGCACAGCAGCAGGCAAACCCCACAGCGGCAACGGCAATAGCTGATGTAAAATTATACGAAATCCGTATGGATATGATAATCGGTATCATACGCCCGCCGCAAACCGCCGCAGCATCCCTCCGGCCGCCACCGGCCGCTCACACCTCACCCGCAGCCGCATCATAGGATGACAGGCCACCTCCAACGCCTCCCCCTCCTCATTTTGTATGGCGTCCACGCAAAAGGTAAAGGGCGGCCCGTCAGGCCGCAAAACCTCCAGCTCCTCCCCCAGGACAAAGCGGTTGCGCTCGGTGCAGAGAATCCATCCATCCTGCCAGCCGTCCACAGTGGCCACCAGCTCCCAGTCCCGGATATATCCCCCGCTCTCATAATACTGCCGGGGCGGCGCGCCCCGGAGGTAAAACCCGGTGGAATACTGCCGGTGACTCACCTTCTTGGTTTCGGCCAGGAGCGCGGGAGGCGGGTTATAATGAAGGGGGTCGGCGCTATACAGGTCTATGGCCTGGCGGTAAGCCCCGGTAATCGCCGCCACATAATAGCTGCTCTTGGCCCTTCCCTCAATTTTAAAGCTGTCCACCCCGGCGGCCGCCAGCTTGTCCAGGTGGGGCAGCATAGACAGATCCTGTGCGTTGAGGATATAGCTGCCCGTTTCGTCCTCAAATACCGGGAGGTACTGGCCGGGGCGCTTTTCCTCCACCAGATGATATCCCCAGCGGCAGGGCTGGGCGCATTCGCCCCGGTTGGCGTCCCGGCCCGTCAGGTACTGGGAGATGAGGCAGCGCCCGGAAAAGGACATGCACATGGCCCCGTGGACAAACGCCTCAATCCCCAAGCCGGGAGGCGTCTTATCCCGGATAATCCTGATCTCCTCCAGGGGAAGCTCCCGGGCCAGAACCACCCGGGAGGCGCCCAGATGATAGAGCTCGGCTGCGGTGCGGTAATTGACCACGCCGCATTGGGTGGAAATATGCAGCTCCAGCCCCGGGGCCTCCCGCCGCGCCAGCATCAGCGTCCCGATATCCGCCACAATGAGGGCATCCACCCCGGCGGCGGCCGCCCGGCGGATAAACCCGGGAAGCCTGTCCGCCTCCTCATTGGAGGGCAGCGTGTTACAGGTAAGGTAAACCTTGACGCCCCGCCCATGGCAATAGCCCACCGCCGCCGCCAGCTGGGCGTTGTCAAAGTTTTTTGGGGAGGCCCTCATGCCCATCTCCTTTGCCCCCAAATACACGGCGTTTGCGCCATACAGCACCGCCGCCCCCAGGCACTCCATATCCCCCGCCGGAGACAACAGCTCCGGTATTGTCATCCTTTTTCCTCCTCCCTCAAGGAAGCGGTGGCAAGGGGGGTTCCCCTCGCCACCGCTTCCCCACCCGGCTATTGGGTGTCCACGCCGTGGGCCTTGCCGCCCACCGCCTTGGCCTTTGCCACATTGCGGTAATGCTCCTCCGCCGTGGCCGCGTAGTAGAATTTTCCGTCCTTATCGGTAACAAAGTAGTAAAACTCACTTTCCGCCGGGTTCAGGGCCGCCTCAATGGCGTCCATCCCCGGGTTGCAGATGGCGCCCACGGGCAAGGCTTCCCGCACATAGGTGTTATAGGCGTCATACATCTCCTGGTCGGCGGTATCCAAATAGGGCTTGATATCACTTTCCACATAAAGGATGGTCACGTCGGATTGCAGCCTGGGATAGGTTTGGGAGAGAGCCATCCGGTTGTGGAACACGGAGGATACCAGCGCCATATCCTCGGCAGCAGCCGCCTCCTTCTGAATAATGGAGGCCAGGATAATCGCTTCATCCACCGACAGGTTGACCTCCAGCATCTGGCCCCGCACCTCCTCGGTCATCTTGTTGTTGAAGTTGCGGAGGAATTTCCGGGAAACGTCCTGCACGCTCTCTCCCACATAAAACTCATAGGTGTCGGGGAACAGGTATCCCTCCAGCCGGTGGTACCGCAGCGGCTCGTCGGGGATTGCGTTGAAAAATTCATAGTCGTAGTCGGCGGTTTGCAGATAGGCTATCAGCTCATCCGCGTCACAGACCTCCTCCTCCTCCAGCTTTTTGGCGATGTCCATCAGGGTCCAGCCCTCGATAAAGGTGATGCGCTTTTCTATCTTTTCGTAGTCGCCGCTTTTGAGGGCGACAATGATTTCGTCATAGCCCAGGTTGGAATTGAACACATAGGTGCCCGGCAGGAAGGGCCTTTCCTTGGTCTTTAGGCCGGCGTACACCCGGAAGACGAAGGAATTTTCCACAATCCCCGCTTCCTTGAGCAGCTGGGCCACATCGCCGTTGTCGGCGCCCTTGGGCACCGTGATCTCAATGGTTCGATCCTCCTGATTCAGCCCGAAAAGGTCGTTGGCGGTGCTGATGATGAAAAACGCCAAAAACACACAGAGTCCAATGGTGGCCAACACCAGAAAGAGGGCGCGGAACCAGCGGTTTCCGGCCTTTTGCGCCAGCTCCCGCCTGGGCGGCTGGCCTTGCCCGCCGGAACCGCCTCCCCCCTGGGGGGGACGCCCCCCCCTGTAATTTGGAGGCTCGGGCCGCCGGGGCATCCCGGAGGATCCCTGTGCCGGCCGGTAACTGTCCCGGGGGTTCTGTGGGTTCTGATATTGCATAGATTCGGCTCCTTAAAAAATGGTTTATATTCCGTGCCGGCTGTTTTCACGCTCTTTTCAGCCGGGTTTTTCAGAGGAAACCCCGGTTTCCCTCCCTTGCCTCCCTGGAGTGGGAACGGGCGGAGGTGTCAACCGGCTTTCGCGGCACATAGTATGTAGCAACCTAAAAAAAGGAGTGACATTGAATGTTTAGAAATTGTGGATGCAACGATTCCTGCAACAACGACTGCCGTAACAACTGCGGTGGTGGTTTCTTTGGCGGCGATTGCTGCTGCATCATCATCATTCTCATTATCCTCATTTGCTGCTGCTGCAACTAACCGACAACCGGCATACATCCAGCCCACTGGGAAGCTCCTGCGTTTGCGGGGGCTTCCCGCTTTTCAGGGCTGTTTTTATCGTCTCACTTGATCTGTGGCGGCCCCGGGGGGATTTTCTGAACGCCCCGGTCGGTCACCAGGAACCTACAGGGTACGTCGTACCTGCTGTGGACAAGGCTGCGGCGGACAAAATTACTGTAGCAGACCCCCACGGTAGTCCCGCCTTCATAGAAGCATGAAAGGAACCGGTCGTAATAACCGCCGCCGTACCCCAGGCGGTAGCCGGAGTGGTCAAAGGTAAAACCGGGTAAAATGCAGATGGAGTCGCTGAAATCCCGCAGCCAGTCCTGCTCCCTGGGAGTGGGCTCCAGCACGCCGAAGCTTCCGGGGACAAGCTGTTCCAGGGAGGTGATAAGGAAGAAATAGATCACCCGGGTACCCTTCATACAGCAGGGCACCGCTACCCGTTTCCCCTGCTCCAGCGCGGTGCGGATCAGGGAATGGGTGTCCACCTCATTCTCCAGGGATACAAAGGAAAGCAGGGTTTTCGCCTTTTGATACTCGGGCATTTTCAGGATATGCTCCCGGATGGACGCATCCTTCCGCTGCTTGTCCGCCCCGTCCATCTCCAGGCGCAGCCGGGCGTAGCGCGCCCTTAAATTCTTTTTATAGACACGTACGTCAAAGCGCTTCTTCATTGCAAGGCAGCCTGCACGGCGTCCGCCTTCTCCTTGCCCAGCAATGCCTCCACCAGCCTGAGGGCAAAGGGGATGGACGCGCCCGGGCCCTTACCGGTAATTATCCTGCCGTCCTGCTCCACCCTTTCGCCGGTAAAGGCAGCTCCCTCCAGCTTGGCGCTGAGGGTGGGGTAGCAGGTGGCGCGCTTGCCCTTCAGCAGCCCCTTGTTCCCCAGGATCGTGGGCGCGGCACAGATGGCGGCAACCCATAAGCCGTTTTCCACCGCGTAATCAAGATAGCCCTGCACCACCGGCGAAGCCTCCAGGTTTCGGGTGCCGGGGCCCCCGCCGGGCAGGACAATCATCTCCAGCCCCTCCCTGCGCGCCTCGGCGTCGGTGATGTCGCAGGTGACGGGCACGCCGTGGAGGGCGGTGACAACCTTGCCTCCCACGCCCACCGTCTGAACCTCCAGCTCGGCGCGGCGGAGTATATCCACCGCCGCCAGTCCCTCTATTTCCTCAAAACCATCGGCAAAAAATACATAAATCATATTTTTGATCCCCCTTGTTTTAGTCCAGCGCATGGGCCAGATAGGCAGGCGCGGCAGCTGTGGCCGTCAGTCTTTCCTTCGCCCCTCTATCATACCACCGAATTACTCCAAATGGCAAGTTCGTTTTGGAAAAATTCTCTCCCCGGTCGGCCCGGAGGTATACCAGATATTCCTCCCTGCCAAACCGGCTGTGGAGCGCGGCCAGCACGCTGTCCAGCACCCGGCCGGACGCGGTGATCTCCTTGACGGCCATCCGCTCCCCCCCGCCGTAGCAGACCGCGTAGCCCCTCTCCCCGCCGCAGGAGAACCGGAGCACCTCCCCGCCGGACAGGCGGCACTCCGCCCCGATGGCGTCCAGGTATTCCCGATCCCAGCGGACAAACAGGCCGCTGTCCCCAAACGAGGCCCGGCGCAGCTCCTCCATCTGTCCCAGCTCCCCGGCCTCCAGGACGCAGGGAAGGGGCCGGGCGGGAATATCCTGGGGCGTTACCGCCGCCCTGCGCAGGGGGAAGGCCGCTTCGTAACCCCGCTTCGAGTAGAATGTGTGAAGGCTTTCACTGGCGGGAACCAGCACCGAGGCCGCCACCCCCTCTGCCGCCAGCCGCCGGTGGGCCTCCTCCAAAAGCAGCGTACTCAGACCCCGCCCCTGGAACCGGGGCAGGGTTGCCACACCGTAAATATAGGCGCAGACCGCCGGTTCCGAGGCCGGTGCGGTCAGCTCCGCCTTGCGGACGCAGAGCATAGCCTGGGGATTCCCCCCGCCGTCCAGGGCCGCCAGAATATCCCCGGGCCGTGCAATGGCGTCAAAAAGGAAGTCGATATAGCGCCGCTCATCCCCGAAGCACTCCTGCCATATCCGTTTCAGGGAGGGAACCATGGCGGCGGTGGCCCGGGAGATCACGCCTTCACCGCCCATTTCAGGCGAGCGGCGTATTTTTCCACCTGAAAGACCGGGCGGTAGGAGAGCTTGGCCTTCCGCAGCCCCGGCTGTCCCGAGTCGTCCTCCCGGTTGATATATAGATAGCCCTCGCAGTTGTGGGCGGCAAATTCCTGGTTAATGGCCGCGTATGCCCCCTGAATATCGCTGAACGCCTTTTCGATATGCACAAGATAGGTGTCGGCGTTAAGCCGCTCCCCGACGGAGAAGGCCACAATCCGGCCACCGGCGCGGATGGCGCCGCCATCCATGCCCAGGGCAAAAAAATCCGTCAGTGCCCGGCTGACTACGGTGGCCTCCTGCTGCCCGGTTATGGTGGTGGTGTCCTCATGGAGCTGCCGCCACTCCTCACTCATGGCCATGATCTCCGGCATATTCCCGGGAGTGATGGGCTCGTAGGCCCACCCGGGGTTCTCCTGCTTAAAGCGGTTGATGTGGTTCCGCTTGGAGTGGAGCTTTTTTCCCGAGAGGGTGATAAGGCTTTGGGCGTCGTACACATAGTCGAAGTAATCGGTGAGGGGGCTGAAAACAAAACGGCCTGGAAACAGGGTTTCCAGCTGCTTCATCTGCTCCGCCAGCACCACATGAAATATAAACTCATTGCCGTTTTTCTCCGCGTCCTCAATCAAAGCCTCAATCACCGGGGCGATATCCCCGCTCCCCGGCGGGTAGAGGTAGGAGTGGCGGTTCCCCACGGATTTGATAAGCAGGTAATCCCCCATCCGGGCCGCCCGGTAACCCAGCGCCTCCGCCCAAATATAACTAAAGCCGAAGGAATACTCCTCAGACTGGCAGCCGGACATGTCAAACAGCGGCTGCATCCACTGTCTGTCTCCCAGCGTGATTTCCTGAAACTCTGGCATAGATGTCACAATCCCTTTCTTTTTGAGTCCGCTGCCCCTCTTACAGGCTTGGGGTATCCGGAGGGGCAGCCCCTTTATACGCTGTCCCCCAGAATACGCCTGATGTCCCGGTTGACCGCCTCCATCGGGCGGGGCTCCCCGCCGTCACAGCAGGACACCACATTCCAACTAAGCTTTTCCGCCGCGAACAAAGCGGCCCTCCTGCATTCCAGAAGATAGCTCAGATTTTGCTCGTGGATATCCATGAGCTCCCCCAGCCGGGCGCTGCGCTCTTGCAGCAGCCTGCGGGAGGTATCCGGGTGCATGTCCAGATACACCACCCGGTCGGGCCGGGGCAGGCAGAGACGGGTATACTCATAATCCTCCAGCCACGCAAGATAGCCGTCCCATTCCCCGGGGGGCAGCTTGGACATCTGATGGGCCGCGTTGGAGGTGGTATAACGGTCGGAAAGAATAGTATACCCCGACAGGTACTGCTTTTTCCATTTTTTTTGGTAGCTGATATACCGGTCGGCGGCGTAAAAGCTGGAGGCCGCGTAGGCGTTGACCTCCGTCACGCCGCCCACCTCCCCCGCCAGATACATCCGCACCAGGGCGGAGGAATCGCTTTCGTAGTCGGGAAAGGTTATCTGAACCGCCTTTTCCCCCCGGGCCTGCATCCAGCGGAGCAGCGCCGCCGTCTGGGTGGCCTTGCCCGAGCCGTCCAGCCCCTCGATGACAATGAGCTTTCCCTTTTCCATCAGGCTTCCTCCCCCGGCAAGCCGTCCAAATGGGCAAATCGCTCCCGCACCGCCTGCATTTTGCCGCAGCTCATCTTCCCCTCCGGGCAGGTTCCCCCCACACAGGGAGGGCCCGCGCTTGCAAACAGCGTGGGCGCCACCCGTCGAACCATCCGCAGCATTTCGGTGGCCACCTCCCGGATTTCCCACTGGGCTCGGTTGCAGCACCGGTGCCGGAAGAAATTCAGCAGGCTCCTCGCGTTCATGGTGACCATCAGCTTGGTTTCACAGGCGTTTGGCAGGACAAAACGCGCGTCCTCTATGGCCATTTTAACCGCCTTCCGTCCGGCTGCCTTCTCCGGTTCCCCGGCGTCCGTCAGGGTTTTTTGGTGCTTGTCCCGCAGGATATCGGTGATCTGCCGGTAATATTCCCCCGCCTCCCCCATGGCCTTCCGGAAAACCGCCATAGCCTCGGGGGAGCCTTCGATCTCCGGCGGCACCACATAGGAGAAGTTTTTTTCCTCCACATACCGCTGACTCTGCACCGAATAGGACGCAATGCGGTGCCGGGTGAGCTGGGCAAGCAGCGTACGGGATACCCCCTCCACCGCAAAGGTAAAGCTACAGTGCTCTATGGGGCTTTCGTGGCCGATCTCCGCCAGCATCTCCACAAACGCGGAGGTCTTTTCGCTGTCCAGGCCGTCCAGGAGGTCGTCCACCGCGGCGGCGCTGTAGCACAGCTTGGCTGCCGCGGCAATCATTTTTTCCGGTTCGCCGGTGTGTGTAAGCAATGTAATCTTCGCCATGGATTCGCTTCTCCTTTTCACATGGTTATGTGTCTTCCCCCAGGCTTGTCCGCCCCGGATGCAAGCGGTGGGCCGCCGGATCTCTCCGGCAGCCCTCGGTTTTTTCTCTGCTCTGCCGTGGGGCTAGTCGTCGCTGGGGCCTCCCACAACCGACAGGTCATCGGGAAAGAATTCCTCCACCGGGAATTTGATCCGCTTGAACACCTCGCAGGGATCATCGGTGTTAATGGCGGATACGCAGTCCTTCTCCGGGATGCAGTAGTCGTAAGCCGGTACCATCATCTGCATATCGCGTCCCAGGGTGACAATGGTGAACAGGCCCAGGGTGACCAGCGCGATCTTGCTGCCATCGGGCTGTATCGCCAGCTCGCCGTCGAAGAGGGCGGAAATTTCCGGCGGCACCACGCCTAAGGGCTCGCTGATGAAGGGGGCCGCTTCAACAATGCGGCAGCCCAGCGTAACGGGATCCACCGCCTTCAGGGTGGCGACGGGCAGGTTGCCCTGGTTTGCCACACAGCCCTGGCGGTCGGAGGTGAAGGTCCGGACTCTGCCCTCACTGCCGAACAGGATGACCTTTTTGCAGTAGCAGGCAAGGCCCGTTACCACGGTGGGGGGGGACACGGGCGAGGTATAGGCGCAGAAGCATATACGGAAATAGAATGAAATATCCACTGTATAGAAGCCCCTGTTATAGGGAACCGGTTCTACAGTTAAGTACACGTCCATTACCTCGGTTGATTTGCATTTGATTATGGTGCTGGCGTTTATAACGTTTTGATCCTCCGCCGTAAAGAATACCTGTAAGTCCTCAAGGCAATCTTTATCGCTGCACGAGTCGAATATTCTTCCGGCTTCGATGCATACGGCTTCTTTAAAGTGGTTGGCGCTGCCTGCCGCGTCAAAAGCGGAGGCCATGTTGTTCTCTGCCATACTAATCCTCCTAAAATAATACTGAGTTTGCCATACTCAATACATTTTATGAAAGACAGGGCTTTTTGGTGAGCATTATTATATTTTGGTCAGCCGGGCGAAGTTGGCCATTACCTTTTTGACTCCCTTGCCTCCAAAATCTATTTCCACCAGGGTATCGTTGCCCATGGCACGGGCGGAGAGCACTCTGCCGCTGCCAAACACCTTGTGGCTGACGGTATCTCCGATCCTCACCGCCTCGCCCTGCTCCGGCGCCGCCCCCACGCCGATGGTGGTGGAGGACGCGGTGGGGATGCCCCGCTTCCGGGACGGCTTGTAATTGTCCCCGGCGGGATCCCGCTTAATGACGGTCTTGTCGTGGTATTCCCGCAGCTCCACAGGGATTTCCGCGATAAACCGGGATGGACGGCTGAAAACCGTCTGCCCGAAAATCATCCGGCGTTCCGCGCTGGTGATGGTAAGCTGCTTTTTTGCCCGGGTGACGGCCACATAGGCCAGCCGCCGCTCCTCCTCCAACTCCTCCGGTTGGGATATGGCGGAGCGCCCGGGGAAAATCCCCTCATCCATCCCCACGATGGTAACATAGGGAAACTCCAGGCCCTTGGCGGAATGTATCGTCATAAGCACCACACTGTCCGCTTCCGCGTCGTAGCTATCCAGGTCGGTGTACAGGGCTATCTCCTCCAGAAACCCGGACAGGGTGGGAGTCTCGTTCTCCTGCCGGTATTTCAGGATATTGGATTTCAGCTCCATGATGTTTTCCAGCCGACCGACGCCCTCAAAACCCTGGGATTCCAGCATTTTAAGGTACCCGCTTTGCTCCAGCAGGCTGTCCAGCAGCTCCTCCAGCAGGCCCTCCCCGGCTTTTTGGGCAAGCTCCCCTATCATCTGGGCAAAGCCCGCCAATGCCCCGCTTTTTTTAACGAGGGAGGGGTAACTGTCCGCGTCCGCGATTACCTGAAAGAGGGGGATTCCCTCCGCTTCCGCCACCTCCTGGGCCGCCGACAGGGTGGAACCGCCGATCCCTCTTTTAGGCTCATTGATAATCCGCAGCAGGCGGAGCGTGTCGCCGGGATTCTCAATGACATTGAGATAGGCCACAATGTCCTTGATCTCCTTGCGCTCGTAAAAGCGCAGCCCGCCCACAATGCGGTAGGGGATGGCGTTTTTCACAAATGCCCGCTCCACCGAGTTGGACTGGGCGTTCATCCGGTAAAGGACGGCGTGGTCGGAGTAATGAAGGCCGTCCTTCACATGCTCCAGGACGGTGTCCGCCAAAAGGCGGGCCTCCTCCGTCTCGTCCCGGGTGCGGATGACCTGCACCAGATCGCCCTCCCCAAAGTCGGTCCAAAGATTCTTGCCCTTCCGGCTCTTGTTGTTCTCAATGATGCGGTTGGCCGCGCTGAGGATATTCTGGGTGGAGCGGTAGTTCTGCTCCAGCCGGATCACCGACACATTTTCAAACTGCTCCTCAAAGCTGAGGATATTTTCAATGGTGGCTCCCCGGAATTTATAGATGCTTTGGTCGTCGTCCCCCACCACGCACAGGTTTTTGTGCCGTGCGCCCAGCATGCTCACCAGCCTGTACTGGGTGTGGTTGGTATCCTGATATTCATCCACCATAATATACCGGTAACGGTTTTGATAGTGCTCCAACACCTGGGGATACTCTTGGAACAGCTGGACGGTGAGCACGATAATATCGTCAAAATCCAAGGCGTTGGCCGCCTTGAGGGTTTTCTGGTAATGGTTGTAAACCCGGGCGACCGAGGCGGCGCGGTAGTCGTCCCCCGCGGCCGCCAGCATCCCCGCCGGGGTTTGCATACCGTCCTTGGCGCGGCTGATGGCCGAAAGCACCGAACGGGGCGGAAACAGCTTTTCATCCAGGGAGGCAAGCTTGATGCCCTCCTTGATAACCCGCAGGGAATCGTCGGTGTCATAGATGGTGAAGTTGCGGCTGTAGCCGATGGCCTCTATCTCCCGGCGCAGGATGCGCATGCAGAGGGAGTGGAAGGTGGACGCCTGGATATCCAGCGCCCGGCTGCCCAGGGTCTGCTCCAGGCGGGAGCGCAGCTCCCCGGCCGCCTTGTTGGTAAAGGTGATCGCCAGTATATTCCAGGGCTTCACCTGATTTTCCCCGATAGCCGCCGCCAGCTCCTCCGGCTCCACCGGGCCGCCGTCCAGCCAGGATCTCATCAGGCGCAGCTGCGCCTCCCCCGCGCCGGTGGGAGGCGCGGGGGAATTGTAGGCATTCCCGTAGCACACCAGGTTTTCGATGCGCCGGATCAGCACGGTGGTCTTCCCGCTGCCTGCCCCGGCCAAAATGAGAAGCGGCCCGTCGGTGAGAAAAACAGCCCGCCTTTGCATCTCATTCATATTTCCGAAATAGCGCTCCAACACTTTCCTTTTTAAATCAATATACTCTGTTGCGAAATTGCTGTCCATGTACGCCTCCGATAAATATTGTAAAACTAAACTGTAGAATAGTATACCACAATCCTATTCAAAAAGCGAGTATAAAAGCAGTGGCCCGACAGTAACTTCAATAACTCGTAAGCATAATTATATAATATGGTTGACAAATTAATAATTATATCCTATAATAAATGCAGGATGTGATAACGGTGAGCAAAAGCATGTATAGCCTGATTTTAATTGACGATGTGGTAAAAGCGGTGGATCGCCTGGCCTATGAGAAGGGTGTCAGCCGCTCCGGCCTCATCAACCGGATACTGGCGGAATACCTGTCCATGGTGACGCCGGAAAAGTGGGTTGAGGATATTTTCAGCCATGTGGCCGGTGCAGCGGATGGGGAGAATACCCTGCAGATATTGTCCCAGGCTCCCGGCGGCATGCTCCAGGTGAGAAGCGTACTCCGGTACAAATACAACCCCACCATCCGCTACACCATTGAGATCCCCCCCCGCGCCGGAGCCTGCACCGGCTCCTTCCGGGTGCTGTCCCGCACCCAAAGCCCCGCCCTGCTGGGGCACTTGCAGATATTCTTCCAGATTTGGGCCCAAATTGAAGAGGAGTGCCTGGGCTCCGCCGGACATGCCCTCCCCTCCCATGAAATTGCCGGAGGCCGTTATTGGCGCGAGCTTCAGCTGGGACAGGGCGGAGGCACGCCGGATTCCCGGCTGGTGGGCAGGGCCATCGGGGAATACCTACAGCTGTTCGATAAGGCGCTGGACGCTTTTTTCCTCACCGAAAACACCGCCGACACCCAAACGCCCCGGCGCATCGCCGCCATGTATAACGCTTTTTTGCAGAAGGGTTCCCTTCACCTGTAGTGGCTTAGCCTTGCCTCGGTTGGCCGGGCCACTGCCTCCGGTGTGTTTTTGTGGGTGGTATTAGCCTTGCCTCCGGCGGCCGGGCTCTGCCCGAACCCGCTTAGGGCCATAATGGCCCTAAGAACCCGTAATCCAGCAGGGTTGTAACGCTCCACACAGCAACAAGTCTCAATCAAACCGTCCGTTCCCTACATGGGGCCCAAAAACCCCATTCCGGGAGCTGGCATTGTGCCTGGGTAGGCGTTAGCCTTGCAAAGGCAGCGCCGCGCCGGACAGCAGTCCGCCGACGGCGCGCTGCACCGCACTACAGTGTTTGCCAAGGAACACTGGATTCTTAAGGACTAACAGTCCTTAAGCGGGGGTTTTAGGGGCCGGTGCCCCTATTTAAATATCGTAGATACCTCTGAACTACTACAAGATTACGAAAGACAGCTACCCGGAGTGCAGGGGGGGCACGGGGGCCCTCCCCCGTGGGAATTTTGGTTACTTTTGTTCCTCCAAAAGTAACTGCCCGTCGCGGCATGAGCGACATGCCATCCCGTGGCACAGCGGCAACGCCAGAGCAACAGCAGTAAAACGCAACCGCAACATCTGACTAATCACGATTATAAAGAAATAATATTTTCTTCCACAAGGAGGCAGAACGCATATGAACACGCAAAAGCTTACACAAAAATCAACGGAGGCGATTCAGCAGGCCCAAAGCCTTGCCATTGCCAATCAAAACATGCAGATGGAGCAGCAGCACCTGCTGGCGGCGCTCATCGGCCAGGAGGACGGCCTTGTGGGCCAGATGCTCACAAAAATGGGCTTGGATCGCCGGACGGTGGCGGACAGGGTTGCCCGGGAGATTGAAAAAATCCCCGGCGTCACCGGCTCGGGCCGGGAGGCAGGCAAAATCTATGTGGCTCCCGATGTGGACGCCGCCCTGTCCCTGGCCGAAAGCCTGGCGGGAAATATGAAGGACGAATACGTATCGGTGGAGCACCTGATGCTGGCGCTCCTCCAGAAGCCCAACTCCGCCCTCAAGGGCATTTTCGGCGCCTACGGCCTGACGAAGGACGCCTTCCTCGCCCAGCTGGCCCAGATTCGGGGAAACACCCGCGTCACCAGCGACAGCCCCGAGGACACCTACGACGTGCTGAAAAAATATGGCCACGACCTGGTGGAACGGGCCAAAAACCAGCAGCTGGATCCGGTAATCGGCAGGGACAGCGAAATCCGGGACGTCATCCGCATCCTTTCCCGGAAAACCAAAAACAACCCGGTGCTCATCGGAGAGCCGGGGGTGGGCAAAACCGCCATTGCCGAGGGCCTTGCCCAGCGTATCGTCCGGGGGGATGTGCCCAACAGCCTCAAGGACAAGACCATCTTTTCCCTGGATATGGGCGCGCTCATTGCCGGAGCCAAATACCGGGGCGAATTCGAGGAGCGGCTGAAGGCGGTTCTCAGCGAGGTTAAAAAAAGCGAGGGCCAAGTCCTCATGTTTATCGACGAGCTGCACAATATTGTGGGCGCGGGCAAAACCGAGGGCGCTATGGACGCGGGCAATCTCTTAAAGCCCATGCTGGCCCGGGGCGAGCTCCACTGCATCGGAGCCACCACCCTGGACGAATACCGCCGGTACATCGAAAAGGATCCGGCTCTGGAGCGCCGGTTTCAGCCGGTGATGGTGGAGGAGCCCACTGTGGAGGACACCATTTCCATCCTGCGCGGCCTCAAGGAGCGGTATGAGGTGTTCCACGGGGTAAAAATCCAGGATCAGGCGCTTATCGCCGCCGCCACCCTGTCCCACCGCTATATCTCCGACCGTTTCCTCCCCGACAAGGCCATTGACCTGGTGGACGAGGCCTGCGCCATGATCCGCACCGAAATTGATTCCATGCCCATGGAGCTGGATGAAATCTCCCGGAAAATCATGCAGCTGGAAATCGAGGAGGCGGCCCTGGGCAAGGACGAGGACAAGGTTTCCCGGGAGCACCTGGCGGATATCCGGGAGCAGCTTGCCAACCTCCGGGAGGAATTCAACGCACTCAAGGCCCGGTGGGACAACGAAAAAACCGCCATCACCAAGGTGCAAAAGCTCCGGGAGGAGCTGGAGGCGGTGAACTCCGCCATTGAGCTGGCGGAGCGGAGCTATGACCTGAACAAGGCGGCGGAGCTGAAATACGGCAAGCTGCCCCAGCTCCAGAGCCTGCTGGAGGCGGAGGAAAAAATAGCGGAGGAATCGGCGGACAGCCGCTCCCTCCTCCGGGACAAGGTCACCGACGAGGAAATCGCCCGGATCATCGGCCGCTGGACGGGCATTCCCGTATCCAAGCTGATGGAAAGCGACCGGGAACGCCTCCTTCACCTGGAGGATGTCCTCCACCGGCGGGTTGTGGGACAGGACGAGGCGGTGGAAAAGGTCAGCGAGGCCATCCTCCGCTCCCGGGCGGGCATCCAGGATCAGGGGCGGCCCATCGGCTCCTTCCTGTTCCTCGGCCCCACCGGCGTGGGCAAAACCGAGCTTGCCAAAACCCTTGCCGAATGCCTGTTTGACGACGAGCGGAATCTGGTTCGCATCGACATGAGCGAATATATGGAGAAGCACGCCGTGTCCCGGCTGGTGGGAGCGCCTCCCGGCTATGTGGGCTACGAGGAGGGCGGCCAGCTCACCGAGGCTGTCCGCCGCCGCCCCTACAGCGTCCTCCTGTTTGACGAGGTGGAAAAAGCCCATCCGGATGTGTTCAACATCCTGTTGCAGGTGCTGGACGACGGCCACATCACCGACTCCCAGGGCCGGACGGTGGATTTCAAAAACACCATCATTATCCTCACCTCCAATCTGGGCTCCCATGTGCTGCTGGAGGGCATCGGCACCGGGGGCGAGATCAGCGGGGAGGCCCGGGCCCAGGTGGAGCAAATCCTCCGCCAGAGCTTCCGCCCGGAATTTCTCAACCGGCTGGATGAAATCGTATTTTACCACCCCCTCACCAGGGAAGACATCGCGCGGATTCTGGATCTGCTCATCGCCGGGCTGAACAGCCGCCTGGAGGATAAGCAGCTTCATGTCCGCCTCACCGCCGTCGCCAGGAATTATGTGGCGGAAAACGGCTACGACCCGGTCTATGGCGCCCGGCCCCTCCGGCGCTTCCTCCAGCGGCGGGTGGAAACCCTTATCGCGCGCCATATTATCGCGCAGGCGGTGCCTCCCCACACCACGCTGGTCGTTGACCTTAATGAAAACGGGGAGCTCGCCGTCACCGGGGAGTAGGCGGAGGCGGAGGCGGAGCCGCAGCCAGGCCAAGGTGCAGCCTTGGGGCGGCGATATTGCATTTTGACGCATAGTCAAAAGACTGACAGATATTGATTTTTGTATGGGGCAATCACTAAATGTGAAAAATATATTGGTTTAAACATACATTTAAGCGTTCCATATGTATGTAAAACTAATGTAAGGTTGTTGACAATTTTGAGTTACGATTTAAATTACCGTAGTGTTATTGATAGCAATAAAATCTATGGTTGCCGGTGCTCCTACGAAGTTTGTATGCCAAATCCATGTGTGCCCAGACCTTATCCATGCGTCTATGTAGGACCTCCCGGCCCGATGGGACCCGTCGGGCCGATGGGGCCTATTGGCCCCGCCGGATCCACTGGCCCCGCCGGATCCACTGGCCCCGCCGGATCCACTGGCCCCGCCGGATCCACTGGCCCCGCCGGATCCATTGGCCCCGCCGGATCCATTGGCCCTGCCGGATCCACTGGCCCCGCCGGAGGCATTGGCCCGGCTGGGCCTGCGGGCCCTGCCGGAGACATTGGCCCTGCCGGGCCTGCGGGCCCTGCCGGAGACATTGGCCCAGCCGGGCCTGCGGGCCCTGCCGGAGACATTGGCCCTGCCGGGCCTGCGGGCCCTGCCGGAGACGTTGGCCCTGCCGGGCCTATTGGCCCTGCCGGAGACATTGGCCCTGCCGGGTCTGCGGGCCCTGCTGGAGACGTTGGCCCTGCCGGGCCTATTGGCCCTGCCGGGCCTATTGGCCCCGCCGGAGACATTGGCCCTGCCGGGCCTATTGGCCCCGCCGGAGACGTTGGCCCTGCCGGAGCTATTGGCCCTGCCGGAGCTATTGGCCCAGCCGGGCCTATTGGCCCTGCCGGAGACATTGGCCCTGCCGGGCCCACCGGAACGGCTGCCTTGGCTGCCTATGGAACCTTTGTGTCCACATCCACCGCTATACAGGAGATCACCGCTGGCGGGTCGGTCAATTTGAACGACGTTCTGACTGAGGCGCCTGTGGGCATGACCTATAATACCCTCGGCGGTTCTACGGTCACCCTCACCAATGCCGGCGTATACCGCGTAGACTACAGGATTCGCACTACCGCAGCAGTTGCCGGAGCCTTAATGGAGCTGCGGCAAAACACCACTGCTGTCGATAACAGCAGCGTGTCTGTTGTGGCCGCCGGCGAGACCTCCGGCGTTGCCATCATAAGAACAATCGCCGCGAACGAAACCATAGCCATCGACATCACCACAGCTAATGCCACCCTGGCCGCGGGCACCGGCGCGTTCCTGGATATCACCCGGATCGCGTAGCCGCCGGGCAGCGTCCCAATCCCCCCAGCGCGCAGGGGATTGGCTTGTAACGGACATCTAAACACGCAAGCGAGGCTTGGCTTCTGCCAGGCCTCGCTTGTTTATATTCATTTAGCGCGCGGATTCCAGCAGTCAATTTGCAAGTTTTTTACGGTAACTTGCAAAACAAACAAAACGCCTTATATTATACGCTTTCGGAGACGTTTTGGGGAAAATGGTTGACTTTTCCTTAATTGGTGATATAATTGGAGGTGGCAATATGTACCAGTTTTAGCGCCAATTTTAGTATCATTTCCAAAAAAAAATGTAAGATGGAGGTTCTTATGAAGAGAACAAGATATGCAGCAATTGTAATGTCACTGGCTGTTTTTGCAATGTTTACATTGGGATCCTGCAACAGCAGCACCCCGCCCGCATCCAGCGCCGCGCCCGCATCCAGCGCCGCG
>Ga0153996_1000551_pt1 | contig 16809 bp, 14 predicted proteins | sample TSNC080MetaG_FD_104728 | JGI IMG/M metagenome (GOLD analysis project Ga0153996, IMG submission 104728) | Attine ant fungus gardens microbial communities from North Carolina, USA - TSNC080 MetaG | ecosystem: Host-associated > Fungi > Mycelium > Unclassified | place: USA: North Carolina, Lumber...
TATCCTCTTCCTGTAGCAGGTACAAATTTGACTCCGTTTTGCTTTGCCAAACGGATCGCTTCTATATTTTTCCTGGAAATCATGCGCGAATCAGATAATAGGGTTTCATCCAGATCGCAGGCTATCATTTTGTACATTTCACGTCCTCCTTCGTCAACACACAGTCTATTCTCCATCTACCAAACTTCCGTTTGACGCTCAACATCAATGATTTCCGCTTCCGTTATCCCACTTATAAATGACAGTACATGATCCATCACACTGTCCGCCATTCTGCCATCACCGGCAATAAAGACTATGCCAATTCCGATTTTCTGATGTAAGTCCTGATGATCCGTCTCCGCGATGGAAATATGAAACTTGTTCTCTGTACGCTGGGTAATCTTCCTGACTTCCATCCGCTTTTCTTTTAGGGAATGCACCCATGGTGCATAAAGGGTTATCTTTAAAATTCCTATTGTCATTTTTCTCACCTGTTCTCCAAATATATGTTCTGTCATTATATAATATAAACTTATAATCCACAAGCCGCTGACGCATAAAATATAAAAAAAGTTTAATTATAGAAGTAAAGACCGCAGTACTAAAATTACTTAGTACAACAGTCCCTGTTAATTACATCTTTTAAATTTTCTGCAATGCAGTAATCGTTTCCCAGACCTCATCGAGCACCGGTATTCCATGTTTCATGTTGTCCATTCTGGTCAGATATTCCTGTTCGCCCGGATATCTAATAGAACCGTCTTCTTTATCAGGCTCTGATGCCTTAATATCCTGTAATACCATATCCAAAACAGCATCTGTTGTTTCTGTTGTATTCATCTTTCCCGGATCTATGGCAATGAACATTTGAGTTAATCCGATTTCATCTTCATATTTCCTGCCGATATCCGTTACCGTATTGCCTCCGGAAAGTACTGCCCCTATTAAATCCAGGGCTATAGAAAGTCCGCTTCCCTTCCAGTACCCGATGGGAAGTACCCGCCAGGTTTTTTCGATTTCAGCCGGATCTGTAGTGATATTCCCCAATGTGTCAAATCCGCCCGGAACCGGAAGCTGCTCGCCTTTTAACCGGCATTCTTCAATTTTTCCATAAGAAAACTGTGCAACAGCGCAATCTACCACTACATGTTTTCCGTCAGACTTTGGAATCGCCATAATAAAAGGATTATTACCGATTTTACTGTCTTTCGCTCCCCATGGCGGCATGTTAGGCATGGTATTGGTCCAGCAGATTCCGATGCATCCCGCATCTGCCGCCTGCCAGCCATATGTACCGCCCCGCATCCAATGGTTGGTATTTTGCAAAGCCACTGCTCCAATGCCATATTCTTTTGCCAGCTCAATTGCCCTGTCCATACAAATACCGGCATTTACGTTTCCCAGTCCAAGATTGCCGTTCCAGCGTTCCAAAGCACCAAAGGATTGTTCACACTCCGGCTTGCCGTTTATATGTATACTTTCCTGGTCAATATAGGATATTACCCTTGGAAAGCGGTTTACACCATGGGAATAGACACCATCTGCACTATTCTTAGCAAAGTTCTCAGCAGCCAAACGGGCATCTTCTTCTGGTACGCCTCTGCCTTCTAATATATCTTGAAATACCTTTACCAAATCGTCATATTTAATCCTCATTTTAACTTACCTTCAATCTTCCATTTTATGTTTCTGCAATCACACTTACATGGGTTTGGGAACATCCTGACCTTTATAAAAGCCGGGACCTCCCGCCGCCATATATCCTCGGCTATATCCTTCTTCTTCTGCCGAAACCCAAAAGGAATAAATACCTGCATTTTCCAGGTAAAAACGAAATTTAACAGCCTGATTGCCGATAGCTTTTAAATCCCTTTCTTTCCACTTCACCGGGATTTTCGTACCATTTATGGAAACAGGCAGACAGTCAGCTTTTGAAAATCCGGATAGAACAACTCCGTCTTGATCCAAAACCTCCACATAAATCTTCCCCCGTGAACTGTCTGCATTTATAAATAGATAGTCTCCTGAAAATTCCAGTTTCTTTGTGGTGATTTTACCGCTTTTTTCTTTTGCTTCCAATGAAGCAAATCCGTCCCTTCTTAACTTTGCCAAACCCACATTGCCACCTGAATATTTATGAGAGCCAAATGCCGGTGAGTCACCTGAAAAAGCAGAAAAATAAAAGTAAATCTCGTCTCCTACTACAAGGCAGCCGCCATTAACAGCATGCGTATAGCCATAATCCCAAGCCCCCTCTTTGCGTGAAGAAGATATGAAATCATCATAGGCAGGACGATCCCAATAAAACCCATCCCGGCTATAGGCCAGTTTTAAATCATTTAACTTAGGCTTTTTCGTTATTTCACAGATGTTGTTTGGCGGACCCATAAAAATGGAATAGAACCCCAACATGATACTTTCATAAGGCGTTGCATCCAGATTATACAACTGGGTATAGTATCCTAATGCCGGATCCGGGAGGTCATAAATATCCGCGCGAGACCAAAACCTTATATCTTCCGGTTTCCAATCAGCGCCTTTATAAAAATCAGCCGTTTCATAGTATCCCCTTGTTCTCACCCTGCTGTCCAACTTTGAAAATGTCCTAAGGCTGAATACCCACTTTTTACGAAACGGGTTGTAGAAAAATGTGGTATTGTCACCACAGGCTCCGGCTTCTCCCACTTCTTCCCAGTCGATTCCGTTATGGGATTTATATAAAATTGCCTTTTCCACCGGCGGAACGGAACCGGGGATATCATGGGAATGCTTGGGTTTTTTATGATAATATCTGACATCAAAGTCAAATACTCTGTAAAAGATAAGCATTTTATATCTTTCATTCGGTTTTTGGGCATCATAATCAATCCACATAGCAGAACCGTCCCTTAACCAACCCGGTTTTCTTTTAATCAGCCGCTCATCTTCCCTGTCCGGATATAGTTCTTTCAGCCGCTTCCAATGGATTCCATCTTCACTTTCTGCATAACCTACTCCGTCAAACCATCCGGCATGATACCACATCTTAAATTTCCCGGCCTCATCATCATAAAATATTCCGTCGTTAAAAGGACAGGCACAAGTACAATAACCATCGTTTTTTTCCAAGGAGGTTTCGGGTTGAAAAACAGGAGTTTCACAAATGACCGGTTGATGAAATTTTTTCGTCAAATCCATTTCTTCAATAAGAAAATCATCTACAAATAATTGTCTTCCAATGTCAATATTGATGCCACCTGGTGCAATTTGGTGTTCCAGGCACTTTATGGGTTTGTCTAAAGTGGTTTCCTCTATAACAGGCGGCCACTGATCCGGTAAAATAATATTGTTATATAACCGTTCCATTTTGTTCCTTTCTTTTCGGGGCTGCTGCATTAAGTTATCATTCGTGCAGCACCCCCATTACCAGTTTACTCTTCTTCTGATTTATAAAATACATAAGTTAATCCGAAAGATACCGCCATGGCAACCAACATACAAAGCAGGTAAAATGGCAGCTGCCCATTAAGGTATAACAGCATACCCGGTATTACGGTAATTGACATCCCGGTACCTGCCAGACCGAACAGAGCCGCCAGAAGTCCGCCGATTCCACCGCCGACGCAGGCAAACGCAAACGGCTTCATTAATTTCAAGTTAACGCCAAAAATTGCCGGTTCCGTAATCCCTAAAAATGCCGGAAGGGCACTTGATAAATACAAGGATCTTGTTTTCAGGTTTTTTGTTTTCAAAGCTGCCGCAATGGTAGCTGCTCCCTGCGCTGCAATGGCGCAGGATACGATGGCATTAAAGGGATTGGCTCCGGTTGATGCAAGAAGTTCAATTTCCAAAGCTTTAAATGTATGATGAAGCCCGGTAATTACGACTACCTGCTGAAGTGCGCCAATCAAAAGACCGCCAAGTCCCAGCGGAAGTCCTAATAACGCCTGGAATACGGCCAATATCAAAGACTCTACCTGATGCATAACGGGACCAATCACTAAAAGTCCGAGTATCATGCTGGCCAGCAATGTGATAAATGGAGTTACAATCAAATCCAATACATCCGGCACTATTTTTCTTAAAGATCGTTCTATCTTTGCTGAAATCATAGTCAGAATAAGAGCCGGTAAAATAGACCCCTGATAACCGGTAATCGGAATGGCAAGACCAAATAAGTTTAATAGCAGTGGTTCTGCTGTACCGGCAGCAACCTGATTGGCATTCGGCAGCTGCGGTGCAACCAGCATCAAACCAACTACCAGACCTAAAACAGGCGAACCTCCAAACCGCTTCATGGTGGAATATCCAACCAGCGCCGGCAGGAAAGCAAATGCCGTATCAATTAAAACTTGTGATAAGGTCAATACTGTAGGATCAATGGTAACCCCTAAATTCGTAATCAGGGTTCTAAGTCCCATAAATAAACCTGTAGCAACCAATATCGGTATAATCGGAACAAATACATCACCTATCGTTCTGGAGATTTTCTGTGGCACCGACATGTTTTTCTGTGATTCATTGCCTGCATCTTCTTCTGTCACTCCCTTGGCAATCTGGGCGTAGACCTTATTAACAAATCCCGTGCCCAGAACAATCTGATACTGACCGGCGGCAAAAAACTGTCCTTTTACACCGTCAATTGCTTCTATTGCTTTGGCGTCAAATTTTGAGTCATCTTTTAGTATCAGCCTCAGCCTTGTGGCACAATGTTCTACAGACTTTATATTTTCCTCTCCGCCAATGTGTTCTAAAATCTGAATGGCTACATCACGTTCCTTCATGCTAAATCCTCCTGCTTTTGTATTATTCATGATCAAAACATTAAAAGAAAAAAGCGCTTTTCTTGATTTCATTATATCATCTTTCATCTTTTTGTCAATATGTCTGTTTGTGATTGTGTTGCATTTGTTAATATTGTATAAATTAATTAGCTTTTTTATTTGTTTCTACTTTATTTTTTGTTTATATCTTGGAAGCGCTTTTCTTCTTTGGCGAATTGCTGCTAACTACTGTTATTCTCTTTATTCATGTCACGAACTTTGCCTGACTACCAACACAGGCTGGATTGTCAAAGAAGCCGCATTATCTTTTTTATCAATCAATCCTGATAATAAATTAGCACTTAATGATGCCAGCATTCCAAACTTATTGTCTACAGATGTTAATTCCGTATCCGCCACCATTGCTACTTCAGAATTATTATAGCCAGTTATGGCAACATCCTCCGGAACTTTCAAACCCATTTTTTTTAATTCCTTCATTGCACACACCGCAGTCAGGTCCTCACCAAATATAATGGCGGAAAATTCTATACCCGACTCTAAAATATCATGAGCTACCTTCTTTCCTCCATCAAATCCATACTCCGTATTAAAAACAGTTTCCTCACCTTTATAAATATCTTTTTCGTTCATGGCCATGATAAAGCCTTCTTTTTTTATTTCTGCACTGGCTGTATTCATGTCCTTTACATATAATATATTTTTATGCCCTTTTTCATAGAGATGATCTACTGATAATTTTATGCCTAAACGGTCATCTACAAGTACAGAATAAGAATTAGGTAAATCCAGATGTCCATTTGCCAAAACAACCGGCATATTGTTTAAAATTTCCATAATAGAGGGTTCATTCCTGATTTCATCAAAAATGGACCCAACTAATACCAGACCATCTACCTGTCGCTCCGATAGCATTTTAATGTATTTGATATTATTGCTCATAGATCCGCCGGTATTACACAACAAAACGTTATATCCGCTTTCCGTAAACTCCTGTTCCAATACATAGGCCGTATTTGCATAATGACTGACCCTGACATCTACAAGCAAAACGCCTATGGTCTTCATTGTTTTGGATACTAAGCCTCTGGCTATTGCGCTTGGTTTATAATCATATTTATCCAATACCCGCTGTACTTTTTCACGGGTGGCATCTGTAACCACTCCGTTATTCAATACTCTGGATACTGTTGAAATTGCTACGCCAGCCTCTTTTGCTATATCATAAATATTCATATAAATCCTCCGATAATTGCAATTTGTCATTTGCTTTTCCTTTTATTATATATGCTTTTTTATGTCATAGCAATGTTTTACACACAAACAAATTTCAAAACACGCTGCCCGGCCCGGCATATAATTATCTTCCCGTCAAAACAGCAACCCCGCGGCCATTCCGCCGCAGGGTTGCTGTTTTTTCACGTTTAGTTCTTATTCAAAGTAAGCATACTGGAAGAACCAGTAACCATAAGGAGAATGCCAGGTTCCCTTTAAGTTGGATTTCTGCATCCAGAAATCGTTATAATAAGCAACCGGTGCAATACCCGCCTCTTCCAGAAGCAGATTCTCCGCCTCATGCAGCTTCTGATAATGCACGTTCAGATCAGCCGTTGAGTTTGCTTCATTCAGCAGTTTATCCATCTCCGGATTATTGTAATTAGCACTGTTATTACCGCTGATGGAGTTAAACAGGTTCAGCATATTGGAAGGATCATCGTAGTCGTATACCCAGCCGTCACGGGCAATCTGATAATCACCTTTCCGGCGGGTTGGGGTGAAGGTGGACCATTCCAGAATCTTGATATCCATCGTTACACCCAGTTCTTTCCAGCAGCTCTGCAGATATTCTGCCACCGCCTTATGATAACCGGCATCATTGGTCATATACTCCAGCACCGGCAGGCCTTGTCCTTCCGGATAACCGGCGGCGGCAAGCAGTTCTTTTGCTTTTGCCAGATCAGCGTCATGGTTGCTGATATCGAAACGGTCACCGCCATTGTTCTGACGCGTTACATCTTCAAAGAAAGTGCCCGGCTCTGCATCAGAGATACCAGGTCCGACAAAGTTGGTAGCTGGTGTATAGGTTCCCTGCATGACTACGTTGGCTACATACTCACGGTCAATCGCCAGACTCAGCGCTTTACGGACATCGGGATTATCAAATGGTGCTTTTGCGTTATTAAAGTCAATGTAGTAGGTGCCCATGATCGGATCCAGGAAGAACTCATCGGTTCCTTTCAGATTCGGAACCTCTTCTGTCGGCGGCTCCTTGATCAGATCCAGTTCTCCGGTCTTGAATGCATTGTAATAGGCATTGGTGTCTTCCATCAAGGCAAATTTCAAGCTGTTTACCGTTACGGCACCGGCATTCCAGTAATTCTCATTTTTTACAAAGGTCACATGAGAACCCGGTACCCACTCCTGCATTTTGAACGGACCGTTGGAAATATAAGTGGAAGGTTCCAGGGCCCATTGATCTCCATTAGCTTCTACGGTTGCCGGCTGTACCGGTACCGTGGAAACATGAGTAACCAGTTTTTCAAAGTACACACAAGGTGCTGCCAACTCTACCACAAAGGTTTTGTCATCCGGGGCAGATACTGACAGCGCCTCGATATCACCGGCAGCTGCCTCAGCATACCCCTTTACATACCCCAACATATCGGCGCCATAGGGAGCAGCTACCTCCGGGTCGGCCAGGCGCTTCCAGGCAAATACAAAATCGCTGGCTTTTAAATCACTGCCATCGCTCCACTTGAGACCATCCCGTAAGTGGAATGTATACACCAGACCATCCTCTGAAATCTCATATTTCTCGGCCTGTCCGGATACCAGCTTATTGTCCTGATCCACGATCAGTAAGGTCTCAAACGCCTGAACAATAATGTTTCCGCCATCTACGGCGCTGTTTAGCGCCGGGTCAATCGTCTCTACATCCGGTCCGACACGAACCGTCAGATCCACTCCATTGCCCCCTTCTTGCTGTGCCTGCGTTTCGGCGGCACCGCCTGCATTTTTTTCTGCTGCTGTCGTACTGCCGCCACCGGCGCCTGATCCCCCGCCACAGGCAGTCAGAACCAGACCGGAAGCCAGAATTAATGCTAACATACGTGCTGTCTTTCTCATAATGTTCCTCCTTTTCATTTTTTTATCCAATCAACCGATCCTGTCTTCAGGCCGGTAAATTGCTAATTAATCTTTTCCAGATGATGACATGCCGCATAATGCCCCCTGGATACTTCCCGCCACTTTGGTGCTTCGGCTGCACACCTGTCGTCGGCATATTGGCAGCGGGTCCGAAAGGTACACCCACTGGGCGGATTCAGCGGGCTTGGCACATCCCCCTCCAGAACGATCCGCTGCGAATGTCTGGCGGTCTTTGGGTCGGCTATGGGAATTGCTGAAATCAGGCTCCTGGTATACGGATGTACACCATGGAAGGTCAGCTCATAGCTGTCCGCCAGCTCCACCAGATGGCCCAGATACATGACGCCGATCCGGTTGGAAATATGCTTCACAATCGATAAGTCATGGGCAATGAACAAGTAAGTCAACCCCATCTGTTCCTGCAGCTCTTCAAACATATTCACCACCTGCGCCTGAATCGATACATCCAGAGCGGAGACCGGTTCATCACACACGATAAATTCCGGATTCACCGCCAGGGCCCGGGCGATTCCAACACGCTGACGCTGTCCGCCGGAAAACTCATGAGAATAGCGGTTGGCATGCTCGGAGTTCAGACCGACCGTCTGCAGCACCGATAATACCTGCTCATGACGGTCCTGCTTAGAGGATGCCAGATGATGAATATCGATGGCCTCGCCGACGATATCTTCTACTGTCATACGCGGATCCAGGCTGGCATATGGATCCTGAAACACAATCTGCATTTTTCTGCGGTAAGGAAGCATTTTTACATGAGTAATATCCTCACCACCGTAAAAAATCCTGCCGCCGGTTGGTTCATAGAGCCGAAGCAGGCTTCTGCCGGTGGTGGTCTTGCCGCAGCCGGATTCTCCTACCAGTCCTAACGTCTCGCCCTTACGAATGCCAAAGGAAACATCATCTACTGCTTTTACCACCTTTTTCTCCCATAACGTTCCGCCGGCAACTGGAAAATACTGCTTCAGATTCTGCACTTCTACCAAATATTTCTCGTCCATCGTGCCTCTCCTCCTTATTCTTGCCCTGCTTTTTGGGCGTCTATACCCGCAGGGTGCTTCCGTGCCGCTGCAAATTCCGCTTTCTGATGCAGCCAGCAGGCACTGTAATGGGTATCGGAAAGGTCTGTATACTCCGGCATTTCCCGCAGACAGATCTTCATGCAGGATTTACACCGTGGTGCAAAGGGACACCCGGCCGGCGGATTCAGCATATCTACCGGGGAACCTTCAATCGGTATCAGCCGGTTGTGTTCTTTTTCGTTCAGCTTCGGGATACTGCGCAGCAGCCCCTTGGTATATTCATGCCCGGGACGGTAAAAGATATCATCCGTCGTCCCGGACTCCACTACTTTTCCTGCATACATAACCGCAATCCGGTCACACATGTTGGCAACCACACCCAGATCATGGGTAATCATGATAATTGCCATTCCCAGCTTTTCTTTCAGATCCATCATCAGCTCCAGAATCTGAGCCTGAATCGTCACATCAAGGGCGGTCGTCGGTTCATCTGCAATCAGCAGCTTAGGTTCACAGGCCAGGGCGATGGCAATCATCACACGCTGGCGCATACCGCCCGACAATTCATGGGGATACTGCTTCAAACGCTTCTCCGGTTCATTGATGCCAACCAGCGTCAGCAGCTCTTTGGCCCGTTCTGCGGCCTGGGCCCTGGTTTTGTCGGTGTGCAGCAGGACTGCTTCCGCAATCTGGTTGCCAATCGTATACACCGGATTCAGGCTGGTCATCGGGTCCTGAAAAATAATGGAAATTTCATTTCCCCGGATTTTGCGCATTTCTTTTTCCGTCATCTGGTCGATCCGCTTGCCATCAAACTCCAGCGTTCCGCCAATCAAACGGCCCGGATATGCCGTCAGTCCCATCAGACTATAGGCCGTCACCGACTTTCCCGAGCCGGATTCACCAACAATTCCCAGTACTTCCTTTTCTTTTACATGCAAAGAAACATCATTTAAAGACTTCACCTCACCGGCCGGTGTAAAGAAGGACAGACGTTCATTTTTAATATCAACTAAATATCCGCTCATCGTTATTCCTCCTTAATCCTTTAGTTTCGGGTCAAATGCATCACGTAATCCGTCGCCTAATAAGTTAAAGCTTAAGATAATGAGAGAGATCGCCAGGGCCGGCGCAAACAAACGGTACGGATAGCTGTTCATACCATTCAGCGCCGCACTTGCCAGACTGCCCAGAGACGGCATCGGTGCATTGACGCCCAATCCCAGAAAACTTAAAAAGCTCTCCGTAAAAATGGAAGACGGAATCTGCAGCGTGGTGGTAACAATTAAAGTACCAATACAGTTCTTTAATAAATGCTTCCTGATAATACGGCCGCTGGAAGCCCCCAGGGCTTTGGCGGCGGTGACATATTCCTGCTCCTTTAAGATCAGAATCTGGCTGCGGACAATCCTCGCCATCCCAACCCAGTAAAGCAGGGCAAATACAACAAAAATACTGATCAGATTCACACCGACCACCTGTATCCACTGAAACCCGGGTTTCACCGCCAGCGCCTTCAAAGGCTGGTCCATCGCCACGGACAACAGGATAATAATCAGAATGTCCGGTACCGTATAAATCATATCGACGATCCGCATCATCACCAGATCGACCCATCCGCCAAAGTATCCGGCGATGGATCCATATAAAGAGCCAATGAATAAAATCAGGACAGAGGCAATAATCCCTACCACCAGCGACACCCGGCTGCCCATCATGACCCGGATGGCATAGTCACGTCCCAGGTTGTCCGTTCCTAAAATATGAGGAAATACCTTCCCACCGGTCTCCATCGTGGTAAGCTCAGTCTGGGAATACTGCATCGGTGCCAGATTCTCACTGCCACGAATCTGCTGTTCATAGGTGTAAGGATAAAACTGGGGAATAACAAATGAAATAAATAAAACCAAAATCACCACAACCAGACTGACCATGGCAATCTTATTTCTCTTTAAACGCCGGAATCCATCCTTCCAGAATCCGACACTTTCACGCATTACTACCAGACTTTCTTTTTCCGAAGCACTTGCCGGGAGAAAGTCATCTGCATTTAACTGAAACGATAATTTAGCCATTTTCCTTCTCCTTTCTTATTTCAGCTTAATCCGTGGATCAATCAGCTTATAAGCAATATCCACAAGTACATTCATGGTCACCATCAGAGCCGCCAGGAAAATCGTAGTGCCCATAATCAGCGGGTAATCGCGGCTGGTAATCGAACCGACAAACTCCGAACCCAGGCCCGGAATGGTAAAGATTTTCTCCACAATAAAGCTGCCGGTCAGGGTGTAGGCTAACAATGGTCCCAAATAGGTGACTACCGGCAGGATTGCATTTCTAAGAGCATGCTTAAACAGGCTTACCATCTGGGAAACGCCTTTGGCTCTTGCCGTTCTCATGTAATCCTGGCCCATCACGTCCAGCATCGAAGAACGCATCAATCGTGCGATATAAGAGGACGGGTATAATGCCAGCGCCGCCACCGGCATCACATAATGCTTCCAGCTGGTCAACCCATATGTCGGCAGCAAGCCCAGCTTCAAGCTGAAGATATACATCAAAATCGTACAGGTAACAAAGTTAGGGACGGCTATTCCACTGGTACTGAACACAATAATAATGTTATCCGCCAGCTTCCCGCGCCGGTAAGCCGCGATACTGCCAAGGGGGACACCGGTCATCACCGCCAGCAGGATCGCCATTCCGCCGACTCTCGCCGATACCGGGAACTTGCTGGCAATGATCTGATTGACGGTACGCCCCCGCTGCTTTACACTAAGGCCCAGATCCCCATGCAGCAAATCTTTCATGTACGTAATATACTGCTCCGACAATGGCTTGTCCAAACCAAACTTTGCTTCCAATGCCGCCTGTGCCTGTGGACTGACTGCCTTTTCCGCCATAAATGGCCCGCCAGGTACCATATTCATTACAAAAAACGTAATCGTCGCAACCGCAAAGATCGTAACAACCGCCATCCCAATCCGTTTGATTATATATCTTCCCATCCTATCAGCTCCTTTTTTCCAAATAAAAAACAGTTGTCGCCACCACGCGGACACTATGTTTGAAAAACTATCCTTCCCATAACGACACATTACTTTAGGATACACGCTTTTCACTTATTCGTCAATATCCCGCCCTCAACAGGTCCCTATTTTACGAACAACAAAAATCCTCCGCACCGCCTGCCCGTTGCGAAGGATTCCATCTTATCCGTTATTATCCAATCGGCTAAATACCATATCATATCCGTCATTCCCATAATTCAGCGACCGGTTGACCCGGCTGATGGTTGCGGTGGAAGCACCGGTCTTCTCGGCAATCTCCAGATAGGTTTTCTTCTCGCGCAGCATCTTCGCTACTTCATACCGCTGGGACAAGGACAATAGTTCATTTACCGTACAAACATCTTCAAAGAACAAATAGCACTCTTCCGGATTCTTTAGCGTTAAAATCGCCTGAAACAGGTGATCCACCGCCACGGTCTTAATCTTCTTATTCATAAACCAAATTCCGCTCCTCTCAAAGACTTTCTGGTTTTTATCTGCTTTTACTAGTTTAGCACATTAAAACTGTAAAGTCCATAGCCTCCTTGGCACATTTATGAATTTCTCAATGAGACGGGCAATCTCAAAGAATATAAACTACATTAAGATCAAAATCCAGATATACCTTTTCGTTTACTTCGTATGTTTTGCGGGTGGCAGGATTATAATCCGTAATCTGGATATTCATCTCCCCTACCATCACCTGATAATACTGATGGGAACCCATGAAGGTAGACAGTGTGACAGTACCTTCCAGCAGCCCCTGATCTGCCAGAGCTGCACCTTCCGGCCGGATGACCAGAGAAACCTTCGCCCCCGGACCGGCCTTGGCAAAATTATTCACTTCCAGGATGTGCCCTGCAACATCAATCATGGCCTTTTCCTCCTTCACAGACAGAACCTCTGCAGCCAGGAAGTTGGCCTCACCGATAAAATCGGCTACAAATGTGGAAACCGGACGGTAATAAATTTCTCTTGGAGTACCGATCTGCTCCACCTTTCCTTTACTCATAATGATGATTTTATCCGATATACTCATCGCCTCGGCCTGATCATGGGTTACGTAAATCGCGGTTATTCCTACTTTTTGCTGGATCTTACGAATCTCCGTCCGCATGGTTACACGCAGCTTCGCATCAAGATTGCTGAGCGGTTCATCAAAAAGCAGCACGCCCGGTTCAATCACCAGCGCTCTGGCCAGGGCCACACGCTGCTGCTGCCCGCCGGAAAGCTGATTGGTCATTCGTGACTCCATCCCCTCCATCTCTACAAGTTTCAGGATATTCATAACCTTCTCATGAATTTCCTCCTTGGGCAGCTTGCGGATCTTCAAACCATATGCCACATTGTCGAATACATTGTAGTGAGGCAGCAAAGCATAGCTTTGAAAGACCATGGCGGTATCCCTCTTATTGGGTGTCAGGGCATTGATATTCTCATCCCCCATATAGACACTCCCTTCATCCGGACTTTCAAATCCTGCGATCATCCGCAGAATGGTAGTCTTTCCGCAGCCGGAAGGACCTAAAAGAGTCACAAAGGAACCTGGCTCAATCGTCAGCGAGGTGGCCTGCACTGCATAAAATTCCTTGTTTGTCTTGGGATCGGTATATATTTTGGCTATGTTCTCTAAACGAACACCCGTTTTCTGTTTTTGCATTTTCTTTCCTCCATGCTGTATCTATCTGGCTCCTGAATATCAGTCATCGGTCTTAATCTTTCTGCTGACACCAAAGAACTTCATAAATACATCCATCAGCAATACCGCTCCGTACGTGATGAGGATCAGCACCGTCGCATAAGCACAGGCCACACCATAGTTGCCTTTTTCTGCCTGCTCATTGATCTGACAGGTAATCAGCAGATAATTCGGTGTTACTAATAAGATGATCGCTGAAATCGCTGTAATACTGCGGACAAACGCAGTTACCAGCCCACTGAAAAAGGAATCCTTGATCAGCGGCAGGGTCACCGTCATAAATACCCGGGCCGAGTTCGCCCCCATATCATATGCCGATTCTTCAATTGACTTATCAATCTGCCGCAGGGCCGAAATCCCGCTCCTGGTACCAGTCGGAAGACTTCTCACAATAAACACAATAATCAGAATCAATCCTGAACCATATAAGCCGCTCATAATGCCGGTTCCAAAAAGTCCTCTTGCATATCCCCGGATATATCCGATTCCGAGAACGGTACCTGGTACGGCCATCGCCAGCATGGAAACAAACTCAATAAAGCCTTTGGCTTTAAATTTCTTTTTCACCACAAGGTAGGATATGATCATCGATAAAAATGCTGTCAGCGGGGCGGCAATTGCGGATAATACAAAGGAGTCCTTGAACGCCTTCAGACCGCTGGTTTTAAACATATACTGGAACCACTTGAGGCTCAGGGTATAATCCCGTCCCCAAAGCGTAAACAATGCACCAAAAGGAACCATAATGTATAACAGTAACACAAATGCCGCAACCAGTCCACAGAAGATCGTCAGCGGAACCGTTACGCTCTTATCCGCGATCAGCATCCGCATACGGGATGCCTTGCCGGTCAGCGTCGCTGCCGTCTTTTTCTCCAGATAATACTTCTGAATCAGGAACAGAACTACCGTCAGTGACAGCAGCACCACCGCCATGGCGGCTGCTCCGGTAGAATCATAGGCACCGGTCACCTGAAGGTAAATCGTGGTTGCCAGAGTATCATAAGAGCCGCCGATCAGCATCGGATTGGCAAAATCAGCCACCGACTCAATAAATGTCACCAGAAATGCATTGCCAAGACCGGGAAGGAGCAGCGGAAATGTCACACTGGTAAATACCTTCCATCTGGCCGCGCCCATATCCCTGGTTGCTTCTTCCAGTGAGGGGTCGATATTTTTCAACAACCCTTTCAGCATCAGGTAGCAGACCGGGAAAAAGGTCAGTGTCTGAACGATTGCGATCCCTTTCAGGCCGTATACATTGGAATCATAAATACCAAGCAAGGATCTGGTGATGATTCCGCTTCGCCCGAACAGCATGATCATGGAAAGGGACAGAACAAAGGGCGGCGAGACAACGGGCAGCATGGAAACCAGGCCGAAAAGCTTTTCCAGAATCTTTGTTTTCAGCTTAACATATACCTCCACATAAGCAAACAGAAGTCCGATTGCCGTGGAGGCAAAGCCGGTAATCAGGCCCAGCACCACCGTGTTTTTAAATGCCCGCTGGAATCGTTCCAGGCTCAGTACCCGCTTAAATACATCCAGCGTAAAACCCTGTTCCGGAGTACGGAAACTGTCAATCAGCAACATTAACAATGGATACAGAATAAATAATGCCAGGAAGATCAGCAGCACCACAATCATACTTATCAGTATGGGGTCTGAAAAAAACTTCTTCCTCTCCAGCTCTGCACTTTGCCTTCTGGCCATATGAAAGCCCCCCTTCTTTGCGGGGACACCGGTGGTGTCCCCGTTATATCAAGCCAGCTCATCTAAGCATGAGTGCTGCGCAAATTACGCAGCACTTAAAAATTAATCATTCAGGAAACGGCTGCTGTCAGCAGCCTCTGCCGAACTGCCCAATGCCGTGAAGAAATCCTCTACATACCTGGCACTGTTCGCTTTTGCGTCGGCAAAGTCGTAATCAATGGTATTGTTCATATCCAGACCAAATCTGGCTGCTTCCTCCGGCTGTGTTGCATTGCTCAGTACCAGGAACTGGTAGGAACCGTTATCCTTCGCCATATCCACACATTCCGGTGACAAAGCATACTCCACCCAGAGCCTGGCGGCATTCGGATGAGCACAGCCGTTAAAGATTGCGGTTGCGCCGACTTCAAAGGAGGTTCCGTCTTCCGGAACGATCAGTTCGATGTTATCGTAGCCCTGCAGAATCTGGTAAATCCCGTCATGCAAAAAGCCAATGCCGATGACACATTCACCCGGGCCTACCATTTTGGATGGGCCGGAACCGGATTTTGTATACTGTGAAACGTTCTTGTCCAATGCTTTGAAATAATCCATAGCTGCTTCATGGCCTTTCATCTGGATCATGGTATTGATAACCAGTTTCGCTGTACCTGCCGTATTCGGATTGGACAACATGATCAGGCCTTTATACTCTTCTTTGGTAAGATCATCCCAGGTTTTGGGAGCTTCCAGCCCCAGGCGCTCCAACTCTTCCGTATTCACCATAAAGCCCAGGATACCTTTATATATCCCAAACCAGCAGTTGGTGGGATCCTTGTAGGCATCGCTGATCAGGTTCCTGGCATTGACAGCATCATACTCCGTCAACAGACCGGCTGCCACTGCCTCATTATACGGATCGGTAGTTCCGCCGAACCAGACATCTCCGGACGGATTGCCGGCTTCCTCAGAAATCTTGGTATAAACTTCAGACGTGGAAAGTCTCTGATACTTTGTCGTGATGCCATACAGTTTCTCAAAATTCTGACAGGCGACTGACAAATACTCTTCCTCACAGGAACCATAGACCGTCAGCGATCCCTCGGCCTTAGCCGCCTCAATCAGGGCATCCATACCTCCGGCAGCCGTGGTTTCGGCAGGTGCTTCCCCAGTATCCGAAGCGGCCGCCTCCGTCGCGGCCTCGGTTGCAGGCGCTGCAGCGGATGTCGGCTCGGCCGTTTTACTGCCGCCGCATGCAGCGAGACTCAATGCCATAGAACATGCCAAAACTAATGCCAATTCTTTCTTCATAGCCAAATTCCTCCTTTTTTCTGATACCTCTATCATACCAGAAAAGGTAAATTTGGTAAACTGTTTTTAGCAAATGGTTTTGACCAGCTGCATATAGATTGCCGCCAATGCCGCCTGATCGGGAA
>Ga0153996_1000553_pt1 | contig 16785 bp, 15 predicted proteins | sample TSNC080MetaG_FD_104728 | JGI IMG/M metagenome (GOLD analysis project Ga0153996, IMG submission 104728) | Attine ant fungus gardens microbial communities from North Carolina, USA - TSNC080 MetaG | ecosystem: Host-associated > Fungi > Mycelium > Unclassified | place: USA: North Carolina, Lumber...
GACCGGCGGCAATGGGGATTTAAGGTTATGCCTGTGCGCAGGGCACATGATCTGCTATATAAAGGGAAAGAATTGTTTTTTGAGTTTGAAGATGATACCTGGGAAGAGAATTTCTTTGATGGGAGGAAGTAAGACAGCATGGATCAGCAGGAACAGATGAAGCAGATGATACGCAATGAAATCCGGTCTGTCAGCAGTCTGGAGGAGCGGATTATCCTGAAAGAGCTGATGGAGGGGGTGTTTCTGTCCCTCTACGAAACCAATGAGCAGATGTACCGCCAGCTGGAAGACCGGATTATGGATGAACTGGCTTATGACGTGAACCAGTATTTGATTAAAACAGGAATTGTTGAGCGGGATTATCTGGATCCGACCCATCATTTCATGACTGTGATGCGGGAGGAGGACCGGAAGCAAGGCAAAGCATCGGTAAAAGAAGTCCGGCAGAAAATCGCAGAGGACGGCAGGTGCTTTCTGGGAACCGTATTTCTTAAGTGTGATGTTCTGGATATTCGAAAGCTGCTGGGGCGACAAAATTTGATTTCAGGAATGATTAAAACCGGTCAGAACTATGAAGTTTCACTTTCTTTGGAACAAAACAGGCATTATCTGGGAAAAATCGAGCAGCTGTATCATCTGTTTAATAAAAACGGGATTCCCTGGCAGACTGTCAACTGTCCGTATCTGTTCAAGCTGATAGATGTCTATATCATGAAACTACCGGAAGAATGCCAGGAAAAGGAGACCATCCAATCGTTTTCTATTGATTTGGGTGAATGGACTTCCTCTGTCTGCTATGATCTGATCCCCATTTGGAATGTCTGGCAATTTAAGCTGAATAGTATTGGATTTCCAGCGGCATGTAAGGATCATAAAAGCTACGAGCATGAGCTCTCTATTGAAGATTATGGGGAAGAGTACGTCTATCTGGTGGATGGAGGGTCTGGTGTTACCAGTGTCAGGCAAAACGGGCAGAAGATATTACTGATGAGTCCAACGAAAAAAACACAGGGCTGGGATGTCTACAGTATCCGAGGCGGTCAGGAAGGACGGACATCAAATTATTCTTATCCGGTTATGGAGAACCTCCGGGTTGATGGATTTGCAGAACGTTTTCAGCGGAAAACCGGCCAGATCGTCAAGACAAAGATGGAATTAGAGCGGTTCATCCTTGGCTTTGGTTTAGAGGACTATCTGGAATATATTGATTGCAGAATCCTGGAAAATCAGGAGTTTTTGACGGAGACATACACTATGAATTTTTTTCTGAAAGATGAAATAAGGGCAGATAAACGGCAACAGCAGCTGCTTCTTATGTTTCGTCCCCAAGATACCGGAAAAACATCATGGCTTTTGCGGGATATCATGAGTTTTATCGTCTCCGAGGTGCAGGGATTATACCCTGAATATGAGTGTGGAGGAAGGCTTGAATGAATTATCTGTGGGAAGTCATGATACAGGCTAAAAGGCAGGGGATACCAGAAGAAAACCTCGTTTTTTGTGTCCCGGAGGTGTTTAGTGCATATATGGAGATTTCTAATATATTCATAAACCAGGACAACCTGGAGACCGGGCAGTGTATCGAGATCAATCCGTACTATCGGTTTCATGAAATATTCAAAGATCTGCATCAGCCGGATTATCGGGAGGGAAACGAACTGCAAAGCAGCCTGACGAATTTGATCTTACATCAGCTGGCCGGAAATGATGTAATGTCAGGAATGACGAAGGAAGAGTATCATAAAAAGTTGCTGTTACAGGACATTAGTGAGGGAAAAAAGGGAAGACTGGCAAAGGAAGCGATGCGCCTCTTTGATATCGACGAGCAACAGACTATCCTGAGCGGAATGCTGCGGCAGTACCTGACCGGCTGCTCCATTGATCTGTTCCAGGAGATGATGGCGGTATTGATTCCGGATCATATCGTATATCATAATAATCAAAAGGCCAGCGAGGTGTTGATTTACATCGGAAGAAAGAGGAGCGAACAGTTAGAGAAAAAAATACAGTTTTTGATTTCTGGCTTTCTGAATCTGGCAGGTAATGTGGATATTTATTATGAATACCATTTTGGAATCATTGGTGTTGAAGAGACCATGATAATAGATGAGATTGCGTTATGCTGACAGGAGGGATGCTATGTTTTATTATGAATATCCGAAGTTTGAAAAGAAACATCTTTTGACAACAGAAATGCTGGAGCAGCTTAGGGATCATCCGAGATATTATAGCGAATTACTGTTTTATGGGTATGGAAACGGGATTGTGAATGGCTGTGGATTCTTCCTGTGAAATGGAACTGTGTAGATTTCGGCTGCAGGTGGGGGCACGGTTACGAAATTCATATCAAGATTTTCGTGACTGTTCTACGGAATATGATACAATTAATAGAATACATACTCCGTTTTCGGACAATGGCGGAAGCACAATTAGCCCCGGCATTTTGATACAGTTTGCACATGAGATGTTGGAAACAGATTTATCGGATGCTTATGACGTTAGTTTTTGCATGAATGTGCTGGCGAATGATGGAAAAATAGCTTCTAAATGTATTAAAACCTATTTAAAAAGACAATGTGACAGCGATGTAAGGAAAGAAGATAGCAACGAAAAAATTTACGAAGGTCTTTTAAACACATTGAAAAGTAGAAGTGGAACTGGAAACTACCAGAAGGGAAATGATCAGAGAAAGAGAGGTATAGTGTTATTGTGATGTTTTTAGTGCAGACAGATAAAGACATGGTGAATCGGATTGATTTTTTAAATACAGCAATTATTCCGACAAATTTAGATACCTATATGAAACGCTTCTATACCTTGCCGGATTCTATGGTAATTCCAATTGATATGAAGGAGAATTGTGTATTTCCGGATATTTTACTGAGACCATATCCTATGGTTTCCGAAATGATTATGGATGTTATGAGGATGTACCGGGTTGAACCTTTTTTTCGAAAAGTTCTATTATCAGTCCGTAACAGTGACGAGTATAAGCAATATTTTTTATTATATGTTGATGAAAAGACAATATCGCTATTCCGAGACTTTGAAATAAGGAGAAAACCTGACACTAAAAATGGACTCAACTGTATCATCAGTCTTGATTTTGCAGAAAGCATACTTAGACGGGGGGCACAAGGGATTGTCCTAAGCGAGATAGATGAAACGGAGGAATATGCATTATGATGGAGCGAAAGATACAGATACGAGAATTTGAAACATTGGCCATTTTAGATTATCAGGGGATACAGGAACCTAATCAGCATGGAAAAGTGATAATCACAGCATTAATTAACAGCGACAGAGAAGCAGAATATCGAAACAAAGCAGAGAATATCACGTGGATTGAGATTGTAGCATCTGCTGAATCCGGGGAAGAGAAAATTCTTTTTAGTGGTGTGCTTATCAGTATGTTGATGAAAAGAAAACCACACGAATGCATTATGACATTGGAATTGGCAACAGGAACAATACTTCTTGAGCGTGAAGTGCACACCAGAAGCTTTCAGTCGAACAAATTAACTTTCAGAGATGTTATAAATATCTGCAATGAAGGATACGAAGATGCAGATGTGATTATGACAGTTGGAAAAGAAGAACGGATTCCGCATTTTATTCTTCAATACAATACGGATGACTGGCAGTTTCTTCAGCGTATCTGTGCCTTAAATGGAGGTGTACTGGTACCGTCCTGTACGGTAAATGGTGTGAAATATTTTTTTGGTATGCCAAAAACAGCGGAAACAGCGATATTCAATATGAATTGTTATACTGCAATCAATGGTGAAACTTTATCCTATGCAATAGAAAGCCGTGAGATTTATTTTATTGGTACTAAAGCAGAATTTAAAGGGGAGAGTTTCTTTATCTGGAAAGTTGAATCCAAATTAAAGCATGGCGAACTTTACCATACTTATTACATAAGCAAGGATATCAGGAAACTGATAAAAGCACCCGGGCATTATGACAAGGAGATTACAGGAGCTTCTCTTTTTGGTGAGGTTTTAGCTGTAAAGAATGAAAAAGTGAAGATTTCTATAGCCGCGGATGAGAATAAAGAAAATGCCGGCGACAGGTGGTTTCCATTTTCAACAGTGTACTCATCTTCTGACGGAGCAGGATGGTACTGCATGCCGGAGGCAGGGGATAAGATTCGTTTGTGTCTTCCAACATTTAATGAAGGGGAGGCATATGTATGCAGTGCAGTGCATGAAAATGAGGGCGACGGAGTAAGGACGAATTGTGACCATAAAATTTGGCGAAACAAATATGGTAAAGAGATACGTCTGACTCCGGATCGTATTATACTTACCAATAATAAGGGGAATTCAGTAGAACTGTCGGATGAACAGGGAATTCATATCAAAAGTAGTGGTTCCGTAAATCTGAAGGCCGGAGGAAGAATACAAATCAGCAGTGAAAATGCAGGTATTGAAGTAGCAGCTTCCAGCCGGATTCGCCTCCAGCAAGGAGAGTCTGAAATGCTTCTTCAGGACGGCGTAGAGATTACAGGAACAAAGGTAAATATTATGTAAGAAAGGAAGGGGCATACATGAAGATGTTTGTGTCTGATATGCTGAAGCTGGAAACGGAGATTCCTTTAAAACAGGTGGTTGATTTTCAATTTCAGTGGTGCCTGGATGAACATGCCGTTTTAACTATGACCGGAATACTGGACGCAGGGCAGGTAAAAAATGCTGTCTCCAGAGATTATAAGGGAACAAAAATAATCGCAGAGTATGAGGAAATAATTATATTTTGTGGCTTTACTACAGAAACTATAGTGCATGTATCCGGAGACTTATATCAAATTGAGGTAAAGGCTTTCTCGGCAACAGAAATCCTGGATAGAGATTTACATAATGAAATGTTTCAGGAAGTATCGCTTACCTATGCACAAATGATGGATCAGATGGTATCACGGCAATCAGGAGAAGTTATCTGTATGGTAGGTGATCGTTCCATAGGCAATCCGCTGCTTTGCTATAAAGAAACAATATGGCAGTACGCAAAGCGTATGACCAGTCATTTTCATAGTCATGTGATTCCGGATGTGAAAACCGGGAGACCGGCTTTTTGGTTCGGAATGGGGGGTGGAAGGAAGGTAGCAAATCATGACCTTTTCTGCGATCAAATAGAAATTAGAAAGTCGGTGCAAAAGAAGCAGAAGGATAGAACGACCTATTCGCTGACAGGAAGACAGGATTACCAGTTGTGTGACAGAATATCTGTAGATAACGATTGGTTTACTATATATCAGAAAAATGTCTGTCTGGAGCGGGGTGAAATAATATTTCATTATCTTGCGGCAAGGGAAGAATCACTACATGATGTTAGCTCCTATTATCAGGAAGATATAACAGGTCTGAATTTGAAGGGAACCGTGGAGAAAGTAAAAGATGAGCAGGTGTATGTCCGTCTTGATCTTGATGGAAAGCCGGGGACTTATCCTTTTCCATGGTTTCCGGAAACCGGGACATGTTTATATGCAATGCCGGAAATAGGGGCAAAGGTAGAGCTATATTTTATGGGATCGGATGAAAAAGAGGTTATTGCTGTTCGCTGCCGCGATACCGGTGAAGCGGATTGTGATGAAAAGCGGATAGAACTGCCGGATGGAGCAAAGATATCAATGAGTACATCAAGGCTAAGTCTGGAGAAAGGAAGCAGAATCAACCTGACGGATCACAATATTGAGATTTCAGGAGCAAAGGCAATAGAGATATCAGCGGTAAAAAGGGTAAAGCTTTCGGCAAAGATTGTAGAAGTGAATGCCGCAGATACAATCAGCTATGTGACCGAGTGGTAAAGGAGGAGGCAGGGTGGGAAAGACAGAAGCAGACATATCGCAATCAATGTATGAATATCAAAAGCTTACTGCTCCCAGTGGAGAAGAATATATCGTAAGGGGGGCAAAGGTGTTTTGTGGCTGGGGAGAACATCCCAGTGTTTTGAATTTACCAAAGGATCATGGGGAAGTTACTTCCGATAATCGCCCGCTTATTACAGTGAAAGACAGTACCACTGAAAACATAAGTGGATTTGGTTATTGTAAATTAATTAAAGGTACATGCCGCCCTTCATTAAGTGACTGGTCAGAGAATCATAATTCCAAGCAGATTCGAAATGCTAATACAGGAACTTACGAATATGCGGTTATTAGAAGTGCAATCGCAACTTGTGCAATGCAGAGGGACGGAGAACGCGGGCTTGTAGCGTTCTCTTCATCGGGGCAGGTTGTTCCGGATTATTCAGATAAGAAAATAGTCGGTGCCATAGATATCATAGAAAACATAAGAGGGCAATGGAGTGGCAGCAATGAGAAGGATTTTCTTGGACATATTAAAGTAGGATGTGCCGGAATTTACCATTTGGGAATTAATATGATTGGTAATTCAAAAAACTATAACGGTGGAACTGTTTTTTTGTATGAAAAGCAGGGGGTTATAAATAAAACATTAAAGTATATCGGTGCAGGTGAACTATCAGAGCATAGAAACGAAAAGTTGGAAGGATTTAAAGACACTATACTATGTATTACGACGGATGGTTCCCCAAATCATATGGAAGATTTTTACTGGACAACATGGGTAACATTATTACTTGATGCAGGCAAAGATTATTATGTGGAGATAGATTGTCCTAATGTAGGCACTTATGATTATAAACTTATTTGTTCGCAATATTTTAATAAAAAGACCGTGATAGAAGAGATCAACCGGTTGATGTGTAATATTAATGCCTTTATGTCGAATTCTGAGCTGGCGATTTCAACGCTTAAGCAGGCGATGGAAGACGCTATCAAGCTTAATTGTGTTGTGGCAATTGGAATATCCGGTAGTTTAGGAAGTAGTTTATATCTTTCATCGGCAGGTCAACTCGTAGTTGATATGCATGGAAATATTGGATTGCAGCTTGCTTATGGAGCCGGAATGGAGATGGGAGCTTCCGCAGATGTTACGGCTTATATAGCTGTTTACCCTGGAGCGGAGAGTATTTATACAATAGAGGGATTTGGTACGGAAGTTGGTGGGAGTTTTGGAGAATTATTAATTGGCTCATTCGCCACACTTTATTCGGGAGAAGGTGATGATATAACATTTGCAGGTGTATTGGGTGGGATCGGAATAGGTGGAGAAGCAACATTAGTAGAGGGGCATATTGCTTTGAGCCATACACTTCCAACTGTAAGGTTAGGCAATATAGTCACAAACCGATGGGACAATATATTTAATAATTGGAATATGATTTATTCTGCCTGGGATGCGTTGTATTCTCAATTCAATTGAGGATTAAATTTGTTGCTTTATGTTAACTAATAAAGATCAGAGAGGAAATGTGTGATGGTATATATCTTTTGTGCTGCTATTTGTATAATTAATAGTTACATTGTTATAAAAAGATGGGGAGGAAGAAAAAAAAGGTGTACTTTAAAAGTTCCGGTAAAGGTCATAGAAGTAATAGCTATGAAACCACGAAGATCAACTGTACTGGTTTATAAACCGATTTTTGAAGTAGATATAATGGATAATAAAGTTCTAATAAATTCAGCGGTATACACCCCCCTTTTCAAACTTGAAACAGGACAGGGATTGCAGCTGAATATTAATCCAGATAACCCGCAGGACTTTATGTATGATTCTCCTTATAAAGACAAATTGCTTTTTCTTGATATACTTCCCTGCGTAATACCGCTGGTTTTTATGCTGTTATACTTTTTGTTGTCTTAGTAAATCACACTTATTTGACAGGAGGAAGTAAGTGATAATGTATATATGTTTATTTATTGGTTAATTATATTTTGCTATATTAGAAAAAAATGGGGGGAACAACAAAAAAGATGCACTTTAAGAGTTCCGGTTAAAGTCATAGAAGTCATAACTATGAGACCAACAAGAGGAACTGTGCTGTTGCATAAACCGATTTTCGAGGCATGTGTAATGGGAAGTAACGTTATCATTAACTCAGCGGTAAAAACTCACCTCTTCAAGCTTGAAGTAGGACAGGAATTGTGGCTATTTATTAATCCTGATGATCCGCAGGATTTTCTATATGAATCTCCATATAAAGATAAGCTGATGTTCGTTGATAAAATTTCTTGCGCATTGCCGCTGATTGCAATGCTGATGTATTTTTTAATGTTCTAAATTACACTGTAAATAAGTACTTTATTTTATGCTGAATAGGAGGAAATAAGTGATGGTATATAAATATATCATATATGTCTGTTGCGCTGCTATTGGTATTGTTAATAGCTATACTGTTATAAAAGAATGGGGAGGCAGAAAAAAAAGATGTACATTAAGAGTTCCAGCTAAGGTTGTAGAAGTTCTAACCATGAAACCCAAAAGAACACTCGTGATGATGCATAAACCTATTTTTGAGACCTGTGTAATGGGGAATAATATTCTCATTAACTCGGCAATATATACGCATCTTATCAAACTAAAAACAGGGCAGAAGCTGCATATTTACATCAATCCTGATAACCCGCAGGATTTTATGTACGCTTCCCCCTATAAAGACAAACTGCTTTTCCGTGACATGCTCGGCTGTGTAATGCCGCTGGTTATGTTGCTGTATTTGTTTTTGCGGTTTAACTAAACCAGAAGATTTAAGTTGGAGGACAAAAGAATGGAATATACAGATGAAAAAATCGTATTATTAAAAATGGAACAGAGAGAGCAGCAGATGGAGATGTCTTTGGAAGATGGCTATTACATAAACGGTAAACTGGAACAGTTTTCTCTAACAAAATTATTTGATGAGCAAATATCCGTATATCTTCCGCAAACCTTTGTTGATATGCCGGAACAGATAAGTGCGCTTAAATATCCTTCCTCATTCCGTCCCCAGATTATTAAAACTAATTTAGAGTGTAATGTGAATTTTCTGTTCAACATTCTGGATAATCCGGACAGATTGACAACAAAGCAGGCAGCAAACAGTTTTCGGCAGGTACTGGCAAAAACAAATCCAGCTATGAAAATCAATGAAATTAAGGCAGAAAAGAAGGGAGAGGTTCTTGACATCATATGCTTCGACTTTATATCTTATGGAGTAGATGAGCAAATATATAATTTCATGTGTTTAGTGGCATTTGGCGGAACAATCCTGCAAGGTGTATTTAATTGTCAGGAGAGCAGCCGTTTCGATTGGAAAAATGCAGTAAGGGAAGTGTTCTTGAATCTGAAAATAAATAGTAAAAGATATTAACCGGAGCGAGAGGTGGAACGTGGACAGACTGAATAAAATAAAAGATCGTTTAATTCCCTTTTGTAGTGTATGGACAGAGAATAAAGTCAAAATGTGCAGAAAACAGCCGGAAATGAGTTTATTAGAACAGGCAGAGCGGGTACTTCAAAAAGTAAAAGACGATCAGGAACAGGGGAGTGAGAGAGTCCTTTGTTATCTTAGTCTTTTTCATTTCAAAAGCAGTTTGTGGACGGGTACAAACCGATACCAGATTTGTGCATCAGATGAAACCTTATACTTAAATCCGCCGCTGGCATCCGCAGACTGGGTACCTGAATATCTGTATAATGATATGGCAATTCTGCAAACTGCAGTAGAAACAGAACTAAGAAAGTACTTTGTGAGGCTGCTGTCTTATGAAATTAATTTTGCTGTCAGGCTATTGTTGGAAGAATACCAAAAGATTGCAGGGATATACTGGCAGCAGGCAGCAGAACAGCTGGTTACAGGTTCAAGTTTTAAAACCATTCAAAAGCACGATAGCTGGAAAGTCATAAGTGGACCATATATGGATCATATGAAAATAGTTTTACAATCAGAGAACAGGCGGTGAAGGTGATGGGAAGAAAAAAAATATCAGGAACTACTATTTCAATGAATCAAGAAATTAACATGAAGGGCCCCGGCGTCAGGGCATGGAGTAAAAAAAGAAATACATGGCCACGTCTGACGACGCCGACACCGGATATTTCCCGTAGTTTTGCGGCAATGCTTCCATCCTTAATGGGAGCATTGCCGGTGTCGGCCGGAACGTTAGGGGCAGAAGCTTCTCTTGCCATGGCGGCTTTAGGGGCTGTCTGTACATCTTCTAATATTAGTCTGTCTTTGAATTCTGCTGGTTCAGGGTTTCTGGCAACATATACCAGCGTGCTGCAGAGAATGATGAGTGGGGCAAGTGTTCAGTCTGGAACATTAGATGAGGAGAAGTTAAAAAAACAAATTATGGATTTAATCAGATTCATGTTAGAACAAGCAGGCCCGGCCTTTGAAAACTGGAAGCAGCTGCTGATGGATGTCATGCAGAATGGAACCCTCAAGGACTTTATGAAAGGTGTTCAATCTGCCATATGTGCCATTACCGGTGACCCGGTTAATGCCAATACCGGAAACTTTTTATATGACAAAGAAGACCTGTCTGTTCCAGGAAGAATACCCCTGCAGTTTAAAAGGTTCTACAATCGCATTGACAGTAGAACCGGATGCATGGGAAGAGGGTGGCGGCATAATTATGAAATCCAGTTGCTAATACAGGAAGACAGATACGTTATTATTTGGGAAGATGGCCGGGAAGAAATTTACATACGCGAAGAAGGACAGCCGCCAGAGGCTCTTTTTGGCTGTTTCAGTCGATTAATAGAACGAGAGGATGGGTTTTGTTATCAAACCCAGGAAGGGGAGACATATCTATTTGATGCCAATGGGCATTTAACGAAAAGACAGGATAAGAACGGACAAGGACTTCTGTTCCTATATGACGGGAATGGGCGTCTTAGCCAGGTGTCCAATGGATCAGGTTCCTTTCTGTCTTACCAATATGAGAAAAGAACCGGGCAATTGCTTCAAGTCGTGGATCATAGTAAACGGGCGGTGACCATTACCTATGAGTTAGGGCTGCTCAAAACGGTGACAAATCCATCAGGCCAAAGCTATACCTATTATTATGACAAAGACAATAGCATCTACCGGATTAGAAATCCCCGGGATGTGTTTGTATTGAGAAATAAATATGATGACCAGGGCAGAACGGTGCGTCAGGAATTTGCAGATGGCGGAGTCATTCAATATGATTATCAGGAAGATTTAAGCCGGACATTTATGACGGAACAAAATGGCAATCATATCGCCTATGTCCGGGATGAGCGGTACCGTAATGTAAAGACCGTATATATTGACGGTGAGGAAACATTTGCATACAATGACCGGAATCAGATGACTCTGCGTATCGATAAGAATGGAAATAAGACCAGATTCGCCTATGATGCAAAAGGAAACATAGCGCAGGTAATTTACCCGGACGGTTCAAAGCATAACATGACGTATGATGCAAATAACCGTCTGCTGGTAGTATCAGTGAACGGTAAGGAAGTAATAAAGAATACCTATGACACGAAGGGAAACCTGCTTTCCAGTGAAGATGCCTTGAACAGGAAACAGGAATTTATCTATGATGATGCCGGAAAAGTAATCACCGTTATACAGGCTGATAAAAGCAGCATTTTCCTGGAGTATGATCAACGCGGCAATATCATTCAGATGGCGGATGCGCAGGGAAATAAGACTGTTTATACATATGATGAGTTAAACCGCGTGACCAAAACAACGGATGGCAATGGATATGCAACCAGATACGCATATGATGCAAATCATCAGATTGTAAAGGTCGTTAACGCAGAAGGAAAATCAAGGAGTTATGGCTATACCAAAAATGGAAAATTGTCGCAGGTCATAGACTTTAACGGAGCGGTAACGAACCAAACCTATAATGACATGAATGAGGTGAGTTCTGTCATAACTCCTGACGGCGGAACATGGAAACTGGAATACGACCTGAAGCAAAATGTCACAAAACGCATGGAGCCAACCGGCGCACAATTTCTTTACGAATATGATGAGTTAAGCCGGCTGGAACGGACGACCCTGCCAACAGGAGGGATTATTTCCTATACATACGATGCCAACGGAAACCGTACGGGTATCATTGACGCTAATGGAAACCGCACATCGGTGGAGTATGATGAAATGAATCGAGTAACGGCTGTAACGGAGCCGGACGGAGCCAGAATTGAATACGAATATGATATGGATGGTCGTCTGGCCAGTGTCACCGATGCAGAAGGAAAGACTTATCATTATACTTATGATGCAGCTGGTCAGCTGACCGTTAAGACAGATATGTCAGGAAATGCAGTTACCTATGAGTACAATGAGTTAGGAAAGGTATCGCGTATTACGAATCCTAAAGGTCAGACAATAAGCTATGAATATGAAAAAGGCGGCATTCTTGGAAGAACGCGTTACCCAGATGGCGGATGGGAGCAATATTCTTATGATAAAAATGGCAATCTGATCCGAAAGGAGAATCATAAAGGAGATTACCAGGAATTAATATATGACTGCCTGAATCGAATTGTTTTGGTTAAAAACAGCTTTGGACAGGAGCAGCAGTATACTTATGACGCTGCCGGTAATGTCACCGCTGCTGCGGATCCAAATGGCAACACCACAAAATATGAGTATTCTCCTGGCGGAAATTTAATAGCAGTTATTGATGCGGCCGGCAATAAAACCGAATACGCATATGATGCAAATGCAAGGCTGTCCACAATTTTCCGCCATAAAGGAAAAGAAACATTGCTGGGCAGTGACGGAAACCTGCTTTCCGTGTCATCACCGTTTCTGTCCGGTCCGCTGCGTTTGACACGGTAAGCGGGATGCCATGGGAAAAATAACCAGAGTGATCGATCCATTGGGGCAGGAAGAATTCTATAAATATGACCCAATGGGGCAGTTGACAGAAAAAACAGATAAAGAAGGGTATCAAACCAGTTATTCCTATACCCCATTCAAAAAGTTGAGCAACATCACCTATCATGATGGCAGAAGCGTGATGTTCTCTTATAATGCCCTTCGCCAGTTGGTGCTGGTACAAGACTGGCTGGGAACTACGGCAATAGAATCTGATAAAGCCGGTCGTGTACAGAAGGTTACCGACCATGCCGGAAGAGAAGTATGCTATCAGTGGAGCCAGACCGGAGAAAGAGAGGCTATTATTTATCCGGATGGGAGGAAAGTATCTTATCAGTATGATGATTTTGGGCACCTGTCTCATATGGAGGACGGTACTACGGCAATTGACTATCGGTATAATGAAGACGGCAGGCTGGCAGCGAAGGAATATGCCAATCGGATGCAGACATTGTATTCCTATAATTCGGCCGGAGGACTGGAGAGCCTGACTCATCAATTTGAAGGCGCAATACTGGAACAGTATCAATATAGCTATGACAAGTCAGGAAACAAGATTGAAATCCGGAAAGAGAGGAGCCGGTCTCTGGCGGCAGGAGGGTTGCCGGAAGCAATCCGCAGGAGTCTGCGGGAGGCATCCGGCACATATCAGTATCAATATGATTCCATGAACCGTTTAATTGGCGTAGAGAAAAATCATAAAACACTGCATCGATATGAATATGATGCGTTTGGAAACCGTGTTCATATGTTTGACGGCGAACAGAATACCCATCAGTACTATCAGTATAATGCGATGGATCAACTGCTGAAGAATGAAAGAGAATCATACCAATATGACCATCGGGGTAATCTTACGGGAATCTTAAAGGATGGCAAGATAATAACCGGATATCAATATGACGAGACAAACCGTCTTAGCAGGGCATTTAATGGAAATGGGCAGATGGCATCGTATGATTATAATGGGTTTGGAAACCGTACTGGTAAGCGGGAATATGATTTAAATACGCGGGTTTATAATCCGGATGTCTGGAACACGATGGAATCACAAAACCCGACCAGAGAGATTGATTATTTACTGGATATTACGAAGGAATATCACAATCTTCTGGCAAAGACGGAAATAACATCGCAAGGAAAAACAACCCAGAAATTCACCTGGGATTCTAATTTAGTGTCAATGACAGCAGGCGAGAATGCTGGTATCTATCTACTGGATGAACTAGGAAGTCCGGTTCGTCTGCTTGGCATATATAGAAACTATCAGACGGTGTATGGATATGATGAATTTGGACAGGATGTGTTTGGAAATCAGGGAGAGGTGCAGCCGTTTGGATATACGGGATATCAGTTGGATGGCGTTGCAGGAACGTATTTTGCGCAGGCGAGAGAGTACCTCCAAAATATTGGACGTTTTGGTGGGGAAGATATAATCAAGGGCGATACTTATGAGGCAGGGTTACTGAACGTATACGGATATTGTAATGGTAATCCCATAAACTGGGTGGATATGGATGGAAAGAAACGGACGAAGGCAGGATATTCAACTGATAACGTGATTGAATATATCTGGCAGGAATATATGGATTCAGCAAATAAAGCATGGAAAAAGGGATGGGAGTCCATTTGGAAATGGGGCGATGATACATTTGATGTTACAATAGAGTTTGGGACCGGACTTGGCGCGAAGGGAACAATACATGGTGTTGTGGTGGGCGCAGTAGTAAAAAACTATATAGAAATTGATGATCATTATGCATCTACCTTTAAAAGTGAGGCTGAAGTATTAGTAGGAAAAGAGGACTTATTAGAATTAGTAATGGGAGTAGGATATGATTACATAAAAGAAGAAGGTAAAGCAAGAATGGGAATAAACTCGGTTGAATGGGATGGAACTCTTAAGACAAAATATGGCGGGGAGATATATGCAGGAATTGGAGGAGGGGGATATATCTCTGTTGACTGGATAAAGATAGGAGATACCATTTATAAATTTGGTAAAGCGCTTATAGGGTGTGATGCCACAAAGTAAACATTATTATAAGGAGTATTTAATTATATGACCAGGTTCGTTAGGAAATTATTTATTGCGCTAATAGTTGCAGTAATCGCAGGTAATGTTTCTTGCCATGAAGTTAAGGCAGAGCAGACCTTTGCAAGTAAACCAGAGGCGGAAACGATTGATGAAAAGTACTTTTTAAAGTTTATGGAAGCCGTAAAAAATAGTGATACGGATTCATTATGTGAAATTTGGGTTGGAGAAAAAAGCCAATCGACTATTGAGTTATTTGCACCTGTATATGATTACTGGAATGGAAAAGAGGTAACCTCATATAGAAAAGTAAGTGAAGAAAGGCGTCCGAAGAATGATGAAAAAGGTCAACCAGCCGGTACGGTTTATGATTATGAGATAATCAGTGGAGAGGAAGTCTTTTATTTGCGATTTGCAATAGCAGATGAATATAACGGTGGGAGATATATTGATTCCTTTGACTTTCTTGAGAATAAGCAGTCAGCAGAAAAAAATGGAATACGCAATCAAATCAAGCTGATTCGCTGGATTAATTTGTTCATGGCAATAATCGCAGTTGGCTTTTCCCTCTATGTGTTTGTTTTGTGCTTAAAAGAAAAACCCAAATGGTGGGGGTGGTGGATGTTTTTAATTGTGGTGATCTATGGTGGGATTTCCATAACCATTACCGAAAAAATCAAAATTGGTTTTTTGATATATACGTTTTATATGCCGAGAATTTTGATTTATTCTAACGGGAACCAAATTAGGGGGATTGAGATCTGTATGTCAGTTCCACTTGGTGCAGTTGCATATTGGCTTAAAAGAAGAAAAGTGTCAAAACCTATAAGATATTCAGTTAATGATGATGGGGATTATATGCAAAATCCAGTGATCGAAAATGAGATACAAGATGGCGAATTTCAAATTAACTCGGATGGTGATGAAGAGGCGGTCAAGCTTTAGCGGTACTTTAAAAACAACATAAAGCGCTGTTGTTACTGCTGTTACAAGATATTACCGGGAAGGAACGGCTGGCTGGCACAAAAGGTGATTAATCTGTTTGATATTGACGAACAACAGATTATTTTGAGCGGTATGCTGCGGCAGTATCAGATCGGCTGCTTCATTGACTTGTTCAGGGAAATGATGGAATCATTAATACCGGATAATATCGTTTACCATAGCAATGAGAAAAAAAGTGAGATTTAAATTTTCTCGGTACCTGACCACATGAACATTCTGTAAACAAAACACATTTAAATGCAATAATACCATGGTAACAGGCACCATTGTCATTGGAGCAGTACTATGCAAAGGCTCGAATGTACAGCCTGGGAATGAAGCAGTTCACCAGCATAGCTCCGGCTAGGAACGGAAGGAACTGGACGGGCTACTGCCTGGAGAATCCACTGCGGTTTATCGTTCTGACGGGGATGATAGCGTAATCCATCAGCGACTTCATGTCACCAAATTCGGTATTATTGCATTTGAATGTATTTTGTTCACAGAATGTTCATGAGGGCAGGTACCAAAGTTATATCTTCCATATATTATGTCCTATGTAAAAGCATCTAATGAGGTATCTGCGGCACAGTCCGAAGCTGCGGCACAAACGGAAGCAGCTGCAGATGATGGCAAGACAGCAAAGAACGCGATTGGGCCAGGGGTTTCAACCCAATAAATAACTTCCAGAAATGGGGGGATTTTAATGAAACAATATAGAGATATAAAAGGCATTGTGTTTTGTCTAATATGTTTTATATTTGTAGGGACCTTAGTTTTTACACAATTAATCCAGATACAGAATGTTTTTGATCAAATGTATTATAATCGAATTGGCGGGCTGGAGAAATCGTCGGATACTTTTAGTAATATGATACAGATAGAACCAGTATCCAGAGATGCAGAGAGTAGCTTTAGATCAGTTACTTTGGCTGCTTTTTTCTGGATTGCCGCACGGCACCTTTCCCGGTGGGGACACTCCTGGCATGACTTTTTGTCAAAATGGCATACATATTCTTCCTTTTCCTCATCGTACTTCTGCGCAA
>Ga0153996_1000554_pt1 | contig 16777 bp, 20 predicted proteins | sample TSNC080MetaG_FD_104728 | JGI IMG/M metagenome (GOLD analysis project Ga0153996, IMG submission 104728) | Attine ant fungus gardens microbial communities from North Carolina, USA - TSNC080 MetaG | ecosystem: Host-associated > Fungi > Mycelium > Unclassified | place: USA: North Carolina, Lumber...
TGATCGCCTCGAGACGTGACTGGCATCGATCGAAAGGTCTTCTTAAGGGCTTTAAGCTGGCTTTGAGACCGTGGGAATCGTCGAAGATTTGGTGGAGATATGACCGAATGAAGTTTGTGACATCCCCCTAGTCCTAGTCTTTTTACTCTTAATAGATCTGCATTCACAATTCCAGAGATAGTGTAGATGGAAGTAGAAGTCAAGAGGTTTCTCTCCAATCCAACTATACTCTGGATACTATATTAAAGATATTACAAATGGCTGAAACTCAAAGAATAAAGATAAAAAGGGAACTATTGCTACTTTTGGATTTCCATCAACTCCTTCTCTTACTAATTCCCCCCAAACTCCTGAGGCTTATACATCCCTCTCCTTTCTTTATAATAATGCATCCCTTTACAAAGTTCTTTCCATCAAAGATAACGTGTCTTTATTGCCACTTCCTTCTAGAATATTCTTCTTTCTCATCCTATCCTTCTCTTAATACTGCTTTGTAATTTGGACTTTCTTGATTAAACAATTAGTAAGTCCCCATTAATGTCTAGTATCTCCAAGTCATGTCTCAGAGGTCATTTATCTAAATATAATTGATCTGATGCCATCAATGCTTATTCACAAACACAAAGTCTATTAGTCTAAGTTTATTATCTGAATATCACTGGTTCTAGAGTACAAGTCTGCTATCTTTCTGAGTCTATTCAAAGGTAGATCTAGAGCATAGTCCCTTAGTAACTTTCTTAGTAACCTGATGCCAGCTCATCCTATTTGCCTCTCAAGGTATTAGCACAAGCTCTAGGTTAATTATCATCTGCTCAATGTCTTTATTATATAGTATTATGTTCTGAGGATTATAGAAAGGGTTCTAGAGCAAATTCTAAATAAGAATCCATTGGTATAAAGTATATCAAATGTTATTTTCCACAGAAAATTCATTTGCGGCATAACAGCAGTCAGAATAGTAGCTGTTGAAGAACCCTATGATATTAGTATTGTGATCTACTCTCTTTAGACAAGTAGAGAGAAATGTATGATTGAGGGATAGAAAGAATTGGACAATATGTTATGGATATGGAATGGGACTACCAATATTACCAACCATGAAGTGACAATAAATAGTTGCTTCAAGAATTGATGGACAATAACATCACAATGCAAGAAGGAGAGGAATTTGACAATGAAAGCTATTTATAGCTTTCATGCAAATAACAGTTTGAATCAGACAAGGACAGAGACATTGAACTCTTAGATAATTCTCAGATAATTCTCAAACAATGATTTGGATGTAAATAGTTTAGAGACTAAAGAAGAATCATTGGACTCAACTATTTAGAGACACTGACTCAAGTTGTCACTTCTAGTCATACTAGTAGTAACAGTTATCACAACTTTAGATAGTATAAATATAGTCCAGAAAGAACAAGAATAACAAGTTCTCTCTTTCTATGGTTCTTATGTAAACCTCTATTACTCTTGAAACCCCATACTCTCTTCAGTCTTTAGTGTAAGACTCTAGCCAAGATGACTTAAGCCCACTCCAAGTCCAAGTTGACAAGGAGAACTCAATGAAGTTTTCATTTAATTCTGTACACTACTTATACAACTACTACATGGTCTGTGTACTACTTTTCCATGGTCATCATGTGACTACATTCATGTGACATTACATGTTGCAACTGTGACTGTGACACATGACCTTGGTCATGTGATACTTTCCTGTACTCTCCCTTGTGTAGTAAGTTCAAAGAAAAGAAAAGAAATATAAATAATGACTTAGCTGTTTTGCCAAGTCATAACAATCAGATAGAAACACACTCTAGAAATACCTCCTGTGGTAACACATACACCATCTATATTTCAAGTGTTACATGTAGATACTGTACACATGAATCTGCCATCAAATAGATGCAAGTATATAATAGTACATGATCAATGTGATTTATTATTGTGGATGGAATCTAGAGTATTAAAAGAAGAGAATGCCAAGTCTATTAGGCAGTGGCTATTTGAAGACATTATATGCAGATGAGGAAGCCTAGTCAAAATTGTCATAGACAACAGTGCATTTTTCAAAAAAGCTATTAAATGAATAGAGAAGAAATATAATATAAAAGAAGTGACTATATTGTCTTATAATTCACAGGCAAACAGAGTTATAGAAAGGCCCTACTGGGACCTCAGACAGATATTATATAAAGCCATAGAAGATGACGTAAAGAAATAGTTTTGGTCTTTATATCATGTTATGTGAATAGATAAAATCACAATGAAAAAAGGGATAGGTTGCTTACCTTACTTTATGATGACTAGAGTCCAACTGACCTTACTGTAGTGACTTAGCCTGAGATGACTTAATTACCCTCCAAGTTGGAGTTGACAAGGAAAACTCAATGGAGTTTCCATTAGATTTTCTATATTACTTATACAACTACTACATAGTTTGTGTACTGTTTTTCCACACTCATCATATGACCCATCATGTGACATCACCCTGTGACTTTCTATTTCATGTGACTGTGACACTTTCCCGCACTCCTTCCTGTGTAGTAAGTCCAAAAGAAAAAAAATATAAATAGTGACTTAGTTGTTTTGTCAAGTCATGACACTTACCTCTAGATATCATAGAAGTAACCTAGTTGGTCAGATATCCAGAAAGGATGCTATCTAGATTGGAACTTATAGGATTACAAGCAACTGCACTTACAAAACATATAGCCCATGTAGAAGAAATGAAAGAGAAAATGACTAAGGAAAAGATATAGAGGACTCTACAGCTAGAAAAGAATTTATAGCATAAGATACAAGAATTTGATCTAAAACCAGGAAGCCTGGTCTTAGTAAAGAACTCAGCAGTAAAAATGTCTGCAGATAAGAAAATAAAGCTAAGATACCTAGGACCTATGGTGGTAGTAAGAAAACTACATAAAAGTGTCTATATCTTAGCTAAGCTAGATGGATTGGTCTTGCAAAACAAAGTGGCAGCCTTTCAAGTTATACCCTATCTTTCTAAAAAGAAAATGGACTTTACTAAAGAGGTTTAAGGACTTCTAGATGCCTTAGAAGAAGACTTAAAAAAGCTTATAACTGAAAGGGAAGAGATCCCTCTAGAAGGTACAAGTACCACAATAGATTTATAAGAGCTCATTTACAGGATAAAAAAACTATAGGCTACAAGCAACTTAGAAACCTGCAAACCAGTTCACCTAGTGGATCTAGAAGCTGTCTAGCCTTATAGATGGTAGTCAAATGATCATACTCTTTAGTAGCATCCCTGCAATTCCTAGTGGCATTCTTAAGATAATAGATAGCTTGCAAGACATTTGAGGAGATAGAGAGTAAGCTAACCTTGAGTATAGAGATAGAGCAGGCATGAGCTGTGGCTTTTTGTAAGACTTTAGCCAAGGTGACTTAAATCTACTTCAAGTCCAAGTTGACAAGGAAAACTCGATGGAGTTTCTATTAGATTTTCTATACTACTTATATAACTACTATATGGTCTGTGTACTACTTTGCCATACTCATCATATGACATCATGTGATGTGACATCATAACTTTTTATTTTTATTTTTATTTCATGTGACTGTGACACCTATGACATGACACTTTTCCACACTCCCTCCTGTATAGTAAGTCCAAAAAAAAAAGAGAAATATAAATAATGACTTAGCCATTTTGCCAAGTCATAATACTACCTTCCTTTTAAGTTTTCTTGTCCTAAGAAATTCCTTATAACTTGTGGTATGGGTCAACTATATTCCCCATCCTATTGTTATCTTCTTTTGTTTACTCTCTAATTTTTAATTTCTTGCTCAACTTCTTCTTCTTCCTTAATTGTTTCCATTGTTCTTCTTTTCTTAGGCCATTCTCCTTTCTATTGTCTTCAATTTTTTTCTAATCTTCCCTAATATTCCTTATTGTATCTTTTATCTGATCATCCAAATAACTTCCTTGCTGTAAATCTTCCTGGCAATTCTCTTCTCTCAAATACCCCTTCTTCTCTTTCTTACTAGTTTACTTCTTCTATGTCTTGTTGATATTCCTTTTCAAATTCCTCAATTGCTTTTTTTGCATTTTCCAGATTCTTTCTTTCTTTCCAAGTGTCTGATTCTGCTGTTAAATTCTTTCTACCTTACCAGATATTTGTCCTTCTCTCTAATTTGCCACTTATTCAAAATTCTCTCTACTTCCTATTCTTTTTTTCTCTCAATTATTACTAGCATTGGTTACTTCTTTTTTTTCCCCTCTACTTGTCCTATGTATCTGCATATTCTACTCATATTAACTACTAGATGTATTTTTTACTATACTAGGTAGTTCTAATTCAACTGCATTTGATGATACAATTTTCTTAATTTTATATAGGCCTACAAATCTCTCTATCAGCTTCTTTGTTCACCTCCTAACCATTTGATATTTCAGATCCTTAGTACTTAGTATTACTAAGTCTCTCACTTTATACTCATCAACTTCTACTCTTTTTCTATTCACATATTTCTTTATTTTTTCCTGTGCTTTGCTTAGTGCTACCTTTGCCTCTTCTTGGATCTTCTTTATTTTTGTTACAAAAATCTTTCTGCTCCCTCATATTTCTCCTTTTTCCTTCTCTCAAATCCCACTCTTGGGTCTTGTCCATAATTTGCCTTGAAGAACAACATTCTAGTACTAGAGTGTACCTTATTATTGTATACAAACTCTGCTGTTCTCAACTATTCTGGCTATTGTTCTTGCCTATGAACATTCTTAAATACAGTTTCAACTCCTAGTTGACCCTCTCTATTTATCTATCTATCTGAGGGTGGAATGCCATCGATATCTTACTTTTAATCCCTAACATTTTATTTAACTCTCATATCAAATCTGCTGCAAATTGGGGTCCTCTATCAGAAATAATATTCTTAGGTAACCCATGTAACTTCCATACATTGTCTTTGAACAACCTAGCTAGTCTCTCTACTGATATCTTCTCTGTAGTTGGTATAAAGTGAACTATCTTAATTAATCAATCTATCACTACTAGGATACTATTATATCCTTGAGCTAAGGGCAACTTTGTAATAAAATCTGCCAATATATATGTTCAAGGCTTCTTAGATATTGAATTAGACATTAACTTTTCTGCCAGTTGCTCTGTGTGGTTTTTTGCTTCTTTAGCAAACATCGTATTCCTCCACATATTGCTTTACCTCTTTAGTTACTCCTGGCCACCAAAAGTTTTGAGTGACTAACTCTACTGTCTTCTATTGTCCTCTATGTCCTCTCACTAGCATATTGTAATTTAGTTGGATGATCTCTGCTCACAACTTGTTATCTTTGGGTATATATACCTTTCCTTTCTTGTATATTATGTTTTCTACTTCTCTTTATTTCTCATTTCTGAGCATTTTCACTCCTGCCCATTTCATTTCATTCTTTGCTTTTACCACTTCATCATCTTTTACTTTAGACTACCTTATTTTCACTAGTAACTTTACTCTTTCCACAATAATTTCTATCTTTTCTGCCTTTCTCACCCTAACTATGTTTTACCAATGTCTCATTCTCGTTGTCCTTTTCTACTCCAATTTTCTAGTCTAGTTTCCTACTTAGACTGTCTACTTTTCCCATCTTACTCCCTGGAACATGCTTTAGCATAAAGTTGAACCTAGATAGGTATAAAGCTCATTTTGCTTGTCTTCAATTTAACTTTTGTACTTTCATAAAGTATTCAAGATTTTTGTGATCTGTTGTTATTGAAGGGCTGTGATAGCTCTTAGTGATCACCCTAGGTAGATGTTCAAAAAGAACTCAATGGAGTTCTTCGTTGGATTGAGCTACTACTTATACTACTTTACAAGTGGCTGTACCCTAAAGTCCTGTAGTCACAAGTCTTTCCAGAATGTTCTGTGGTCATATGACTCTGGTCACATGGTTTGCTTACTTAAGTTCCCACACTATTTATATCTTGATCCCATTATGTATCTTGATGCTGTAAATCAAATGTTCAAATATGTTGAAAGGGGCAAAAGGGAATTTAGCTATGACTAGCAAGTAGAAAAGGGGGCAGTGACAGTTCCCAATTGCATGCTAAAGGGTTTGTGGGGAGAAGGAGGAAGTGGGGGTATTAGAAAGAAATTAAAATATGAAGCGCAGCTTATCTGTAATGTAAAAATAGTCAAAATGATGGTAGGTTCAATCTAGATCCGCCTTGCATGGTGTCCCTAAGGTGTCCACCTTTACACACTGTAACAAGCTTACTAATAGAATAGTCAGTAAACCACTCATGGGCCTTACCACACTCAATCAAGTCCTCATCTGCACCCCCACACCAAACCTTATGGGTGTGATACGATCTGAGTTAATGATTAGCCAGGCTTTTTAGGCCTGCTATTCCATAGAAGGTTGCCCGAGTGACCACTGCATCTTGGCTCCAGAAAGAATAGAGTATATGATAGAGAATATTCACTAACTTAACCTCTCACCAAGATCACCCCTTTCACACTCAAGAGAATCACATTTACAACCTCAAGAGCTTCTGAGATGAAGACAAGGGCCAAGGAAGCTCTCTCCATCAATCTCCACTCTGAGAAATATATTAGAATATTACAAATGTTAGAGACTCAATTAAAAAGAAATAGAAAAGGAAACTCTCCATTCTACCACTCTCCTTCGCATCTCTCCTCTATGACACTACTATGTGGCTATGACAGCCATTACCTTCCTGTCCTCCATACCTCACAGACATGACCATGTGATCCTGCTCCACCTCCATACTTCACTCCTGCCCATCATTCCCCGAACCCCAAACCGGCTTCCTTCTACTCCAAATACGGTCTAGAAACACATGACAGTGTGTTCTAGCATCAGCGATATGATTGTCGTCTGGTGGCGCGTCCATTTCTTGACTAAGTCCAGTAGTGATGGGATCACTAGTCACTAATAGACTTTTGATCTACTGTCTTGGTGTCATATTAGTCTAAGTCCGCTCTAGATTGAAATTATCTCACATTCCAAAGATATCTCTGAGCCTCTGATTTCTAGAGCTTCAATATTGATAGTCTGTATCTGAGAAACCTGATGCTAGCTCATCAGTCTTGCCTCCTGAGGTATATACTATTCTAGCATGTGGTAGCTCGTTCACTACCTAAGAGAAGTATCCAATTTTGGGTCTAGATTATGTCTGGGGCTTGTAGGAGTTCTCTAGAGTGGGTTCCAATAGTGAAACCTAGGGTTATAACTTTTATCCCATGCTACTTTTCCACAGAAAATTCTCTAATGGTGTAACAGTATGGGAAACTATTTCCTTCTTGGGGCTCTCATAACATCCATCTAGATCTCAAATTTAATTACTGCTTCTTCCAAGAAGTGTTTTCATGCTTCCAAACATTTAACTACTGCTAGTATCTCTTTATTATGTATTTTGTAATTCCTTTTGGTATCACTAAGAGATTTTAAAATAAAAGCAACTAGTCTCCACATTTCATCAGAGTACTTTATTGACAGTACTCCTCTTGTTACATAGTTTGAAGCATCAGCTTTTACCCTAAATTCTTTGTCTAAATCTGGGGCTGCTAATACTGGCTTTGTCATGAAGACCCTTTTTAACTCATCAAATGCTTTCTACTGCTCTTGCCCCTACTGCCACTTTACATTCTTTCTTGTTAATATGTTCATTGGCCTTGCTACTCAAGTGAAATCCTTAATGAACATCCTGTAATAATTTGCGAGGTGCAAAGATTTTCTGATATCTTTTACATTCTTTGGTTCTGGCCAACTAAGCACTCTATCTACCTTTTCTTCCTTTATTTTTATCCCATTGGATTCTATAACTACTCCTAGGAATCTGATTTTCTTTACTTTCTACACATATTTCTCTGGCTTAATATACAAGTCATTTTCCTCCAACTTTTTCAGTATTTCCTCCACAATCTCATTATGTCCTTTCTCAGTTTCTGTCCCTACCAGTATATCATCTACAAACACTGCTACTTTTCCTTTATTTATCAAGTCTCTTAAGATTTTGTTCATTATTACCTGAAATATGACTGGCAAATTTGTTATCCTAAAGAACATGACTATTGGCTTAAAAAATCCCATATATGTTGTAAATGCTTCCTTCTACTCATTCCCTTCCTTTATCCTTATATTATTGAACCTCCACCTTAGATCCATTTTGGTAAAGATTTTCTTGTTTCCTATATTGTTGATTAATTCTGTAATTAATGGAAGTAGATAGTTGTTCTTTATTGTCTAATCATTTAGGTTACAGTAGTCTATTACCATCCTCTTGCTACCATCCTTTTTACCCATAAAGAAAACTAGTGACGTCTGAGGGAATTTTGATGGTCTGATGTATCTCTTTCTCAATTGGTTCTCCACAAAGTTCTGGACTTCTTCTCTCTCATTTTTGGATAGAGAATAGGTTCCTTCCTTTTATAGTTTGAATATCTCCTTGAGCTCAATAGTATGATCCCAAACTTTTCTGATTGGCATTCTCTTCAACTCTACTTTTCCAAACACTTTTCTCTACTTTAGAAATTTCCTTGGGGCCAACTCTTTGATTTTCCTGTGATTCTCTTTAATTTCCTCTTCTCTTTCCCAATCTTCTTTATTGTCTATTGCCCATCTGACAATTCTTTCTTTCTCTAGGATTACCACTATTTTTCCCTTTTTGACTTTTTTCTCTTCTTTCTTTAGTACTGCTCTGCCATACAAAGGCGAGCACCTCATCATCTCAACTTTCCTAGTGAAAGAGTGCTAAAGGGAATTGCACACTGGGACAAATAAGACAATGTTGTACCAGCTCTCAATTGCATGCTAAAGGTTCAAGGGGAAATAATCAAAGATGAAGGTTATAAGTAACTAGAAAAGTAGAATTATATGCAACTCAAATAAAATTTGTGTTTGGTTGTTATGAAAAGAGTATAAGATCTCTCTAGTTTGTCATCACATAACCTCCCTAAGGTATTAATCTTTACACACTATGACAAAAGCTCCTTTGGAAAATACAGTTAGTTGATTACTCATGGATCCTTTATACTTAGTTGCTCCCTTGTCTACATCTCCAACACTAAACCTTATGGGTGTGATACAATCCAAGTGTACACCTAGCCAAGCTTTCCCAGCCTACTGTCCTCTCTAAAGCCTACCCAAGTTACATCTGCTATTTCTCTCTAGATCAAGTTCTAGGTATATTCTATGTTTTTCTCAAGACATTCTACTGACTCCAAACTCTTACACTCAATAGTTTCACATTTTACAATTCCAGAGGTAGTGATGATGGAGATAAGTACCAAGAGGTTTTTCTTTTCTCCTCATCTTGCCTTGGGTACTATATTAAAGTTATTACAAAGCTCTAAAACTCAAGGAATAAAATATAAAAAGGAAACTATTACTACTTTTAGAATTCCCTTGACTTTTTCTTGCTCTAAGTTCTCCCAAAATCCTACTGATTACACATCTCTCTCCTGACTCCTTCCCATCAATAATGTGTCTCTCTTGCTATTTTCTTCTAGAATCTTCTTTATTCTTTGATGTTCTTCTCTCTGTTGTTGGCTTGTAATTTAGAACTTCTTAGTTACCTGTCAAGTGTTAGTAAGCTCTAACCACAGTCCCAAATCTCTAAGTCACATCCTAAGTGTCATTTATCTAAATATATCTGATCTGATACCATCAATGCTTATTTGCAATCAATAGCATATCTATCTAAGTCTGTCATTAGTATACTGCTGGTTCTAGAGTACAAGTATGCCATCTCTAATAAGATATATCCAATACAAAGTGGATCTAGAATGTTTCTATTTAATAACTCTATCTATAACCTGATGCCAGCTTATCTTGCTTGCCTCCCAAGGTATTTGCATAAACTCTAGGTCTAGTTCAACCTGCTTACTATTTCATATAATACTTTAGTATGTTCTAGGAACTGATAATGGGTTCTAGAGCAAATTCTAATTCATTGGTATAATGTGTATCAAATGCTACTTTCTACTACAAATTTGCTGGCAGTATAACAACAGGCTTGCTCACAAGTTATTTCTGACATGTGCTACTATGCCTATTGTTTTCATATCAGAGATAGTCCCCAGCCACCTCTCTTCTATGGTGGAAAGCTATTCCAGCAGTTTATTATTAATGTATAGGCAGATCGTGAGCAGAGGAAACTCAACTAGGCCAGAACACATTAACATACTCTTAGATCTGAGTTCTACCAAAGACTACAGGATGCTGCTGTGTATGATAGGCATAATGGAGAAGATGTTGGGCCTTTGGAACACAAACTCATTCTTTCCTCTTCTTATGTAGGGAGTCCTAGATTTATGACCTAGTTGTTCCAGAATACTATAGCTATTTACAGACACTTCCACAAACCAGATCTCTTCCTTACCATGACTGCTAATCCCAAATAGCCAGAAATTATTAACAGTCTCTTTCCTAATCAAACAGCTACTGATTGTCCTGACATTGTATTATGGATCTTTGAGCAAAAAAAGAAAGCATTCCTTAAGCTCATTAATAATAGTTTCTTTGGTACTATAGTAGCTCATATTTACACTATTGAGTTCCAGAAGAGAGGTCTTCCCTATATTTACTTGCTTATCTTTTTGCATTCTCAACATCACATTCAAGACTCTTATTACATAAACTTTATGATCTCAGCTTAACTTCCTGATCCTCAACTACAGCCACTTCTCTATGCAAAAGTCACCAAATATATGCTGCATGGTCCATATGGTGTTGACAATCCCAAGCCAAGTATATAGTTAATGGAAAATATAGTAAATGCTTTTATAAGGAGTATAGAGAAAGAACAGATTGGGCTAAGGACAGTTATTTACTCTATGCTAGGTCTGACAATGGCTTGGTTTTTGAATGCAATAGAGCTAGATTCACCAATTAATATATGGTCTCTTATTGTTCTCAACTTCTTCTTCTCTTTGATTATTACATTAATATAGAGATCTCTGCTAAATTGGGGACTGTCAAGTATTTGAGCAAGTATATCTATAAGGGTCCTAATAAAGCAACAATGGAGATTAGCAATGGATGTTATGAAAATTGAGTGGGACTACAACTATTACCAGCCATGGTCTGATGACAAGTGGTTAGTAGATGAGATGTTGGCAATGTTAGATGAGAACATTACAATGCAATAATATATTGAATGTCTGAGGACTCTAAGAGATAATGGACTCACAGAATGAACAGGACTCTTCGAAGAAATCTCGGACTATCTTTTTCTTCTATTTTTGGACCTGTGCTAAATGGGATAACATTGGACTAACCCATTATTAGACACTAACTCAACTTGTCACCCTCATCACTTTTGTCACTGGACTATCACTTAACTAGTCACCCATAGTTACAACTAGTATTACTATATTGTAACGTAGTCACAATACCTAGTTAGGATAAATACAGACCAGAAAGAGAAGGGAACAGCAAATTCTCTCTTTTTGTATTCCTCCCTGTATTCCTATTACTTCGAGGGATTGGTACTCTTATTTGTCCAAGAATAACCTCAAGGGTGCTACTCAAAGTCTTGTTGATATCTCTTCTCCAGTATAACTTCACTGAAAACCTTAACCAGATCCTTTAACAAGGAGCATAAAGATATCAAGTGTTAGATATAGGCTTTAAGTTGAAACACATATTCAACTGTGAGGTCTAGAGTCTTAACAATGGGATGTAGAATGAAATCAAGGCTCATTTGAATAGTTAGTTTATTAGTCTAACAGAAGCTTGCTGGAAGATCTTTGAATTCAATATGCATGGAGAGTCACTAGTAGTTCAACGTCTTCCTATCTATCTTCCCAATGAACACTATGTTAACTTTTATGCACACCAGACTATCAATAAAGTATTAGCTAGGCAAAATGTAGAGAAAACTCAACTCATTGCTTAGTTTGACTACAACTCTATATATAATAATGGTTTAGGCCTTATCTACTAACAGTTCCTTCAGCACTATATTTGAAATGCTAAAGCTAAGTCATGGTATCCAAAATAATGGGCCAAGGTGATTAGAAGAATATACTTTGTATCACTATCAAAGGGAAAGCAGTTTTTCTTATGACTTCTTTTGACTATATTTGAGGGTAGAAAGAGTTGAGAGTATCTAAAACCCTAGAATAGATAAGTGTTTGCTATATTCAAGAAGACATATATGGCAAGAGAACTACTGGAAAATGATTATGAGTAGAGGATTTGCTTGGAGGAAGCAATTGCAATGCAACCTAGAATGGCATGTCATCAGTTGTTGGCAGTTATCTTGCTAACTGATGAAATGGCTAAGCCTCATTTTCTCTGGGATCAATTCAAGGCTGGACTATATGATGATGTCAAGCATAAACTACATCATATGAACTACTACTAAGCTGACCAGGAAATACCAAAGAATGATTATAGCCTTTGGGATCTCAATAAGATACTTGTGAGAATGGAAAGAAGTCTTGCTAATTTTTCACCAGTGCCTCTTCCACAGCAACAGTGGACTCATAGAATACTCAATCCTCTCTTGCAGGCTGAGCATTATGATGTAGATGAAATGGCTACTTTGGTGAATAAACAAAGAGCAATCTTTAATTCTGATCAAGCTATTGCTTTTAATGCTATTCTGGAGTCTATCACCAACAATCAGGGTCATCTTTTCTTTATTCATGCTGCTGGTAGTTGTGGGAAGATATTTTTGTGTAACACTATTACTGCTAAGGTTAGAAGGAGAGGTCAGATAGCACTGTGTATAGCATCATCTGAGATTACTACTCTTTTGTTGGATGGAGAAAAAACATCTCATTCATGTTTCAAGATTCCTCTTTCTATCCATGAAAACTCTATGGCTGGACTCAAATGCAATAGTTGCATGTTCCCAGTCCTCTAACAAACTAGGGTTATCATTTAGGATGAAGTTCCTATGCAGCACAAGTATGATATGAATGCTGTTAATCAATATCTAAGAAACTTGCTTAAAGTAAGTAATTACTTGCACCTGATAGTTCTTGAATTGACATATTATCTAGAATAATCATCTATTTGGTGAAATTACAGTGGTATTTGGAGAAGATTTTTGTTAGACTTTGCCTATAGTGCCCAAAGGAATATGTCAACAAGTGGTAGTAGCATCTCTTTGCAGAGAAAACTTATGGAAACATATCAAGTTCTTGTATCTCAGACAGAATATATGCTTAGGTCACTCTGATGCTGATAATCAACATGCTCAGTAGTTGCTGGAGATTGGTACTAAATCAACTATGAATAACAATAAGATGATTCAGGTTTCTCAGTCTATGGTTCATACTAATCTCAATACTCTTATTAATAGGATCTATCTAGGAATTGGCAACCTAAGACCTCGAGATGACCAGTACTTCTTGGATCATATTATTCTCTGTTCTAGAAATGATGAAGTACATAATATTAATGAGGCCATTTTTCAACAGTTCAACACAAATGCAGAGGTTCATATACTAAAAAGTATGGACTTTGTATCTAAAGAAGATGGAATGCACTATATCTATCCTGCAGAGTTTCTTCAACAACTCAATGCTAGTGGATTGTCTCCTGCTTTACTCTGTCTCAAGCTTGGCTCTCTAGTGATTTTATTAAGAAACCAGGAGAAGAACTTTGTAATGGGACAAGAATGGTGGTGTTGAATATAAGGAGAAAGATGCTCCAGTGCAGGATTATCAGCAAAGACAGGAGATTTAGAGGTAAGGTAGTGTTGATTCCAAGGATTAGGTTATTACCTAATGCAGAGACATTGCCTGTGCCACTCAAGAGACTTCAATTCCTAGTTAGGCTGACCTTTGCTATGACTATTAATAAGTCTCAAGGATAGTCAGTAGAGCATGTAGGGATTAATTTACAGACATCAGTGTTCTCTTATTATCACAAACTTCATTCAGCCATGTCTCCATCAATTCTTTGACAATTCCCATGGTCTCAATGGCTACAGAAAGCCCTTGAAAAGACCTTTTGATCAATGCTAGTCATGTCTCAAGGTGATCAATATTGGCTGAGATATTAAGCAGATCAGCTATTAACTACTATGTTACCATTTATTAAATCACTAATATCTCAGAAACTGCCATGATCAATGCTTCAGTTCTAGGCCCAGCAGAAGCCTTCTTCATGATGCTCAGAATGAGTTTAGAATGACCTCAAGGTGATTAATATTAGTGGAGATATAAAGGCCTTAATATTTCTACATAGACTTCATTAATTACCTATAGATAGTCATCTGTTCTTTTCTTAGAACAAAGGATAGCCTCCATAAGATTAAGTTATCACTATTTTAAGTACAAAGGCACTACTATATGTAGAACAATAGGTAGTAGCATGTAATGATCTGTCCTAGTGCACAGACTATCATAATTCTGTATATAAGGACTCTCTGTCTGAGGGTTAGACCTTAGACTTAACAACATCTTTTGTCACTTGTCTAACTTCGCATTTTTGAACTCTTTAAAGTATCAAAGCACCCATCACAAATAGTAAGTGACCATTTGTGATAAAGCCACTTTAAGAGTCCCATATGTCAAACTAAATGATAGTCATATCAGATTTGGGGGAAGCTTTGATAATTCTTGGTTTAGCTACAAAGGAAATTAATTCAAAAAGTTCTAAATGGCCAATAAAATTGGTGATGTCTTTGCTAGTAAGTTTTTCTTTATTAGGTTGAACATACAGTATACTAGTGATTTTAAGATACAACTTGGACTAAGAAAGACAAGGGGCAAGGATTTCATTATTATTGGCTCCCTCAATTGATTTGAGGTAACATTCCATAATAGTAAGATTGCTCGGGTTTGGGATGTTGTTGGTGATTATAGAAATGCTACTGGAACAAGGACAAATGAATTCTGCTCTTAGTGTCAACTTAATATTTTTCAATAAATTGTTGATCTGGAAAACATGATTGTTAGCTTTTTCCATGATAGTATTAGTAAGATTGGTAGAAGCAGGTACTATGACCTGTTTTTGAGAAGGTCCCTTAGTGGTCAATTGAATCTTTTTATCCTTGTGTCCTGGTTTAGAGAATGCAGCATTATAGATCTCAATGATCTTCTTGTTTGGAAGTGCAGGAAATGCTTCCTTTATTTTGAGGATATTCACTGATGAATTGGCAGCCTGAGCATAGGAAGGGGTAGGAGCCATTTTGCCATGTATTTTTGATTTTTCCATCTGTTTTTTAGTAGGATAGGGTGGAATTGGAGGAAGAATTTTTTGGTTGATAGCTTCCTTGGGGGTGGAGTTGTCAAGGGTATTGTTACCATAGTTCTTGATGTTGCCAAAATGAGTTTTGACATTGTCCCTGATAGAGGTAACACCAGATGAGTATAGTTGATCCCACCCAGATTCGAAAATAGCGGAAATAAAGTCCCAGGCAGATTCTCCGAATAATTCAAGTTGCGCAATGTTATTGCCGTTACATCCATTAAGGCTTCTTTGCTTGAGAAAGCAGGCCATGCGTTGCAGCGAGCATGCCATGTTACGCACATCGCTGTGAAGAAATTCGTTAGTTCCGAAGAGGGAAGTTGCCGTAAAGTTGCCGTCTCACAAGCTGGGATCAGCCGGGACGTTGGCACTGTAGGGAGTGACCGTGGGAGGGGATGGTTCCGTTGACGTATTTGTATCACCGTTAGACGCAGGGTCAAGCGCCTCCTCATTGGAGACACGTGGAGGGGGCAGAGAGAAGTCGTACAATGATATGTTTGAAGGGAGGGGGGAGGTGTGAGAGACCTCCACTTCCATGTTCTGAGCGGCTACACACTCAGCGTAGTCGCATTCCAATGGTGGTGAATCGTCCATGAGGGAGGGGGATGAGCTGGGAGAACTCTCAGTACTCGCACGAGACGAGAGGCGGCCACGTCGTATGTTAAGGGCAGTGTCATCTGGCCTGGCTTTGGTGTTGTCAATGTTTGGATTCATGGTGAGTTTTGTAGAAGAAATTTGTATATTCGCTATAGTACTCTCGGGCGCTACCATACAAGATGGTGGTATTGGAGTAAGAAGCGATGCGAGTGATCTGGTTTTAAGTTCAGTCGAGCATCGCATTACAAATTTATGAATTAAAAAAAACGTTGACATGTGATTTGCTTATCGATCTTGCTGGATAGGCAAATCAGGATAGATTGATTGATTGACTTCCCGAATACGCTGGTGTCCTATCTATCGTATTCCCATCATGGCTAAAGTCTTTGTATGTGGTGTTACTCTTCATTGTCACTGAAGTATTGAATCTCTTGAACACTCAGTTTGACATCACCATTGACGGCCAATCTGCTGGTCGCATCGTCTTCAAACTCTACGATGATGTCGTCCCCAAGACTACGAAAAATTTCCGTGAGCTCGCGACTGGACAACATGGCTTTGGCTACAAGGGATCCTCCTTCCACCGTGTTATTCCCAAATTCATGCTCCAGGGCGGCGATTTTACCAACGGAAATGGCACAGGCGGTAAGTCAATTTATGGCGAGAAATTCGAAGGTACGGTCGACCCCGAAAGTTCTACTCCTGGTAGCTGAATACCCCGTCTAGACGAAAACTTCAAGATGAAGCATGACAAGCCTGGCATGCTTTCCATGGCTAACGCTGGCAAAGATACAAACGGCTCTCAGTTCTTCATCACTACTGTTGTGACGAGTTGGCTCGACGGTGCCCACGTCGTTTTTGGTAAGCGGTCATCTTGAGGAGAAATTTATGCCATTTTCTAATAAGATATATAAGGTGAGGTCGTAGAGAATTTTGACCTCGTGAAAAAGATCGAGTCCTACGGCTCGGACAGTGGGAAGACCGCGAAAA
>Ga0153996_1000555_pt1 | contig 16774 bp, 16 predicted proteins | sample TSNC080MetaG_FD_104728 | JGI IMG/M metagenome (GOLD analysis project Ga0153996, IMG submission 104728) | Attine ant fungus gardens microbial communities from North Carolina, USA - TSNC080 MetaG | ecosystem: Host-associated > Fungi > Mycelium > Unclassified | place: USA: North Carolina, Lumber...
CAACCAGTTTAACATCACCTATGCCGAAGCGATTCAAAACATGGCCAATGCACTGAAGCGGACACTTTATGGCACGACTGTCAGCGGTAATATACCGTCAGTCACGGACGAGGAGCTGCTTAGGATCCTTAACAGCCTAAACTGCAGCGGTGCAAGGAAAGCGCTTATCCAGGCGGCCTTCTCACTCGTTGGCAAAGTGCCTTACTTTTGGGGTGGGAAATCAAGTGCGGGATGGAATGATGAGTGGAATACGCCCAAGCTGGTGTCAGCCGCAGGCTCGTCCAGCTCCGGCACGGTCCGCCCTTATGGCCTTGACTGTTCCGGCTTCACGGACTGGGTGTATAATACAGCCCTGGGAGAAACAATCGGCGCCGGCACAACGGGCCAATGGGGCAACTCTGCCGAAATCTCCTACCGTGACCTTAAACCCGGGGATCTTGGCTTCAAGGACTCGCCCTACGGTTCAGGTATCAATCATGTCTTGATTTACGTCGGAAAAGACGGCGGCAGCGGGAATGACCTGTGGGTACATTGCGGCAGCGGCGCAACCGGGACTACAGCCAGTGGAAAACAGGTCGCTGTCGGTATGGTTGCCATGTCAAGCCATTATCCGTTTGGCACGCAAATTATGATTAACGGCACCATGTACACAGTGGAGGACCGGGGCGGCAGCGGTATTGAAAATGATACCTCCCGGGTCGATATCTATGTGCCGGACCATCAGCAGGCGCTTCGGATGGGCAGGTATAAAACAACAGCGACAATATATCGTCTTGGACGCTGAACAATATAAGGAGAAGATACAGTATATGTTTAGAATATTTGAAGAGGCAGACCTTACCGCTATCCAGGGTATCCATACCAAAAATCACAGGGATAACGGAGGGCTGCTGGTTGCCCCTTTATATAATGAAGGCTCTCCACCACTGAAAGTAATTGAATGGATGTGATCCACCTGGGTAGTCACACGATCAATGATTTTAGGGTCCATATCCAGATTCTGAGCCGGACCGCGTAAACAGTGTGCGCAGCTCATATTGCATCTGCGTGTTATTTCTAAGACCAGACAATCAAAAATCAGCCTCATGAAAAGACCCCCTCTCCGAAGAAGCGTATATTAGTTAATTTTATTGAGTTCATATATAATCTCTTTCTGCCTATGCGGCATTCAGTAAAATTTTGAAGACCTTTTTCCAGTGCTCCATCTCCCGGCGACCAGCCCAGATCTGGTGGAAATAAAACGGTGTATACCAGGTATTTTCCGGTCTGGGAGCTTCATTGGACAACGTATTGCCCACCATGACATATCCCGGACATCCGAGCAAAGACATCTGTATATAACAGGACATAGCAGCTGTTGCGTCGATATCCTGAGCTATGAAAAAGACTTTTTCCTGATAATTAATCCCTTTATCCCTAATTGTGTTAGCAAAGGCCAGCAAGCCTTATTTTTTTATGACGGAGACATTGACTCACAAAAAGCCGGTTGACTTTGCCCTTAGGGCAAGGTTTATATTTACTTTCATTATCTGTAAGTATTCTTTGGCATTGTTGTATGATATCATAAAACCATAAATTATGGAGGTAATGCAATGGAACCTATTCTTCAAATTGAGTCCTTAAAGAAATATTACGGCAAGTCAACAAATCAAACGAAAGCACTGGACGGTATTACATTTCAGGTGATGCCGCGAGAGTTTTTGGGAATTATGGGGAGCAGCGGTTCAGGCAAGTCAACACTCTTGAACTGTATCGCCACAGTTATCCGACCTACCAGTGGCAGCATGACTATGGAGGGAATGGAACTACAATCTTTGAAGGGGAGTAACTTAGCGGAATATCGAGGAAAAAAAATCGGCTACTTATTTCAGAATTTTGAATTGTTAGATAACCTGACCGGCCGTGAAAATGTTTTTCTGCCTATGTCTCTGCATAATGTACCAGAGAAAGAAAGCAAAAAGCGTTTAAAACAATTAGCAGCATATCTGGAAATTACCGATGTTCTTGAGAAATTTCCATCTCAAATGTCAGGCGGGCAGAAACAGCGCATCGCAGCAGCCAGAGCTCTGATCTTGAATCCGGGGATCATTCTTGCAGATGAGCCGACTGGTGCTCTGGATTCCAAGAATGCGAAAACACTGATGGAGAAGCTGGCTGGATTAAATCGGGATGAAAATGCAACGATTCTGATGGTAACACATGATTCTAATGCAGCAAGTTACTGCAGACGAATTCTCTTTATTCAGGACGGGGTGATCTTCCATGAGCTTCGCAGAGATATTCCCGATGAGTCTCAGCAGGATTTTTATACACGGATTCTAAAGGTGATGGCGCAATTGGGAGGTGGAAGTGCAAATGTTCTTTGAATTAGTTTTTCGAAACAGCAGACGGGATAGAAAGGAAAACGGACTGTTCTTTGCATCGCTGATTATTTCGATTGTAGCTTTTTACATCATTCTATCCCTGGCGCAGCAAGATGTTATGATCTTTCTGCAGAAGATGGAAAGCGATGCAGTCAATCGTCTTCTGGCAATGATTCCCGTGTTCTATGGAATGACGCTGGTAATCCTGTTTTTCTTGATTTATTTTGCCAGTAAGTTTCAAATGGAACGCCGCCGTCATGAATTTGGCATGTATTTAATGCTGGGAATGCGCCGGAGCAGGCTGTTTGCGATGCTTCTTGCAGAAGATTTCCGCAGCAGTATCATGTCACTGCTGATTGGGCTGCCAATAGCTGTTTTACTTTCTGAGCTTATCAGTTTGGTGACGGCCAAATTAGTTGGCCTTGGAATTATCGGTCACCGGTTTTCCTTGTCCCTGCATGCAATACTCTGGACTACTATAGGTTTTCTAATGATCAAAGCAGCGGCCTTTTTGATTCTGAGCGGAAAAACCAGCCGTCAGGAGATTCAATCACTTTTGGCAGCAACCCCGGAAGGAACAAAGAGACAGATGCCGGCTATTATTTATACACTGGCACTGGTGATCGGTGTTGTATGTCTTGGAGCCGCATATTATTTGGCAATCAGCGGCATATCATGGCAGCACCTGCAAAAAATGGCAATCACCCTGATCATGGGTTTTATTGGAACGTTATTGCTATTCTTTGGAATGCGGTCTGTTATGAGTCTGATGATTAAAATAGGAAAATCCAATCGTAAACTTCAGATTTTTAATTTCCGGCAGCTTCAGGAAAATGTGATTCATCAATCAAGCACCATGGCTGTCAGTTCGCTTCTGATCCTGGCAGCACTTTGCTGTTTTGGTGCAGGTGTTGCAATTGCGCAATTCTACGGTCAGGCGGAAACCCATGTTCTGGATTACACCTTTGAAGATAACACAGCCCAAGATGGTGAACAGGGAGCGTCTAACATTCGGAATTCCCTGGCAAATTATCATTTAGACACGGAGTTTTCCGATCTGTTCGAAATGAAAGTCGGATATATTCGGACAACAGAGGCTTATAATGATGTCTTTATGATGGATTCTATTATGAATGAACTGGCAAAATTGCCGGAATCAGATGCAAGAGATGTGTTGCTGAACAACCTTAGCTATGCTGACTATCCGCATTTGATTTCACTTACGGGATATAACGAATTACTTCAGCTGGCCGGCTTGCCGACTCAGAATCTGGCAAAAGATGAAGCAGCAATCTATATGGATACAGAATTTGTCACAAACGATCAAATAGAAATATTGAACCGTATTCTGTCTGACCGGCCGGAAGCACAGATAGACGGTACCTGGCTCCATCTGACTGGAAATGTCCACACTGCCGGGCTGGTTACAGACCGTTCTATTACATTGTCCTTTGCGCTGATTTTGCCGGATGAGGCATTTGAATATTATACACAGAATCAATATGACGTTTATGTGAATGGCGTTCTGGATAGTGACATAACCAATGGAGTCAGCCTGATGACTGCGATTTCAGAAATGAATAAGAAGCTGGATGAAACGGGGCTTGACTATGAAAGCTATCTGCAAAATATGGGACGACAACTATTTTATATCGTAGCAGCCAGCTATATCACCATTTATTTAGCGATTATTTTCCTGATTATTGCGAACACAGTAATCGGTGTTCAGTTTCTGATGAGTCAGCAAAAGACGAACCGACGGTACAAAACGCTGATTCGGCTTGGCGCAACCTACAAAACTTTATGTCAAGCCGCCAGGAAACAGATTAACTGGTATTTTGGTATTCCAACAATTGTTGCCGCAGTCAGCAGCCTGTTCGGAGTAAGAGCACTGTTTTCAGGCCTTCTTTCCTCGAGAACACAAGTCGATTTTTCTAAACTAATGCTGGTTTCCGGAGCTATGATTTTGCTTCTCAGTGTGATAGAATATATTTACATGACGGCTGTAAAACGTTCCGGTAACCGCTACCTTTTAACCCTGATGGTGCCGGAACGAGAAGAATAAGACACGAAAAAGAAAGAAGGAGATCTGTCGTGAAAAGAATTGTGATTGTAGAAGACGAACCGCTGATGCGGGAAGAATTGACACATATGCTGCAAAAGGCAGGATATGAAGTTCTTGAAATTATCAATTTCAGTGATACGGCGGAGCAACTGACAGCACTTTCTCCTGATCTTGCGGTTCTTGATATCAATCTTCCGGAAATAAGCGGGTTTCAAATATGTCGTGCCGTAAAACAAAAAAGCGCTATTCCCGTTCTTGTTCTGACTTCAAGAGACCAAATGCGGGACGAATTACATGCCCTTGACTTAGGTGCTGATGAATATCTTACAAAACCTTGCCGTAAAGAGAGGCTGCTGGCTAGAGTGTCCAATGTGTTAAGGCGTTATGAGGGGCGCACAAATCTTTTGGAAGGCCGGGGTTTTTTACTGGATCGCCAAACCTATACCCTGTATATCCATAACAACTCAGTCGTTCTTCCTAAAAACCAGGGAAAGTTACTGGAAATCTTTCTTTTGCATAGAGACCAGGTTGTCACGAAAGATGATTTGTGTACTGCCTTATGGGGGACCTCAGAATTCATTGATGAAAATGCCCTCCAGGTTAATCTGACCCGGTTAAAAAAGAAAATGGCAAGCCTTGCGATGGCGCAAAAAATCGTACCGGTTCGTGGAATTGGGTATCGCCTGGAAGCAGAGGGGAAACACCATGAAACATAGGTTGCTGGTAATTTACAGATATCTGCCCTGGTTATTGCTGCTTCTGGGAATAGATGGTTTTGCGGCACTGTTGTTATGGCTTTCTGATACCAAGTCATTTATTGCTCTGTCTGGCGTAATCCTGCTCGCAACAGTGTTTCTGTTCGCGGCTGTCTTTTTGGTGTTAAACTATTTTGAGCAAAAGAAGACGCAGGCTTTCCATGCCTTTTTAGGTGATCCGGATACCTGTCATGAAGAAAAACTATTAAGAATAGTCAGTGCTTCGGAAGCAGATACCATTCGTCTTCTGGGCATGGTATTACGAGAAAAACAGCTTGCCTGCAATAAGGTTGGATCTGAACTTTCAGACTACGAAGAATATGTGGAGGCCTGGGCTCACGAAATAAAAACACCACTCTCTCTATTGACGATGATATTGGATAATCGAAGTGATGAGATCTCAGTGTCTGTACGCTTTAAGTTAGACTATATCCGCAATCAGATTCAAGAAGATGTCAATCAAATGCTCTATTTTGCCCGCCTCAAAAGCACACAAAAAGATTATTTGTTTGAGTATATTGATATTCGTTTGTGTATAGAGGAGGTATTGGAGAATTATACACCTCTTTTAGAGGAAAAACAGTTTCGGATTCACAACCGGGTACCGTCCGCCCAGGTATTTACCGACCGGCGGGGCATCCAATTTCTTCTGGGGCAGATTGTCAGCAATGCGGTAAAATACAGTATTGATACTCCGGAGTTGACGATTACGACGGAACCTTCAGAGACATCAGAGGTACTCCGGATCCATGATAACGGTATCGGTGTGCGAAGTTGTGATCTCCCCTACATCTTTGAAAAAGGATTTACCGGTGATTCTGCTGACGGCAGGAAGAAGGCAACAGGTATGGGACTATATCTTTCCAAAAAGATGGCAGATGACCTCAATATTCGTTTAGATGTTCAATCTGAATGGGGTAACGGTTTTGAAATGTCAATATTCTTTCCAATATTAAAAAACTAAAAGGAGATGACAGCAAGTGAAAACAATAGGACTTATCGGTGGTATGAGCTGAGAGAGCACCGTAACATATTATCGATTAATCAATGAAATGGTGAAAAAGGAGCTGGGCGGATTGCACTTGGCTAAAATATTATTATACAGTGTAGACTTTTTCCAGATTGAAGCATGTCAGGCTCAGGGTGACTGGGACAGGAGTGCTGAGATTCTGGTGTGTGCAGCGCAGCGGCTGGAGGCGGGAGGAGCAGTTTTTGAGTATTATTGAGAAGCATTCAAACACCGGAATTCAGGGGGTAATTCTCGGTTGTACCGAAATCGGATTGCCGATAAAGCAGGAAGACATTGCTTTACCGGTATTTGATACGACGCAGATTCATGCCGAGAAGCGGTCAGACTGGCACTGCAACCAAGAAGTTGATTGAGAAGTAATAACTATTTTTCCTAAGAGGGGGGCAATCGGGTATTATCCGACTGCCCCTTTTGCCCTAAAGGCTATGTTTGTATTTTGCTCGCTTATTGAGTTAATTGCCTTCCACAAAGGTATAGGAGCATTCGTGATATGAGTCCGGGATAGCGCTTGTCAGTTCCAGCTCATCAAAAGCCCATATACCGACTTGCTCATGGCCGATGTTGGTATCATTACAGTAGAAGTCACCTCCGCCGCGGCCATTACCGCAAGCTGTGAGCAAAGGAAGCGGATTGACGCACCATCCTGCCCAGTTTCCGTCCTTGACAGTGCATCGTTCGATGTAGCTGCCCAGATCCAGATATTCCTTCAGGTCATGATTAACCAGGTACATCTCTTTTGTTTTGTCATTGATAAGATTCAGATCCTCCTGAGTGTACATCGATGGGGGGATACTTTCTTTTTCATCCTCATATTTCCATACGTGGCTGTAGCATTTCATGAAATCTTCCAGACCGAGGTGTTTTGTGTAAGCCTCACCGCATGTCTCATACTCATCTTTTGAGTAGTCACCGATCCAGGCAATCCGACGCGGTTTGTTCAGTATTTTTGAATAAACCGCATTGACAAGATAATTGCTAATCCAGGAATGATCCATTAGTCTTAAGCCGCTACCATAAGCATGACTGTAAAGCGAAGCGATGCTGCCATCCTGATAAATAATTGTAGGTTCATAATATTGTTCCATGTTGATTCTCCTTTTTTTACATAAAAAAGTGCCTTCGGCACCTCAACTCCCCTAGCCCCTCATTCATGAGGGGGATTTGGGAGTATCTTTTTGCACCGTTTTCCTTCATAATAGTCTTATGAATATATTACAAGAGATTTTCAAAGACAATTATGAGGTCATTCAATATACCCTTCATCCCAGGGACGTTGTTATGGAAAACATCTCTAAAATAATCAACTGCGGGGACCCAGCCTATGGCGCCGCCTTGTATGGCTGCCCACATTGTGGTGCGCTTAAATCTGTCCCTTTCCGCTGCCATTCCAAGTTCTGCCCCACCTGCGGCAACAAGTATGCCATCGACCGCTCCACAAAAATGTCCTTCAAGCTGATCCGCTGCACCCACCGGCACCTCGTGTTTACTATTGACGAGGCCCTCCGCCATTTCTTCCTTGAAGACCGGTCGCTTCTTGACTGCCTGTTTCAGGCTGTCCGCAGCGTTATCCCGAGAATGTTCCATAACCTCAACAAAAGCAGTGGTGTTTTAGCCCCTCCGTTTAGCAGAGAATTAGCACGGCACTTGAAATTAGGGTTACGGTTAACTGTCAAATTGATGTTACCATATACAAGCATGTTACAGCTTGGTTTATTATATCTTAATTAGCTTACCACGAAGTTAATGGCTTTTTGGGATAATGCACTATTTTGAAGCAAATCTCCATGATTCCTTAGATATCTCCTAGATATGTCTTTTATCTCATCATTAACTTCTCTTGGATTAAAAATAAATGATTTGCATTTCTCTTTTCCATCATAACTCAGCAACACAAAGCGGTTAAAGGAAAACCCATTGCGCAAGAATAAATCTATTAATACTGTAAAGCGTTCGCCTCTTGTTTGAGATAGTGTATCAAAAATATCATCCTGCAAATAATATAAATCTTCAGTAGTGGTTAGCAGTATAACGCTGCATTCATCATTCGGTCTAAGTTCCACAAATTCCTGCATACAATAGCCTCCTTTCATTATTATAAGTGTATCCCTATTGAAATATTACTTTATATGAATCTCTCATAGATACCAATATATCTTCAGCAATGTTTTTCGCTTCTTCAAACGACTCAAGAATAGAGGTGTACGCTGGGTCTGCCGTAGCATGTAAATATACGTTTCTTTTATTTTGCAGTATACTATAAAGCCTTTTCAACTCTTTTTTACATGTTTCAGGGATGGTGGTATTATTATCTATATCTGATTTAGAAGTACCTTTTATAACATAAAACATACTGAACTTTTGATTTCGTTCCAATTTATAGTTATACTTTTGTATTAAAACTTTTCCTAAGTAGCCCTCTAATCCTTTAAAACATCCTGCCAAAAATCCTGTATAATCTTCGCAACTTACTCGCTGGTGTAAAAGTGTTAATGAACCAGAAATTGATTTTATTAGGGCTTCATCTAAGTATGAGTATGATTCCTCTAGTTTGTTTTGCAATTCTAACCGTATAGAAGACGCAGGAGTATTAATACCAACAAATGCGTTGTTTAAATCGACAATTGCCTCATAGGAAAAGTTTGTTAATCCTGCTAAGTATGTTGTAATAATACCAAATGCCTGAAATGGCTTTCCTTGAATCATAGCTTTATTTGTTGTTGAATAAAAAGTAAAAGTAACAACATCACCATTATAGCCAGTAAATCTATAAATGTTATCAGTAATTTGGCACTCCACAATGCCTATACATTCTTCATTTATAAATTTCAGCAAAGATTCAACTGTTGGTCTTGTACAGGAAAAAGTAAACTGCTTATTTTCAACACTCGTTGAAAATCCTCGCTTAGATACATATTCAATCAACATATTGCTCTCATCTACATTTTTGCCTACAGGTAAGAGTTTGATACCTTTCTTTTTTATATAAATATCTATTGCTCCATCTTTTCCGTTAAGAAAGAAAGTGCACCGTTTCTTACTCTCATCTCCTGAGAAGCTCTTAACTACAAACGAATCATTTTCAATTTTATAGGAACAGATGATTGTTTCAATATCATTTTTATTTATTAATATTTCCGCCATTTATTTGCCTCTCTTCTTTATCTTGATAGCCTTCGTTCGACCATCAGATGTATTTTCTAATTCAAATTCAACTTTATCTCCTGATGCGAAACGCCCGTATTTTATATCCTTTTTGCTAAAATATATATTTTCACCTTTAGTTTCCGGGCATATAAATCCTGCCCCTCCGTGAGTTAAGACCTTAATAATCCTTCCGTACAGCCTTTCCCTAGAACCTTCTATCTCTTGCACATACTCAGCAGCAATCCTTTGCAATAACCCTATATCGGGTTCTAAATCGGCATTGATGTCAAAATCAAGAATTGCATATTTTAATTCTTCAGGGATTGACCACCCGAATTTTGTTCGATAATAAGCACTTGCATGAAAATAAAGTTTTGCATTGTTTTTATTTCCAATAGCTTGCCATAATAGTGCTGTATCATAAAAAAGATTAACCATCTTTTCATGCTCAAATCTTACTTTAAGTGATTTACATGCATAAAATAAAGCTTCCTGAATCTTGTTGTACCTAAAGCATAGGCTGGAAAGCTTGTGATACATGAACCAAAAATTTTCTTTGTCAGCCAATTTTCTATAGTCTTCTATGGCATGTTCTACATCCTCTTGAATCATGCATTTGCAGAATAACATTCTTGCTTTTAACCAAATCTGGTTTCTATAATGAAATTTCTTAATGGTATTAAATGCTGTCTCACATATTCCGATACATTCTTCATATTGTTCGGTTTTCTCGTAGGCTTTTGCTAAGTTTTGATAATAGAACTCTTTCGGTGAAGCAAGTTCTCGGTCTTTCCCAGAGTTATCAACAAAATTAAAAACCTCTTCTGAAAGAATATCTGGATTTAAAAGTGATAACCATTTAATTATCTCCTTATGTCGCACAGATGCTCTTTTATTATAAGCTTTCACAACCTTCATAACAGTAAGAACATACGGATTTTTAGAAGAATCCTCCAGACTAAGCTGACTGGATTTACTAATAATACATTCGGCACGTTTAATAAAATCGCCGAATCCATCTTGATTATCAACAGAATAACTCTTTATGAAGATATCATAGATGCTCCAACATAGTACGTCTTTTACATATTGATTTCTTGTATATAAAGATTCATCAAGTTCGTCACATATATTAATGAATTTTTGATTTTCGTCCAGTTTGCGTAGAGTCCTTCCATACCAACTAAGCACAAACATATTCCTTCTATTTGAGTCTTCCCAAAGCTTTTCAAATATACGGCTAGCAAGAAGATAGTTGCCTTGGTCATATTCAGCCCTAGCATTATTTTGAGTATACTCTATTTCATCAATATGTACTAAATCATCCAAAAAAGCAACCTCCTCTCGACAAATTAAAGACATTATACCACACATGTACGGAATTTTCTACCATCACCTTTATAACTGTCACCTTTACGGCAAACGGCATTGGTTACAAACCAATGCCGCTTCTACTTATAAATTCTTCGCAAGTGTTTTCAAAAGTGCTATTTCTGGATTGGCAAGGAGCTTCAGCAATGTTTCTTGGTCGGATGCAGACGCTTGAGGAACAGGTTCTTTTGTTTCTTCCAGGGCAGCAGCCGCAGATTTAGGCTGATAAAACTGTTCTTCAAACCTCTGTGCATTGAACCGTCTGTCATCATCTTTAATAAACATCGGCAACCATTTTGACCTGTGCATGTCCTGAGTCACCCTGCCTGCGGCATCCCGTTTAAAATCACTGCCAAGCGTGCTGCGGCAGGCGGCATACTTGGGTATCCCATGCTTATCCCTGCCGATAAAAACAGCATTGTGGTAGTCGGCACTCTCATAAATAATGCTCTCTGCAATACAATCCGAGATAAGCTGATAGTCAATGCCACGCCCGAAAAGGTAATTTGTGACCCTTTCATTGTTCCTGTTTTTGGGCGGTAACAGCAGCGGCTTTGGTGGTGTTTCCTTAACAGGAGAGGGCGGCGGTTTATAGTCTGCAATCCTGCCCGTGATGATTTCCACCGCTTCTACAAATTCAGCTTCCTTGACCTTGATAAGATAATCAAGAGCGGAAATACCGCCAAAACCTCTCGACCACCAGTACCATTTGCCGTTGGAAATCTTCAAGCTGTCATGCTCCTTTGTGCAGTACACATTACCTGAAACACGCACCAGATTACTCGGCTCGTAGTTTCTAAGGTAGGTCAGCAAATCCATTTGCCGTGCCTGCTCAATTACCGCAGGTTCAAGCTCCACATACGGCTTTCTCATTTTTATTCATCACCTCCATTCTGAAATAGAAAAAGCCGATTGATTTTCGGAATTGAAAACCAATCGGCTATGTAATGTTATAAAAAATTATAAATATAGTTTTTCCTTAACATTAAAGGATTGACCCTTTAAATTATATTTAAGAAATTTATAAAGAATATAATTTTCCTTGTCAGATTCATGTGTTGATAAAATTATCTGTTTATCTGAAAAATCATTTCTCATTACTTCAATTAGCGAAGCAACATTAATATCATCCATAGTCTGTACCGGGTCATCCACAAGAATAAACCCTAATTCGTCGCTCGATTTTGTTATATATTGCTTATTCATAGCAAAAAGAAAAGACAATACAAATCCAGAAAGTTGACCTGAACTAAAGGTGTTCAGCACATCGTGCTTTGCATCTCCATTTGCAACAAATCTCATTTCATCTTTACTGATGAATACTCCAAGCCCATTTTGATAGTCTTGAAGTATCTTCCCAGAATACACCAGTAGAGGAATTCTTAATTTTTTAATAACCTGGTTTTTATAAGAATCTATGGAATCCTTATATAATGTTTTTAAATAATCTAATTTTTTTCGCAAAATATCTAGTTTATGCTTTTTTATAATTTCTTCTTTTAATTCTGCTCTAAGTTGCGTTATTTCTTTGCTTTCACCTAAAGAATGCTTATATTTCAAATAATTAATCTTTCTGTCTACAAGTTCTTTTTGAACAATCTTATTTTGCTTCAAGGTCAGAATCTTTTTATATTTGTCTACAAGCACTGAAAAGTTGTATTTCCTACTCTCATTTTCAAAATCAGGATTTGTATAAGTTATAATTTGTTCCTGCAAGAAACGTGATGCCTATCTTATTGGCGATAATTTTTTTCACCTTTTCATTTTTCAAAAAAGCTTCATAATCGCCTTTATTAATCATGAAACAATGCAATGACTGTATTTCCTTAATCATTTCCTCAAAATTAACTTTTGAATTATTCGTTCCAAAATTAATATCTTTTGAATCCCAGGGAAATGGACTTATGTTTTCGGCATAATCAATCAGCTGCTCATATTCTATACTTGTTGTGTCTAAATCTGTTTTTCCTGATTTCTCCTTTATAATCCTTACTTTTTTTTCGATAATATCTTTATTTTCTTGAATAGCATCATTAACAAGAACTGCTTTTTTCCCCTTATTAGCACCAATTAATTCTTTTTCTATAAATGATATATTCTCATCAATCTCTGCCGTATTTAACAGTGCATTAACACTGCTTTTTCGATCATTGACGGATTTTTTGAGAAAATGGACAGATTCTGCCTGTGATACATAATAGTAAACATTAAAATGGTCTATTGAATACTGTAAATCCTTACATTCTAATAAAGATGTTTTCCAATCTAACTGGTTTTGCACAAATAAATCTATATCTTCATCTGAATATAAAATACCTTCAAAAACACTATATTTTATTGAATTTTCTATGGAAAGCTTTTCATTTTCATGATTAATTAACGTGACTATCGTTAGTAATTTATCATTGTGATCTTTAAGGCTTAGGACTAGAACCCCATCACGTTCAGCCTTATTTAATAAAATGTTCTTACCTAAATTAATCCTCCCATCTTCGATATTTTTATGCAAACGTGTAATATTTTCTGTAAATATCAACTCTATTGCATCAAAAAAAGTCGTCTTCCCGAACCCATTCGGACCTGAAAGAATGGTTGGATTTAAGTTTTCATCGAACGTAAATCTATAATATTTCTTATCATCAAAACATTTAAAGTTTTTGACACACAAGCAATCAATTCTATATGGCATCCGATCATTCCTCCAATAAGCTATTTAATTCCTTTTCTATTTTTTCATCTTCAATACCACTTGTTATATCCAAAAATATTTTTAGGTCTCTCTGCTGAGCTTCTATTGCCTCGTGATAATCGCCTAGCCCTTTATCATTAATCTTTTGTATTATATCTTCTTCAATCGGCTTTGGCATAGTACTGGCAGAAAATTGATATTGAAGAAAAGGAATTTTTGAGAATAGACGAATAACTAACTCATAAACACTTCCAATGTTCTTACCTTCCATAAGTTTATAATACTCATCCTCATCATTTGCAATTTCGCTTAAAACTTCATTTATTTTCCGTAGGTGATGATCATTTAAGATATTTCTTAAACCATCGGCCTGTTTTTCTGTATAAGGAAGAATATATCTTTTAAAATAATTGGGAGATTCTTCAATTGCATAAACCAGATTGCGATGCAAATTCAAATTTTCCATATTATTAAATTTAATTAAATATATAGCCGAAGTGTTTTTATCGATCTGGCTTGCTTCTTTATTATTTCCAAAAGAATTTTGGATTGCTATTTTTAGAGGAAGCTTTTCAATGTATTCACCATTTGTAGAATATTCTATTTCCAGCTTTTCTAAAGCCGATTTCATCTTATCACCGTCAGTTTCAAAACCCGCACAATCAACACTGTTTATCAAAAAGTAGCTTGCAATATTTCTATCATCATTCTTATAAAACTTGATATTGTCATATTGTATTTTTTCATCAAATGCATAATGATATTGTTTTAAACAAGAATCTAAAATATCAATCATCCTAACTCCTCCTTAGCGATTTTTCGATCAATCAACTTCAAAATCTTAGGCTTATTACAATTCTTTTTGATTTTCTCAATTGAATCGCTGGTTATATCTTCAAGTTCAGCATATTCATCTTTACCCAGTACCATAGTACTAATGCCATCTAGTCTGAAAACATCTTCATTAAGTTGATCAGTGACCAATACATCTGTTTCATAAAGAAGCAACTTATCTCCTGCCGAGCTCCGTATTTCCTTTGAAAGCTGTTCCTGTAGTTCTTCGGGTTCACCATCGGAATTCAATGTCAGTCTATAAAATTCCCCTTCTTTTTGTAGTTGTATCAAAAAATCCTTTTCTAGTGTGAAGCTATCTATTTCTTTTAGCAAACAAATTAGGAGTCGGTGAATTAATTGATCACTAGGCAAGTTATTTACTTTTCCAATCTCAGGTTTTTTGAGCATTAATTTATAAAGAAAACTATGTATTTCATCTTCGTTAATATTAGCAATTAAATTCTTTTGTACAAATAAATTACAGGTGTCATTATCATCACATTCGTTACATAATTGACTCGAACATGAATTTGTTTTTATAGGATAATTATCAAATGCTTCTTGTATACTTTTCCAAACGATATAATATTGATAAGCAATGGAATTTAATTCCGCTCTAATATTTCTTTTAAGCTGACAAAATATCTCTGAAAAACGAATTTCACAACAAGTTTTATTATTCTCATGACTGCTGGTAATTTTATTCTTCAAATAAATTAGTAATTGTCCGTAAACAAACTCTTGATAATTAATTCAATCCTCATTAGAGATTCCTATTCTCCAATCTGAATCCATTAATTCTAGTATATCTTTTACCAAAGAACACGATGAACATTTTATGCTACTAATATTATCAAATAAATCATCAAATAGAAAAATAAAGTCATTATCATCTACTGGCTTATTCCCAACAAATAATTGTTGCTCATAGCTTTCCAATTCAGTTAAAGTTATTGCTATTATCTTTTCTATATTCTCTTTATTAACTATTAACCCATTGCTATCTAATGCATATTTTAGAATATTATATTTACTTCCTTTTTCAGAATTCCCAGCAATATTCTCAATAATTATATAACTTTTTTCATTTAAATCTGCGTCACTATCCTTTTTGCTTATTACGGGGCAAGAAAGTTCTTTCTTTAACTCATTGATCTTACAACTGGTTATCTCTGAAAAATCATTTGGCAACTTATATTTAGGGAGTATATGAAAATATCCGTTTTGCGCCTTATATTGTAGTACTGAAATGAGAAAACAGAATTTATCTTTATCTTGCAAAGAAAAAGAACCATATTTTACTTGATGTAAGGAAATCACCTCAGCATTATCCTTAATTGAAAAATCTTCTTTACCTTCGATTTCTAGCAAAAAACTACTTGTTTCAATATTAATGGAGTTTTCAATCTCTTTTTTAATTTCTTTTAATACAACATAAAGAGCAATATGCCCTTGATATTCATAACCCTCCCATGAAGGGATTGCACTAAATGGTGCAATTATCAATCCATCCACCTTCTTTATACTATTTTCCAAATCCACCAATGCAAATAACTACTTTAAAGCATAAATGCGTTTATGTCTATAATATCACATTTTTATGGAAATTTCTACCCATAAGAGATAAGTTTTGTATTCAAAAGATTTATATAAGGAACGGTCACCGATAACTGTTCATGGAGCCCTTTGCTTTATGCGGCTTACGACTCTGCCGGCTGGCTGGCTTTCATAAACAGGTCAATATCTCGGGCGATATATTGCTGTCCGGTGGAGTGTAGCACGTCATAAAATGATTAAGAGTATTTTTCTATTATATATGCGATTTCACTTTCCGTAAGCCCTGTGAGGTCATATCCGTCATCTCCCCATACTTTCTTCATGATGAAGAGATCGCCCAACACTGGATTTCCGTGCTTATTGGTCTCATATAAAAATGAGCCAAAGGCATTTGGTGGTAGTTCCTTTCCGGTGCCCATGTCATCGACCAGGATACAATATGGCTGTTCAAGCCGACGCGGAGTTACCGTTTCCGCAAAGCCTCCGAAGTAGGTGTAGATATCCGATAATCTCATACACACAAGCGCTTTGATCTGATTTTACCAGAATGGTTTTCATTGTAATTCTCCTTTCTTTTTGACGGAAAACCGCCTTGATATAAAAAACCAGCGCTCCCGAAAGAACGCTGGTTTTTCCCATATTAAAGAGCCGGAAACAAAAAAGCGCCATCTGCAAATACATGCAAATGGCACTATGTAAACTATGATAAACTGTGCACGTAATGCTGCGACGGCTCTGATACTATACAAGCATATTGTACCATCGCACCTTGTTTCCGTCAATGCCACAACCGTTTGCGTTTTGTATTTAATCATTTTAATCAAGCCATGATATTTCACCGGGCACAATATCGTAATATGCGCCTATGACTTTCGTTCCCAATTCTTCAACAACCGTATCTTCTTTGATTTTTTCTGCAACACTTGTAATATTCTCATGTATTGCTTCATCAACATCATTGCTGCC
>Ga0153996_1000557_pt1 | contig 16754 bp, 17 predicted proteins | sample TSNC080MetaG_FD_104728 | JGI IMG/M metagenome (GOLD analysis project Ga0153996, IMG submission 104728) | Attine ant fungus gardens microbial communities from North Carolina, USA - TSNC080 MetaG | ecosystem: Host-associated > Fungi > Mycelium > Unclassified | place: USA: North Carolina, Lumber...
GCCGTTACAGCCGCGTCCTCATGGATTGCAAAGGGGCCTGACTCCTCGCCTTTTGCCGTACGGTGCCAAATGCGCTTGCCCTGCGTATCCGTAACCCATCCCATTTCATCGTAGATGGCATTAATCGCATCGCCTGCCTCTTCAAAGACTCCCTTCAGACGGCCTGTGCCATAGGCATAATAGCGCATCTCCGTATTTTTATGCTTCTCTGCATTCAGAGAAGTATCATCCCCATACAGAATCTTATTGGGCGCGGCCACATTCAGCGTCTTACGGCTTTCATCCGACGCTTTTAACGGCAAATACCATACTCTCCGGCGCTTTTCACCCTTCCGGTTCTCCAGAATGGTCTTCTTCTGCATTCCCTCGGTGCTATTCTGCATCAAAGTATCACTTTCCATCCGCTCATATTGGCCGGCTTCTGTTTTGCGCAGCCGCTCCAGATGAACCTGGCCCTCACTCACCGCAATCGAAGAAATGTAAACCTTGTCACTCTGGTACCTTACCTCTTCCTGGCCCTCGGGATTCGTAATCGTCAGCGCATATTGGGGATACAGCGTTTCAAAACCCTCTGCCTGAATCTCGGAAATTCGTCCCATGCTGCAGATAAAATCCTGATTAATAAAGCCCTGCGTCCGAAGATATTCTCCGTCTGCCGCATCCAGCACATTGGTTTTCCCGGTGTCTAAATAGAGGATCCGCACCGACCCCGCCTGCTTCAGATTCTCTCCCTGCTGCCAGGCGATGGCATTCTGCTCTTCATTCACCACCAGTCCTCTTGCGTCTGCGTTCTGCACTACTACCACGACCTCACGGCCCACGTAATCCACCGCATATACATTATTGTCAAAAAGTATATACAGAAGATCCTCCCCTTTATAACAAAGGGTATCAATTCCCTGCTTCAGAACCCGATAGGACTTATCGGAGGATACGTAGAAAATCTCCTGGAGGGCATTGTCTTCCTTAATATAACGGTAGTAGGACAATCCCACCTGGCCCTCATGAGCGCCCCGATTCATATATCCATAAACGAAGAATTCCACATTTCCATTATCATCGGCACTTACGATCTGTATATCGTATTCCCGGCGCAGTTTACGGAAGCCGCTGTCGCCATCCTCCCGGAAAGAAAACACCAGAATCGCCTCGCGCCGGGACTTGGAATAGCTCCAGAGGTCTCCCCCAACGGCAAAGACCTGATAATCCTCACCGGGAGACGCACTCAAGGTGACATCCGCCTCCTGTACCGCGCCAAATTCAATGGTCTCATCGGTAATTGTGTCCATCGAGGCTTCAAAAAGCTGTACCATCGTCCGCTCATAGGACATCAGATAAAAGCGGATCGCAGACCATTGCAGACAGAAAAACTCCTCTACCATATAAGTGCCGACCCGGTCATTTTCTCCATCCGCCTGGACTTCATAACGAATCCGGAAGGAACCAAAGGTTTCATCCATTTCCAGAATGGTCAGCTGCATCTCTCCGATCTGGGTGGGCGAAAGCGCACCCCAGAGAAGCTGGTCAAAAGAGGAATGGATATCCACTCTCGCCAGGGTTTCGTTATCTGCCGTGCTGCTGTTCTCCCAATTTTCGGCAAATTTCTCCGCCTCTCCGGGATTAAAGGTCGCGTCATGAAATTCTGTCACATACTGCAGCATTTCCGTCGTCTTTAAATTGCTGTTTAATACGATGCGGGTGTAATAGGAAATTTCGCCATGGTTCTCCGTAGTCAAAATCAGCTTCAGCCGATATTCCGTGTTCTGCTTAATCAAATCCTGAATCGGCAGAACGGTCTTGATTCCTTCCTCTGTCCCTTCCCAGTTGGTTACCTCAATCTGCTCAATCAGGTTACCGCCATCCAGGCTGCGGACTTCATAGGAAATCCCTTTAATTAAATTGCCGTTTACCTGTACCCGCACCGGCAGACTACGGTCCGTGCCGAGGGGTGTCAGACTCTCCTGCATATAGGCTTCATCCATATCGGGCACATACCCATACAGCACATTAACGGAATATCCCTCTGACTCCAGGCTGACCACAGGAAGAGTCGCGCCCTACATTACACCATAGGTAACTGCCGTCTCTTCTTCATGTCCCGTATACCATATGAATGCAATGACTGCCACGATAAAAACGCCGCCAAGCACCATGATTTTTTTTAGCGTACTATTCATTTAAAGCTCCAGTTCGATTTTTCGCCCTGTCTCCTGATAGTGATAATACCGTACTCCCGCCGCATGGAACATCCGCTTGGAGGCCCTTACGGAATCGGTGTCCGCGTATTTGTCAAATCTATATACCACCGTACGGATTCCGCACTGAATGATTGCCTTGGCACATTCATTACAGGGAAACAGGCTGACATACAGCTTGCTCCCTTCCAGACTGCCGCCCCGGTAATTCAAGATTGCATTTAATTCACTATGTGTGGTATAGAAATACTTGTTATCATAGGGATCGCCTTCCCGGCCCCAGGGAAACTCATCGTCCGAGCAGCCGATCGGGAACCCGTTATATCCCATGGACAGGATCTTATTGTCTGCACTTACAATACAGGCTCCAACCTGTGTGTTTGGATCCTTTGAGCGCTGTGCGCTTAGCATCGCCACGCCCATAAAATACTCATCCCAGGTAATATAGTCCTCTCTCTTCTGCATATCTTCCCCCCGCCTTCCTTCCTCTATTCTTCCATCTGTGCAATTCTGCGGGAATGGCGCTCCTCCCCGGAGAATTCCGTATGCAAAAAGGTCTCCACAATCTTCAGTGCCAGTCCCGGTCCCGTCACTCTGGCTCCCAATGCCAGAATATTCGCGTCGTTATGCTCTCTGGCCGCCTGCGCGGAGAAACAGTCTCCGCAAAGAGCAGCCCGAATTCCCTTTATCTTATTGGCGGCAATTGAAATTCCGATCCCTGTACCGCAGATCAGAATTCCCTTCTCACATTCTCCGGCGGCCACCGCATGAGCCACCTTATGGGCAAACTCCGGGTAATCACAGGAGCGTTCCTCATAACAACCATAATCCTGATAAGGAAATCCCGCCTGCTTTAAATAGGAAATAACCTCTTGCTTTAATCCATACCCACCATGATCACTGCCTAATCCAATCATTCTTCTGTCTCCCTGAAAATAATTTCTGCCGCAATTTTTACCATTAAATCAATGTATTCATAACAGGCGCCGTACTCTGCCAGGGTGCCGCCATGGGGTTCGGTAATATCCCCCGGCTTTCCTACAAACTCTCCAATTGTACAAATCTCTGCCTTTCCCGCAAATTTCTCCCGGGCAAGGCCGCATTCGTAAGACGTCATCGCAAGGATCAGGGTAGCCTCCGTCAGATCCGATTCCATCAGCTGTTCGGAGCTTGTCTTAGAGGGCTCCATCTGGTTCCCTTTCAGAATCGCCACCGCCTTCGGATTCATCGGTTCCGGAAACAGTACCACCATTCCCCGTGAACAAACCTCTATGACTTTTTTCTTATTCACACTGTTCATCACTGCCTCAGCCAAAATACTGCGGCTGGTATTACCGGTACTGACAAATATCACTTTACTGTATTTTCCCACTTTGTCCTCCTGCCCGTATGATGCGATAGCCGGCTGCTTTTACCAATCGGTTCATAATCGCCGTTCCCAGCGTTCCCCCTGAAAAGGCCTCTGAATAAATAAACTCCGTCTGTTCTTCATCGAACTCCCGCAGGCACCGGTACAGATTCCGCGCAATGGATGCCTCCTCTGCCCGTGTTCCCACGGTCTTGCAGGGTGCCGCGTGGTAATTTCCCCGGCTTTCCTGCGCACAGAGAATTCCTACGCGCTTGCCCTCCCGAATTTTCCCCCCGGCCAGTTCTTCGATCTGCCGGATCACTTCTGCCCGGTCTCCTTCCACAATCACCATCTCTGCCTGCGGTGCATAATGGCGGTACTTCATGCCCGGTGCCTTAGGACGCGTTTCCTCCGAAGGCTTTTCTAAAATGGCCGGATCCATTTCTCCTGCCCCCAAGAGCGTGCGGATCTGTTCCAAAGTGACATAACCGGGACGCAAAATCACCGGTGTATCCCCCGTCACATCCACAATGGTGGATTCTAATCCCAGCGAAACGTCCCCGCCGTCCAGAATCATCTCGACCCGTCCCTCCAGATCCTGGATTACATGCTCTCCTCCGGTGGGACTTGGCTGTCCGGATAAGTTCGCGCTGGGCGCGGCCACCGGTACGCCGGCCGCACGGATCAATGCTCTGGCTCCTTTATGAGAGGGCATGCGCACGGCCACCGTATCCAGACCTCCGGTAGTCTCGTAAGGCACGGCATCGCTTTTCTCAAAAATTAATGTAAGCGGACCTGGCCAGAAGGCTTCCATCAGACGGCGGGCTCCCTCCGGAACCGAACGCACCAGACCGGTTAACTGCTCTTGGTCTGCAATATGCAGAATCAAAGGGTTGTCGGAAGGACGTCCCTTTGCCGCATAAATTTTCGCCGAAGCTTCTGCACGCAGACCGTCACCTCCCAGACCGTAGACTGTCTCCGTCGGAAAGGCAACCAGGCCGCCCTCCCGGAGGATGGCAGCGGCTTCGCTTATTATCGTTGTATCGGGATTCTCCCCATTAAACTTCAGGATCCGCGTTTTCATGAAAGCTATTATAGCACAAAAGCCCTTGGGTGACAACCAAAGAACCTTTCTCCCAGTATTCCCCTTTCTCCCAAAGAATCTTGTGTACAATCCTGTAAAAATACGCTATACTTTACCCTAGTGTAGTGTATCGCTCACAATTAGAAAAGAACGGAACACGGAGGATGAGCTGTGCTTACCTTAAAAGATTATGTAAGGGCAGAAAGCCTGACCCAGGCTTACGAACTAAACCAAAAGAAAAGCAACCGCATACTCGGCGGAATGCTTTGGCTGAAAATGACCCACTTGCCGGTCCAGACCGGTATTGACCTGTCCGGTCTTCGACTGAATACCATTGAAGAGACTCCTGATGAGTTCCTGATCGGATGTATGACGCCACTGCGTGACCTTGAACTGCACCAGGAGCTGAACCGTTATACCCAGGGAGCTGTCCGGGAAAGCCTGCGCCATATTGTCGGCGTGCAGTTCCGTAACCTGGCTACTGTGGGGGGAAGCACCTTTGGAAGATTTGGCTTCTCGGATGTGCTGACGATGCTGATGGCATTGGATACCGACGTAGAGCTCTACTCCGGCGGGATCCTTTCTTTGGCACAGTTTGCGGCGATGGCGCCGGACCGGGATATTTTAATCCGCATTCGCATTAAGAAGACGCCGCGTAAAAGTGTATACCTGTCCCACCGCAACAGCCAGACGGACTTGCCGGTCCTGACCTGTGCTCTGTCTGGCTGCGGAAGTAAGTTTCAGGCGGTGATTGGTGCCCGTCCCGGAAGGGCGGTGCGGATTCCCGATGAGCAGCGGATTCTTAGTGAAGGAATTACATCGAATACGGCAGACCGATTTGCCGAATATGTGAGCAGGCAGATCGTTACCGGTACCAATATGCGGGCATCTGCGGATTACCGCCGCCATCTGGCGGAGGTTCTGACCCGGCGGGCCGTACTGACCATGGGAGGTGAAAGGCTTTGAAAGTAGGAATCTATGTAAATGGCAAGAAAATCGCTACAGACATCGCTCCTGACCTTTTGCTGATTGATTTTCTTCGAAACCATGGCTGCAAAAGCGTAAAGCGCGGCTGTGAGACGGGGAACTGCGGTCTGTGCACGGTTTTCCTGGAGGACAAGCCGGTGCTTTCCTGTGCCGTTCCGGCTGCCAGGGCTGACCGCTGCCAGGTCGTTACCCTGGAGGGACTTCAGGAGGAAGCGGCTGAATTCGGTGCTTTCATTGCCGATCAGGGGGCGGAGCAATGTGGCTTCTGTAATCCGGGCCTGCTGATGAATGCGATTGCACTTTTTCGGGAGAATCCGGATCCCGCGGAGGATGAAATCAGGGAATATCTGGCAGGTAATCTCTGCCGCTGTTCCGGATATGAAGGACAGCTGCGGGGAATGCGTACGTATTTAGACTTTAAAAAAGGAGGGAAAACCGGTCATGAAGTATGTGAATAAGCCCATCCGCAAAATGGATGCAATGGCTCTTGTGACCGGTAAACCGGTTTATCTGGAAGACCTTCCGGATGCAGGATATTTGATTGTTAAGCTGCTGCGTAGCCCCCATGCCCACGCTATGATTGAATCGATTGACGCCTGGACAGCTTTAGCGGTCCCTGGGATTGAAGCCGTCTATACCTGGGAGGACGTTCCGGAAGAGCGTTTTACCATGGCCGGGCAGACCTGGCCGGAACCCAGCCCCCACGACCGGTTGATTCTGGACCGGCATCTGCGTCATGTGGGAGATCCGGTGGCCATTGTCGCCGGTACGACGGAAAAAGCGGTGGACCGCGCGCTTCGGAATCTTCGGGTAAATTATCAGATTCTGCCCGCAATTCTAGATTTTCATGAGGCAAAGGATAACCCGGTACAAATCCATCCGGAAGAGACCTGGGAATCTCTGGTTCCCGTAGGCGCGGATAACCGGCGAAACCTCTGTGCCTGCGAGAAGCTCTCAGAGGGAGATATCGATCAGGTGCTGGCCGAATGTGACGTGGTGGTCTCCGGGACCTACCATACCAAAGCGAATCAGCAGGCCATGATGGAGACCTTTCGCACAAAGTGCTTTCTGGATCCCTATGGCCGCCTGAATATTGTCAGTTCCACCCAGATTGTCTTTCATGTGCGCCGGATTGTCGCGCACGCCCTTGGCATACATAAATCTATGATACGTGTGCGGAAGCCCCGCATCGGCGGCGGCTTTGGCGCTAAGCAGACAGCGGTTTCTGAGATTTATCCGGCCTTTGTTACCTGGAAGACCGGTAAGCCCTCTAAAATTGTCTTTACCAGAGAAGAAAGCCAGATTGCTTCCAGTCCCCGGCATGAAATGGAGATTTCGGTCCGGGTCGGCGCCACTAAGGACGGGCGGATTCGTGGCATGGATGTCTATACGTTATCCAACACCGGTGCCTATGGCGAGCACGGGCCTACTACAGTCGGCCTGTCCGGCCACAAATCGATTCCTTTGTATGGCGCTCTGGATGCCTTCCGGTTTGACTATGAAGTCGTTTACTCTAACGTGATGTCTGCCGGCGCTTACCGGGGGTATGGCGCTACGCAGGGAATCTTTGCCGTAGAATCGGCTGTGAACGAGCTGGCTGCCAAACTGGATATGGACCCGGTGCATCTCCGGGAGATGAATATGGTCCGGGAAGGGCAGGCGATGCCTGCCTACTACGGGGAGATGAATACCAGCTGTGCCCTGGACCGCTGTATCGCAAAAGCAAAAGAAATGATTGGCTGGGAAGAGAAATATCCCCGCCGTATTTTAGAAAATGGAAAGATTCGCAGTGTCGGCGTGGGCATGGCCATGCAGGGCTCCGGTATTTCCGGCATCGATGTGGGCTCCGCCTCCCTGAAGCTGGAGGATGACGGCTGCTACACGCTGGCTGTTGGCGCTGCCGACATGGGTACCGGCTGTGACACGATATTAGCACAGATTGCCGCGGACTGCCTGGAGTGTGATCTGGACCGCCTTACGGTATTGGGCGCAGATACGGACGCCTCTCCCTACGATTCCGGTTCTTATGCCTCCAGCACTACTTATATTACAGGAAAAGCCGTGGAGAAGGCCTGTGATTCGCTCCGGCAGAAGCTTCTTACGGAAGCCGCCGGGGTTTTATCCTGCCCTACAGCGGAGCTTTGCTTCCAGGGGCAAGAGATCCTGCAGGTGGAGGGAGATGCAAAGATTTCCCTTGCGGATCTGGCCGCCCGCTCCCAATGCGGATGTGAGGCCTCCTTTCAGGCTGTGGAAAGCCATTTTTCCCCGGTCTCTCCTCCTCCCTATATGGTGGGTATGGCCGAAATTGAGCTGGATCCGGAGACGGGCGCCGTAGAATTACTGGATTATGTAGCTGTGGTAGACTGTGGTACCGCAATTAATCCGAATTTAGCCAGAGTTCAGGCCGAAGGCGGGATCGTACAGGGCATTGGAATGGCACTCTTTGAAGATATACAGTATAACAGCCATGGACGGATGCTGAATAATTCTCTGATGCAGTATAAGCTTCCCAGCCGCCTGGATATGGGGCGGCTGCGGGTCGAATTTGAGAGCAGCTATGAGCACTCCGGCCCCTTTGGTGCCAAATCCATCGGAGAGATCGTAATTAATACACCGGCACCGGCTCTGGCACATGCCATCGCGAATGCCACCGGTCTCTGGTTTAAGGAGCTTCCGATTACCAGTGAAAAAATTGCCATGGGTCTGAAACAGAGGAAATAAAGTGAACCTTATTTCCTCCCCATGATCCGGGCGAACAAGATCCCCGCAAGTGTAGATAGGCCCGTCGCCACCAGCGCGGGCCCAATGATTGCAGTGGGATTTACACTTCCATATTGCTGCCGGTAGGCCACCATCGTCATGGGAATTAACTGCAGCGATGAAATGTTTAAAATTAAAAATGTACACATCTCCTTCGAAGCCACGCCCTTTTTCTCCGGATTAATCTCCGCCATACTCTCCATGGCTTTCAGCCCTGCCGGCGTCGCCGCCCAACCCAAACCCAGGATATTCGCCACAAAATTGGTTGCGATGTATTTAAGGGAAGGATGCTCCTTCGGAATCCCCGGGAAAAGAAAACGCAGTAAAGGTTCCATCCGGCGGGAAAGCTTCTGAATCAGCCCTGCTTTCTCACCAATTTCCATAATACCGGACCACATGGCCATTACGCCCAGCATCGTCATACAGAGCGTTACGCCGCTGCCCGCTCCCTCCAGTAGCGCATTCGTAATCTCCGCCGCCCTTCCGGACGCGACTCCGTATCCAATTCCCAGCAGAAGCATAAAAGCCCAGATTGCATTGATCATATTGTCCTCCGGTTTTATTATACTTTATCTTATGAGTCTCCTGCTTCAAACATGTCCGGCAATTGCTGCCGGTTAATCCCAACAAATGGTTATCCTCGTCCCAACATCCATCGTACTCTCCAAAGAAATCGCCGCACCGTGATAAGCAGCAGCATGCTTTACAATAGAAAGTCCCAGTCCGGTTCCTCCGATCTCTTTTGAACGGCTTTTATCGACGCGGTAAAACCGTTCAAAGACTCTGTCTCTATAAACCAGTGGAATGCCTATCCCGGTATCGGATACCGATAATTTTATTTTTCCCTCCTCACTTGTGACCGAAACCGTTACTTTCCCGTTTTCTCTGTTATATTTGATTGCATTATCACAAAGGTTATAGACCATCTCTTCCAAAATCCTGCGAATTCCCATAACCTCCGCAGATTCTCCCATTAACGCTACGGAAACATTCTTCTGCTGCGCCTCATTCTTTAAAAGCCCTATCATATCCTCCGCTATTTTATACAGATCCACCGGCGCCTTTTCCTCCGGTATTGAACCTTCATCAAGCTGGGAAAGCTTGATTATGTCATTGATAAGCGTGATCAGACGCCCCGATTCCTTATAAATATTTTCTGCGAACTTTGGAATGTCTTCCGCTTTTACCATCCCGTTCATGATAATCTCCGAAGTGCCGTAAATGCCCGTCAGCGGAGTTTTCAGCTCATGTGAAACATTTGAAGTAAATTCGCGGCGAAGGAGATCCCGTTTTTCTTTCTCCGTAACATCCATGATAACCATTACGATGCCGGAAATGTCTTTATTATTAAATACCGGATTGGTAATAACCTGATAATAATGATCATGTAGCACAAGTATCTGGTCACTATGCTGTCCGTTAAGAGCCGTATAAATTGCCTTGCGGAATTTTTCGCTTCTGTTCAAGGTTAATATATTTTTATTTTTGATATCTTCCTGTATATCAAAAAATTTTAATACGCTTGTATTATAAGACAAGATATCCGTTTGACTGTCCGTAATAATAAGGCCTTCTCTCATATTCTCGGTTATCATGGAGAATTCATGCTGCTTCCTGTTAGCGTCCGAGATCCGCATTGAGATATCTTTGTTTAAACTGTTGATTTTAGCCAGCAGGGGAGAGAGTTCCTCGTAAACCTCATTATTTTCAGGGTTTTCAAGGTCGATTTCATTGATGGGCCTTACGATTCTCTTTGACATTCCGGATGCAAATACCGCTGAAAGGATAATAATAATTATAATGATCATTAAAATCGGCGGCAGCATCCCGAAAACCAGATTCCATACGGTATACTGTGTATTGGAAACGCGGATAATCGTTCCATCCTCCAATTTTTGCGCAAAGTATATGGTCTTTTCGGAAAGCGTTGAGGAATAGCGTATTGAAACCCCGGTTCCTTTTTGCAGCGCTTCTATGAATTCTTTACGGCCGGCATGGTTTTCCATCTTCGCAATATCTGCTTCATTATCATAAAGCACCTTGCCGTCCGAATCAATCCATGTGATACGGTTGTCTGTAGGATCCAAATTATCAAAATAGAAAATACCCTCGTTTTCCAAACCCTGTGAAATATAAACCGCTTGATTTTTAAGTTCGCCGGTCAGTTGCTTTTCAAAATAATTGTATAAGACTCCTAAAAAAAGAAGGATACAGGAAATAAGAGTTATGGATGCGATCAGGATAAAGCTTCTGAATATTTTTTTGGTCATTTTACCCTCCGATTTTGTATCCGATACCGCGCACCGTTTCTATAACAGCCCCACACTCTCCCAATTTCTGGCGGAGTGTGCGGATATGAACGTCAAGTGTCCTGTTTTCGCCGTCGAAATCATATCCCCAAATTCTCCCGAATATCTGATCTCTTGTTAACACGATTCCGTCATTCTCCATCAGCAAACAGAGAAGCTCAAATTCCTTCAAAGTAAGCGTAACATTTTCTCCGTTTACCTTTACAATATGCTTTACCGGACATACGTAAAGCCCACCTATTCGATATTCATTTTTCTTCTCCTCACTGCCGGCCCGCCTGAGCAAAGCCTTGATCCTGGAAATCAGCTCCATAACCCCAAACGGCTTTGCTACATAATCGTCGGCGCCGCTGTCAAGCCCGACGATTTTATCATATTCCGTTCCCTTCGCTGTCAGCATAATGACGGGAAGATGCTTTGTTTCAGGCTTTTCCCTGATTTTTTTGAGTATGCTAAGACCGTCTTCCTCCGGAAGCATGATGTCCAGCAATATAAGGTCTGGCTGTTTTATTGCAATTGCGTTCCGGAAATCAACGGGTTTTGAAAATCCTTCCACTTCCAGCCCGGAGTTGCGGAGTGCATAAACGACAAAATCCTGTATGCTTTTGTCGTCTTCCAGCAGATAAATAAGGCTCATTTTGTCCTCCTATTAGTAAAAGAAACCATTCTTTTAGAAACCGATAATTCTATCATAAGGGATAGCACTGTCCGTTTCAAGTCCAATCGACCGCCTCTTCTTCCTGTTCTTTTTGTTTGCCGGTAATGGAATAAATTACCCGCTCGGATATATTGACCGCATGGTCGCCGATCCGCTCAAGGTATTTTGCGATCATCAAAAGATCAATGGCCTGCCCGCCGTTTTCCGAGTCATCTCTTATGATGGTTATCAAATCCCTTTTTACCGTATCAAAAAATCCATCAACAATATCGTCCTGCCGGATCACATCACGCGCCAGCTCCAAATCGCTTTTTACAAAAGAATCCACACTTTCCGTGACCATTTTTATCGCCGCTCCGGCCATATCTTTTAGGTGTACCCGATCGATCGCGCTGTTGCCCACAAACTTCGTAATTTCGGCAATGTCGGCCGCCTGGTCGCCAATCCGCTCCATATCCGTTATCATTTTCAAAGCGGAAGAAATCATGCGTAAATCCTTAGCGACCGGCTGCTGCTGTAAAAGCATCCTCATACACAGGGACTCTATATCCCGTTCTTTCTGATTGATTTCCCTTTCAATTGCGGCAACCTTGCCCGCAAAGGCTCTTTCATCCTGGATGATATTCCGGGTCAGGTTATGGTCCGGTGAAACGTTTCCTACATGATAATCCAGAAGTTCATGGATTGCGACGGCAATGGCCTCCTCGCACAGTGCTCCCATTTCGATCAATTCCAGATGAAGCCGCTCCAGTTGTTCATTAAACTGTGATCTCATTATCCAAACCTCCCGGTAATATAGTCTTCGGTGCGCTTATCCTCCGGCATGGAGAACAATGTCTCTGTCCTTCCGAATTCGATCAGGTCGCCTAATAGAAAAAACGCGGTTTTATCGGAAATCCGGGCGGCCTGCTGCATATTATGAGTGACGATTATAATCATATATTCCTTTTTAAGCTGGGACACAAGGTCTTCAATTTTTGAAGTCGATATCGGATCAAGCGCACTGGTCGGTTCGTCCATCAGCAAAACATCGGGCTGGACGGCCAAGGCCCTTGCGATACAAAGCCTCTGCTGCTGGCCGCCCGAAAGACCCAGCGCGCTTTTTCTTAGTCTGTCTTTCACTTCGTCCCAGATAGCCGCGGCGCGAAGGGCCTTTTCCACAATCTCATCCAGTTTTATCCGGTTTTTTAAACCGTGGATTCTTGGTCCATATGCCACATTGTCGTATACACTCATGGGGAAGGGGTTGGGCTGCTGGAACACCATTCCTATTTTTTTACGAAGAATCGTGGTGTCCACTTTCGGATCATATATGTTTTCATGGTCCAGCTGTACCTCGCCGTCGATTCGGACACTGTCAATCAGGTCGTTCATCCGGTTTAGCGTTTTCAGGAAGGTGGATTTGCCGCAGCCTGAGGGGCCTATAAGCGCGGTGATTTCCTTTTCCTCAAGATTCATATTTATGTTCTTAAGCGCATGATTTTGTCCATAACGCAAATTCAGGTTTCTTACGATAATTTTACTTTTTACCATGCTGATTCCTCCCTTACTTTTTTCTTGAAACATCGAATTTTCTGGTCAGCAGCTTCGTCATAAAGTTAATGATTAAAACGATCATGAGAAGCACGGCGGCAATCCCGAAGGCGATGTCATACTGTCCCTTTGACATGCTGAGATACAGTTGGACCGAAAGTGTTCCGCCCGATTCAAAAATCTTATGAAACAATTGGCCGCTTTGGGGAAGGTAGTAGCCGCTGCCCGCCGTAAACAGCAACGCGGCCGACTCGCCCACAATACGTCCGACCGCCAAAATGAGCCCGGTGATGATCCCCGGCATGGCGGACGGCAAAAGGATCGTCCTGATCATATACCATTTTGTGGTGCCGAGACCAAGCGCCCCGTTTCGGTAGCTCTCCGGAACCGTTTTAAGGGCTTCCTGCGTATTTCTTGTGATCAGCGGCAGGATCATCAGGGTCAGGGTCAGGGAACCGGTGAGGATGGAATAACCGAGGCCAAGGGTGGTTCCGAAGAATACCATGCCGAACAATCCGAAAAGGATGGAGGGTATTCCCGCCAGGGTTTCGGTTGTAAATTCGATTAACCTGACCAGCTTTCCAGGTCTTGCGTATTCGTTCAGATAAATCGCCGATCCAATTCCGGCCGGCGCTGCAATAAGGAGCGTGATGCTTATGATATACAACGTATTGACGATGTTCCCGGCGATACCGGTCGTGCCCTTTAAAACACTGGTTACATTCGTTAAAAATCCCCAGTTTACCGCGCCAATCCCCTTAACAAAAACATAACCTATGATCCCGGCGAGCAGGAGTACCGATATCGCGGCGGATGTGTAAATAAGCAGATAAACCAATTGCTCCGGGATTCTCTTGTTTTTTTTCATTATACTGAGGTCAGTCATCGTTTTTATTCCCCTTTTTCAATATCCTGGTAAGTATAATATTGATGATCATAATGAACGCAAAAAGCACAAGACCAATGGTAAACAAAACTTCCCGGTGCGTATCTGCGGCATAGCCCATTTCACTGACAATTGCGGTCGTCAGGAATCTGACTGAGTTAAACGGCAGCGGAAAGTTCACCGCACTTCCCGCCACAAGGCTGATCGCCATCGCCTCTCCGATAGCACGGCCCACGCCGAGGACAACGGCGGTAATGATGCCTGATTTTGCCGCCGGTATCTGCACTTTAAAGATGGTTTGTATTTTAGAAGCGCCGACCGCTAATGAGGCGGCTTTTAAATGTTCAGGTACCGCGCGCAAGGAAGCTTCGCTGATATTAATAACGGTTGGCAGAATCATGACGGCAAGAACCAACACGGCGGAGATTAAATTGGATCCCCCTGTAAACTGATGGGTTGCGGAGTCTTTAAAAATCGCCAGCTCCAGCCGGTACATCAAGGGATTCAGGATCATGATTCCCAAAAGCCCGTAAATAACCGACGGAATTCCTGCCAGCAGTTCGACGGCCGGTTTTACTATGGCAGCCAGCTTTTTAGGCGCGACATCTGACAAAAACACCGCGGTAAGCACACCAATCGGAACGCCGATAAGAATGGCGAACGCCGTGCCGATGAGGGATGTAAGGATGACATATAAAATACCATAGCCGGGATTCGCCGCAGTGGGGCTCCAGTCGCTGCCAAATAACAGTTCAAGGATCCCGACCTTTGTCAATGCGGGGGTACCGTTAATAATCATATATGCCGTTATGGAAGCAACACTTAGGACCGCGAAAAAGGCACATATTACGAATATTTTATGAGCGATGGTTTCGCTGATCTGTTTTGATTTCCGGCTTCCAATAATGGATATGGGGTTATTTTTCATACGCGATGAGGCCGATCGATTCGATCAGTTCGGTTCCCGCGTCTGAGTAAATATATTCGAATATCGCCTGCACAAGTTCGCTCTGCTCAGAAATTTCTCCCTTTGTCGCCATAACAAACGGCCTCGCAAGGAAATAATCGCCGGCTTTAATTTGCCCGGCTGCTGCCTCGACACCGTCGAGCTTAAGCGCGGTAACCGTATCGTCAACCATGTCCAGCGATACATATCCGATTGCCCCGGCGGTAGACGCGACTTTCGCCACAACCGTGCCGGTGCTGTCAAGCTCAAGGGCGTATTTACACGCGTCTTCAATCTTAAGGATCTCCTCAAAGGCTCCCCTCGTGCCGGAGCCGGCCTCACGGCCTACCACTACGATTGGCTCATCGGAGCCGCCCAACTCCGACCAGTTGGTAATTTCACCTTTATAAATCGAAGTTAGCTGCTCTTGGGTCAAGTCCTGGACGGAATTATTCGGATTCACAACTACCGCGATCCCATCAATAGCGACAATATTTTCTACCGCTCCGCTTCCTGCCTCACTGTCTTTCAATTTTCTCGATGCGTTTCCGATATCAACGCTGCCGGCCAGCAGGGATTCAATGCCGGCGGATGAACCCGTAAATTCAGCCGTCACCGTGACGCCGCTATTTTCTTCCATAAACGCTTCGGCAAGAGCGTTGGAAAGCTTCTCCATCGACGTGCTCCCCGCCATTGTAATTTTGCCGCTTAAGGCCGCGCCTGAGGATTGGGCGGCGGATTGGGGGGTTGGTTCCGATGGCAAAGTACTGCCCGTATCGGTGCTGCAGGCGGCCAGGCCGAACGTTAAGACAGCGGTCAGGCAAAGCGCCATCCTTCTCATAATCTTTTTTCTCATTTTGCTAACTCCTTTTTTCTATGTTTTTTCCTTACGAATGGGGACACTCTCAGTATACTTTAGGCATGGTTAAATATATAATCGCATTTATGTTAAATCTATCTTAAATCCCGTGCAATCCTGACCCCTGCCGAATACAAAACAGCCCTTCTGAAATTTGCATTTCAGAGGACTGTTTCCGATCTCTTCCCTGGCCCTTTGCGTACAGGGAATCACAACTGATTTGTCGATTCCAATTTATTTTTGTCTAAAAATCACCTTGAAGATGGGGAAGAAAACCCAGAAGGAAATAGCCGCATTGATTACCATCGTTATAAAGTCCGCGAGCGTCTCGCCGGTTCCTCCCATTGCGTTTATAAAGTAATTATAGATGGGAGCTTTATAAAGGCCCTGTAACGCTCCGGCAAAAAGAGTTATGACGATATATGCGACGATGTACCAAAAAGCGGCCTTACCAACGGAACTGCTGGACTTAAAGGTAACATTACGTTGCGCAAAAAAGTTAATTATCTGAGCAACCGCCATACTGATCTGGACAGCCAGAAAGTATGCCAGCCCTCCGCCTGTTCCATCCGCCGCTATCGAACCTGCGGCGTAATTGAAAACGTAATACTGCGAGCCGTCAAGATTCCTGCCTACAGGCAGAACTTGAAACGCGGTATTGACCAGATCAGTACCGGCAAAGATATTTTTGAGAACCGGCATGAGCACTATTTGAAGTATTGTTACACCATTTGACAGGATAAAAAACACCAGAAACTGCGCGAGTGTAGGATGATTTCTCTTGAACCGATCCCATACTTCTAGAATTCCTGTCTTATTATTAGGAGTGTTCATTGGCTGCCTCCTTTTTGTGTATAGGGCTTTCCGCGTTCGCAAGCTTCATGGCAGTATCCTTGGCGGCTCTGCCTTTGCGCAACCATGCGCTGATTAAATCTCCAAAACCTTTGAAGAAATGCCCGTTAAACACTTCCAAAATCGCGTCTGCCATTGCCATGTCCACTGCGCCACCCATCATCTTAGCAATACCGCGGAAAGGCAGATTGTATTGAAATAGAGTATTTAAGTCCGGCTTACCTTTCTTTTCGGCCTTATTCTTCCGCGCGGTAAGAATAAGGTATACCAGCCGCCCTACCCAACCTTTGGCGTAGGATAGCTGGAAAAATGTATCGTTGCGTCCCAACGGTTTTGA